>Ga0126336_10002785_pt1 | contig 10128 bp, 7 predicted proteins | sample SidCmetagenome_FD_92530 | JGI IMG/M metagenome (GOLD analysis project Ga0126336, IMG submission 92530) | Coral microbial communities from El Islote,Puerto Morelos, Mexico - Siderastrea C C metagenome | ecosystem: Host-associated > Invertebrates > Cnidaria > Coral | place: El Islote,Puerto...
CGAGAAACTTAATTTAATTGGTGTAGTTGAATCACCAAACTGCACTTTCTGTCAAGAGGCAACGGAATCCGTCGAGCATTTACTTTTCTCCTGTAGGATAACCTCTAATTTTTGGAAACACGTTTTGTCCTGGCTAAGAGATAATGATGTTCATGTTGGGATAATTAACGAGCTGGATGTCATTTTTGGAAAATTTGATCTTGTAAATGACTACATTTTAATTAATCATATCCTGTTATTAGGTAAATATTATATCTACTATAGGAAATGTCAAAATAGCTTACCTACACTTAGAGGTTTTATTGCTAGGACAAGTCGTGTCTTCAATCTCTAGCTCCATATTGCCAGGAAAAAAATTAACTTCTTTTTCATTTACAAAAGTGGCAGAAGCTAATTAACGAACTTAAATAATTGTTAATGTAACACCTGTTTGTGGAAATGCCGTCTTTGTACTTCGCTGTATTTTTCTCTGCTTTGTTTTGTTGCTGTTATTATCATTTTCTCTTTTTTTTCCCGTTTAATGTCAAATTTAATTTAGTTAAATTGTAAAATAAATTAACTAATTATCATTAATATTAATAACATTCGTAATGCATGTTTACAAATCAATAAAAACTATTTACAAAAAAAAACAATATTGCACAAGATAGAGAGAGACACCGGTAGAGGGGACGTAGGACTAAATACTTCATGTATTCCTACATGATATGTCTCCTCTACCTAAGACACTTCTATCTTTTTACGTTATCTTAGGTCCAGAGATCGAATAATAAATTGCTTGGTTAATTATTTGTTGTTACAAGAAACGTCGAAACTTCTACTCACGTTTATTTTGATTTTTTTTATCTTAGTTTCACGTGAAAAGTGTCCAGCTCTTAACGTCAGTCGTCTCGTCAAAATTTCACCTGATAGTTGCTTGACGTCACAGGTGGAAGTCAACACCAATTGCTCGTTCTCGTGTCCACAGGGGTACCAGCTACAAGGTCCTTCTTATAAGCAGTGTGGGTCACGTGGTCAGTGGTCGGACAGCTCTAGAACAGTTTCCTGCGTTGGTGAGTTTCATGGTTAGCTGTGAAATCAATACAGCGCCATACCGATTTTTTTTTCGCATCTCTAGATCATTCACTGATATCATTTGCTTTCTACTGCAGATCGGTGAGTAGTGGAATTAAAAACGTTACGTTTATCGGCCCGCAATTTGTGAAACTGGGTGACGGTGAAAGACAAATTTAAAATATGTCGTGGTTTGGTTGCCTCAGTAATCATAACTAACGGGGGTTATGGGCTGTTGGTTATCTATAATATCACTAATAACTGTTAGTTTAATTAAGGCTGAGCCACTTGCTATATCTGTTGGCGAGTTTGTGTCAATAACAACTCCAAATACATTTCTTTCAGACATCGATGAGTGTGCTTTGTCCAAGAATGGCGGCTGCAGTCACAAGTGTGTTAATATACCGGGAAGCTACACATGTGAATGTCCGGACCCAGAACTGAGCTTATCATCAGATAATAAGACTTGTCACGGTAAATATCAAATCGTATACAATACATGCAAAATCATAGTTCATGGCACTGAATTACTTTGTTTATATCTTCCTTTAGTTTATACCAAACTAGTGGATGGGATAGTGTTTTTCGCGCTCTGATTGGCTACTGAAACTAGCGGGAGTATCTGCTATTCACTCCCCGGCATTCTTCTAGATTTCGCGCGCGTCAGTTTTCCCTCATTTCTCAGAAAAAAGGAACTATTTGGTGCTGGGTTCGTATAAACCAAAACAATTATTCACCTCAGTGTTGGTGAAGAGTGGCAGTGAAATATCCACCACTATTATCTTCCGTGAATAATTATTAATTATTCCATGAATATTAATCCACTGTCTTTCGACCATTCCTTGAACGAAATTACGTCGCCTGGCTTTAGAAGACTTGTATTCTATTTAATTAGGCCTCTTGTTAAGGAGAAAGTCTTGAACTTGCCTCATTTACATTTTTATGTTCTTGCTGCGTTACATAAACAGTAAAAATCAACGAGGATAAAATCGAACGACGTTTTGGTGTTGTCATGACGCCATTTTCAAGTTCAAAATGATTGGGATAAGCTCCTGCTGTGTTTTTTTTTTAATTAGCTCCAGGTGTTAATGTGCAATGCAACAGCGAAAATATGACCATCACCATTCCCAAGTCCCTCCTCCGAGGTATGGACCGTGAGCATCTTCGACTCCTGGACACCACATGCAAAGCCACAGAAACAAGCGCTCACTTCTTACTTACAACACCGTTGACCGGCTGCAACACTACAAGCAGGCAGACACCAACCGCTATTGTTTACTCCAATGCGGTTTTGGAAATTCCTGTGGCTGCGGAAGATGTCGTGACGCGCGTTCGTGAAATAGAAATACAATTCAGCTGTTTTTACCCCAGATATGGTGTGGTGTCATCAGTTGGTTGGAAGCCAAGTGACAGAAAACTTGTGTTCAGCGACGAAGGACACGGGAACTTTACACTCTCTCTGAACATGTTTCCTGACAAGAGATTCGTGAGTCCTTACATGAAGGATGACTTCCCTGTTGCTGTGGTGCTGCGCAAGCTTTTGTTCTTTGAGGTATCGGTGACATCAGATGACAAACAGCTGTCAATCAGAGCAGATCGATGCTATGCAACACCAACACAGGACCTGGCGAGTGCTTTGAAGTATGAGTTCATTAAAAAAGGGTACGTAAAGTGCATTTGGTATTTCTCGCTGATGAATATAAATACGTGTTAACTCCTAAAAAACCTCTCCCCGTGAATTGGAAAAAAAAAAGATTCTTCTAAAATGAAATATCCGACTCTGCCCCTTACCTTCACGTGCCCAATACTTCCAGAACACCGCCCGCCCCGGTGATCTTAATCGACAGCATTTCCCCTTCCTCTTATCAGTTCACACAAAAAGCCTTCAGTGGCATTGTTCTTTTGTTCTTTTAAATGATATTTCCGATCATGCACCAATTTTTGCTTTTGTCTCTATTGAATGTGCACTCAGAAAAACGGTCATTACGCTTCTTTTTAACTAAACCACCTTGAGTAAATTGCAGACTTCCCTCTCTCAAACTTACTGGTCTAACAACTCCTTTGATGCGCCCTTTACTGAACATATCGCTTTTGCCGGCCAAAACCGTCCGTGAGGGACCACGGTCCTTGAAGGGTTTGTAGCATCATCACTTATGTTGACAGCAGAATGTCTTTGATAATCAACTAATGCAAGTAGGCAAAACTCTAACGAAACGAACGGAAGGTGCTTAAACTTTAACAAAAGGAAAGCGAAAAAATTTTTCTTGTGAAATGGAGGTGAAATTTGGCCATGGTACTGGTTTCTACTTATTGTTAAACTTCCCCCTTTCCTCGAAGTTAAGGTGAAATCTTTTTCAGTAAAAGGAAGCACCATCAAACGTTTAGTTTATCGGTAAAAGCCCGGAGTAAAATTTGAAGTACCAAATAAAACAAAGAAACAAATTTGGTGCTCCATGGATAGTTATTCCAAAATGCCTCAAACGACGGTCACCTTTCCTTTTTGCAAATGACACCAGTATTTTTCTCACTGAAATACCGCTGACACAAATAATTTCTTTCTTAAATGGGGAACTGCAAAACATTGATGCGTGAATGAAATTTTCCACGCTAATTAATTAAGCTATTTAGAATCATCATGAGTCTTCTTTACTCTTAGCGTTTCCTGAGGCCTCCTCGACGTCAGCCAGATTTTAGTCCTTTTAAACCTGTTCAATTGTATGAAACACATGCAATCCGCTAAGCAAATATTTAAAACCACATGCCTTCTTGTTAATGTATTGTGCGCATTCGCATCAGCTAACAGTGTACTTTCAAAAAACGAACATAAGTGATATATTTCAATTTCGGTGGATATTTTATAGTTATATTTTATATAGATTCTCAAAGCAGGCTTCGCTTAAAATGAAAAGTGTTTTTTTGTTTGTTTGTTTGTTTGTTTGTTTGTTTGTTTAGATGTTCAAATGACGTTACTGTGAAATACCTTTCGGCACCTTCATTCAATGTCCAGCGGTTTAGCCTGGAAGCCTTCAAGTTCATCGCTGATCATCCATTTGTGTTCGTCCACTGTCACGTGATTGTATGCAATGCTACAGACCCAGGCTCCAAATGCGCTAAGAGCTGTTCATCGAGTGGCCGAGGAAGACGTGAAGTGGCTGCTCACACGAATGACGTTTACTCTCTGGTCCAGGGCCCGCTCTATCTGGCGCGCAAAAAACGAGGAGAAAGGCACGAGATTGGCCTGGATAAGAGTGGTATGTACAGTGTAATACAGTTGAACCTGTACTTAGTCTCAGCTCTTTATCTTACATACACCACTTCTGTAATCTATTGTAAATGCAAACAACAATAATCGGAAAGCAAACGTAAGGCTAAATTTTTTGAACGTGTTCTTAACAATAATTCTCCCAGTTTGTAGTATTTTAGTCAAGAGCTCTTGTCTCAGTTCAATGTTTAATTATGATTTTTCCATGGGGGACAGAGATACCTGTTATTACTGCTTTGCTAAATTTGATGTGTCGTTTAACGACATTTTATTTGAAATTAGACAACCTTGCAAGCAGCCGAATTGTAGTTTTGACATCCTCCTCCAAGTGGGCTTCGTTTGAACATAAATTAATTTTTTGCGCATTAATGTTTACTTTATAATGCTCGTTTTATATGCATGGTGGTAATTAATCAGTTTGTAGCGATCCAAGCTGGCTAAATATTCTCAGTGGAAGGAAACCGACACCGAAAGCAAAGCAATACTCGATCCGCATTATGGAGGGATCCGTATGACAAAGGACCAGTTGAACTTGTGTAAGGGTGGTAGAGGTGTTCGTATTATAAAGGCGTGCATAAGGAGCGGTTCGACTGGGCATTGAAAGGCCTACCCCCGGAGCTGTTTTAAGTTCTTGCAAAGGCCAGTAAGCTGAATGCTTGGTTCCAGATGAGGTGTGATAGCTTTTAATTATAAATTATATAGATTTTATTGGATAGAAGGAGGGCACGGGGCGGGGAGTTCGAAGGGGGGGTGGGGGGGCTGCTTCTCTTAGCTGTTTTATTCAAATTTGCCTTACATATATTTACCTGATTTTTACACGATATGTTAATATGTAATTTTACCCAGTTTTTTAATTTTTATTTCAAATGTATTGTAATGCGCATTCGAAAATGCCACATTGATGTTTGCGCAATGTAAAACTCATTAAAGGTAAGTTAAAGGTGTGTTTCTATTTTAACTTATTACAAATAGTTAACCAAAATAGTGTTGTAAGTGTTCATATTTAATTTAATTCAATCCAATTTTATTTAAACACGGTAAAATTCATCAGGACATATCCTAAGCGTGCTAAAAAGACTGTTCTTAGACATTACAACTAATCTTAATTATTACAATGCTACCTGTTTTCCATGAACAGCCCGTGTCTCAAATTTAAAAACGAAGATTAAGTAATGGCTTAAATTGACTAAGCGATTTTGTCTCCCTAAGATTACAGGGCAGGCTGTTCCAGAGAGCTGCGCCGCTATAACTAAAGCTTAAGCTGTTTTTCAAATAATTAGTTCGAGGAAAAGGGACAACTAGTTTGTTTACAGAGTTCCTTAAGCACGTTCCATCACGTTTAATAAATTTAGGCGATAAATACTCGGGAATAAGACCATTCAAAGACTTATGTACCATCAAGGCCTTCGCTGGGTTCATCATCAAACATATGATGGTGTTTGAAGAACTTTTGGCGTTTTCAGTAGTGCATGTGGAGTTTACGCGGCTATGTCCTGTTAAAGATGGACGTTATAGTTTAAAAACGTGTTCTCTTACTGCTTTTGCCATAATGCCTTTTATGTTTGCACGAAAATTGTAAGAGTATGTGGCCAAAACACAAAAAACACTGAAGAATCTTTTTCGCCAACTGATATCAGCTTTATATGAAAGCTATCTTCAAAGTTGCCCTAATGAGGGCTTTTATTTCAATTCGAAATGGTGGCAAACCAGAGTTCTTCAGTGTTTTTGGGTGAATTTTGCAATTAAATAACAATGGCAGGCAACAGAGTTCTACAGCTATTGATACCTCTACACAGTTTTTTCTTGCGGACTTAACTGTTTTTGCGAGGTACTTTCGCTAATCTTTATCGACGCGCCAGAATAATGATGATGAAACCTATGTGAAAATAAAGGCAAGAGCGTATGTTTTGGTGTTTTTTTTAACCAATTCTCTTTCCCCTAGGTTCTAGCCCTACCATCACGATGGCTTTGTTTATGATTTGTGTTGTTTGTTTGGTGGGAACCGCGCTGATGGCCATCAAGAAGTCACGTGACAGGCCCGATGGGTATATAGAGGCTGCCACTGATGACCTGGAGTGAAAACAAGCTCATTGACAACAACTGGACTTGACAAAATGAAGGGAATTCGAGCTTGAGATATTTAAACCGGGTTAATATTTCACTCCCGCAATAATTCCTTTTTGCTGATCAAAGGTTTTGTAGCTTTTAAGTGCAGTATCGAGAAATATTTCTTTTGGGGAATTTCAACATGGGGGTTGGAGTACAATTAAGAGTCTAGAACTATTTTTTTTCCAAGAGAAAGAAGAACTTATACCTATTCTGAGCACATCCGAACCTTGTCCATTTAAGGGAAAATCTTGTAAAGGAAAGGGCGGATGTACTACGTTTTTCAGTTGAGTAAGGCACAAGAGAAGTTTGGTCACAAAGTTTTAACGTTCAAGTTACCATGTTTTCAAGGGCAACTTGCTCCGTTTCCAAGGGAGACTGCATGAATCGATCACGTCTGACAATTTCTTGCGCGCTTTATCGCTGAATGACGTAGTCTTCCTTGGAAACGGAGCAAGTTGCCCTTGAAAACATGGTAACTTAAACGTCAAATCTTTGTCACCAAACTTCCCTCGTGCCTTACTCAACTGAAAATCGTAGTATTTTTCTTAGCGAAATTGTTTTATTTCGTGCTTTTCACGGAAACGAAGTTGCAAATATTTCAAAAAGATTCAGCGTTTTAATTGAATATCTTCAGCTCGAGTATACCCTAGAAACATAGATTGTGAATGGTTTGATTTTCAAAACTAAACGTTTTCCTTGTTAAAATAACCCAGTGTTAAACTAATGAGAATGTTAAGCTATTGAACCGAGCTGTTCAGAATTCTATGATTTTATTTTACCGGATTGTCGAAGAGATCTCGTCTAATTAAGGTGCTCTCCTTGGCAAAGATTCATAAAGTAGTTCAGCTATTATATAGGAAAGAACAAAAGTAGTAAAAAGAGTAGGAAAAAAAGAAGGAAAGGAGGGCGTTCCGAATTATGCTACCATCTCTTTCAGGCAAAGAACTGTCAGTTGTAACTTAGGGTAAATCTGTTAAGGCATTCAGTCTAGGCGACTCTGAAATCAGTCCGTACGTATGACAATGGGAGCGCGGTGGTGTAGTGAACTCGTTGGACTTCAGATCTGAAGGTCGTTGGTACGACGCCCAGTCCCTACCATCGTGTTGTTTCCTTAGACAAGAAACAACCCCACATTCGTTTCTCTCCACCCAGGTGTATAAATGGGTGCCGGCGACATACTGCTGGGGCCGTAACCCTGTGATGGACTGGCATCTCATCCAGGGGGGAGTAGCAATACTCTCAGTTGCTTCATGCCACAGAAACTGGGATAAGCTCCGGCCGTGTGGGCCTCCTTGGCTCGTCTGCGACTTTACCTTTTACGTATGGCAATGAAATGTTTTTAATCGATAGAGCTACTTTTTACAGATAAAGACAATAATTTCAAGCTACGCCAGTTTCTTTGCCAAAGATAAAAGAGTGTAAGCAGTCATGCAAAGGAATTGTAAACAGCCCAACTGGACAAACGAGCTTGTTAATTTTCAAGGTTTCTTGTCAGGAATGGTACATCATTTTACATGGACGAAAAGTTTCAAAATAACATTTTCCGGAGTAGCACTGTTTTCAGTATGGCCATTTTAAACCGACGGAGAAGAAAACAAAATTTTTCATGCTGACGGCTGATTTAATTGATAAACATTTGAGTTAAGGGGTAAGGTATTGTGATGGAAGCTTAGTGCTGTTTATCATGAGATCAATAAAATGTTCGCATTTTATGCGATGAAACTGTGATCAGATGTGATGTTATGATGCATGGGCGCTTTTTCCCCCGAAACTCGTTTGGTACAGAGCTCGTGGATGATGCGCTTTGTGAAAACTTCCTGTTGTTTTCTACATTTCTAGATCTACATAAAGTGGAACCCCGATATAACGAACCCCAATACAACGAAGACCCTGGTGTAACGAACGATATTCTTCAGCCTAGTAATAGTAAAAATGTATGGAAAAAAAAACCAATATAACGAACCCCAATACAACGAAGACCCTGGTGTAACGAATGATATTCTTCAGCCTAGTAATAGTAAAAATGTATGGAAAAAAAACCAATATAATGAACCCCCCTTATAATGAACGAATTTTGCCATTCCCTTGGCACTTCATTATATCGCGTTCCTCTGTGTACGTATTATTCCCTGGTCACCTTGTTTGTATTATTTTAATTTCTCTTTTTGCCATGACGTACTTACAAAATTTGAATTATTTAGAAAAGATTAAAGAATCTAGAAAAAAGTGAAAAACTGGAAAACAAAAAGCGACGAAACCTCCCAGGTGCTAGGAGGCTTTGGTTCATTGCCTCCGACTTAGGCGAACTCGCAATCTGCCTACGCGAGAAAGTTTGTTCCTAGAGCGCACGAGTGCGGATAATTACAAAATAAAGAACCCTTTTAACCTCAATCGTTGTGGAACAGGTAAGACTGCTCGCTCGGGTTATCGGCCCTTTTTCCCTTTTTTCATCGTTTTTAAAAGGCTACCTTTACTCGCTGTTGCCTAGTATCGTTTTCATTCTAACGACGTCTTTGGAGTAGACTTTTTTCTTGTTTAGTTTGTCTCTTTGTTTTTCGGGGAGATAGAGATAAGAAATAAGCAAAATCTTTTCAAACTAACGGGAGAAATTAATTAAACAGACGAAATTCAGAAATATACTGTGCAAGACTGAAAGAAGCTGAAATAGAAGGAAACAAAGAAGGCTAAAATAATGACAGTGAAGGAATACTTTTCTATCATTCCCTTCTTTTCCCCTCCCGTCAATCAGTTCGGCTCCTTTGATTGTTAAGTTATACTTTCTCGGCCGGCGAGAAAGATTTTTTCTGTTGGCCCTTCGTTTTTTTCAATTTGGTGCTCATGTGCTAACTCTTGAAAAGCTGCTGAATTTTTAAGTTTTACTGTAGTGATTTACTACGAAACTAAACAATGTTAATAACAGCCAAGTTAATACCAAACTAAACAATGGCCATTCCTTTTCCTTTTATTAAAGCTTGTTCTTTTACATTTAGCGACAAGTGAGGTTAAGCGACTCTGATTTTTATTTATCAACTCACGCCGCAGGTAGTTATTCCAGTCCTTGTGTTTATCCTATTGTCAACTGTCGATATTTTGATACTTATTTTATATTTATTGACTCAAGTCGAGTTTAATTAGCCTAATCCCTGTGTTTATCCCACTGTCACGTGCCAATCCTTATATCCCCAGCTTTAGGCAAGTCTTTAGGACTCGTCTTTAGGCAGACTTTAGAGGACATTGTTCTATAACCTCCAGATTTGCCAGTTTTTTCTCTTCTGTAAAAAATAAGAGAAATCTGTATCAGTACAAAGCCACTAAGAAAAAGAAACATTGGTCTCCAACATTGGTCCCCTCGGGCTCTTAGGCCTTCGTAGTAGTCACGACGGATCGGAAAAAGCTTTGTCTACCAGTTATCATTCTGCATTTTTACCTTCGCGCGGCAATCATGCGCGTAAGCATACCACGAAGGAATGCGAAAGATCACTAGACATTTCGATTGACTCTTCATTTCTTTATCCATGCATTCTGCTTGGGTCTAATTGTATTTACCTCCCATTGGTTTAGATCACCGATGCGAAAATTCTTGACTACACTTAGAGCAAACATAGAAGCGGTCACATAACCAAAGTAGCTAACTAAAGTTATCCCTGTCCTGTTTGTTTCTTTGTTTGTTTGATCTATTATTGTACTCGCTTAAACCTTTAATC
>Ga0126336_10002786_pt1 | contig 10128 bp, 7 predicted proteins | sample SidCmetagenome_FD_92530 | JGI IMG/M metagenome (GOLD analysis project Ga0126336, IMG submission 92530) | Coral microbial communities from El Islote,Puerto Morelos, Mexico - Siderastrea C C metagenome | ecosystem: Host-associated > Invertebrates > Cnidaria > Coral | place: El Islote,Puerto...
GAACACTTTACGAAAGTGAATATACTTCGTCCATTTTTTTCGATGATTGTCGAACAAATCGATAAAATCGATAGCCAATTACAAAAATCGATCAAAATCGATAATTACAAGAAAGCGAGCGATCGATTTCTATCGATTTCCAATATTAATCGATTGATTAGTATCGAATACCATCGATTTTTATCGAGTATCGAAAATATCGATTAGGTACGTCCTGAAATTATAAGAAACCTTTTGTCAAGAGGGATTCTTAATCACACTTTAACGCATGATAAGGCATACGAAAAGCAATACCTGACACGTACATGGTTCCTGAGCGCTTCAGTGTCGATTAGGCTTAATGTGGACACTTAAAACTTCAGTCCTACTCGATCTGTTCTTCTGAGCTTACTCGAAACAGTCGGACATTGTGGTCAACGTTTCAAAATGTTTCGTTGTACTAATTTACTTTCTAACTATAAGAGTGAACGCGGGACAAATTATTGTATAAAAAGCCATTTAGAACATACATGGTTGAATGGAGTTTTCATAAATATAAGGAGTTCATATAAAGCAGAAGAATCGAATCAAGAAAAGATGCCCCCCCTCCCCGTGGGGTTGTCTTGGCCAAGTCTTGACAAAAAGTAATTCAATTTTCCTTTTGTTCTAAAATTTTTTACTCAAATGGGCAATTGCAAAAAAAAAATGAACATGTGCCCATAAAGCCGCAGTCTAAGGTCCCTTGATATGCAGTTACCTTGCCCTCCCTTTGTGTGAGCAAAACGGTTCCACTTAGAGTCTATGTGCCCCTCTTGGCTTTAGCAAGCCAAGCTGTGATGCCTTGAGCCGTAGCGCAGCTAATGCGTACTTGCTGTGGTTGTTTTTTGCATTGGCATGAAGCCAAAGATATTACCGAGACTTCATTTCTGAGTTTAGTAAATTATGTCTGCTTTCGTTCAGCCGGCACAGGTCTTATAACTGCTATAGTCAATAAACGATAAACAATATCTACCTGTCTGTCTGTCTGTCTGTCCATCGTGAAGTCCTTCCAAAATGTTTTCATGAGAAAAGGTCATTTGCAAAATGTCCTTTGAAGTAAAGCAAGAGTTTGTAACCAGTTTTGACCACCACTCTCCTCCCCCCGACTTATTTCTCACAAGAGAGCTTGAAAGACCGTGCGAACTTCTTGATATTCCTATGTCGAAGTCATATTTTTGGGCTTTATTATGTGATGATGGCAAACACTGGACTGAGTTTGTAGAGGATTGGGTGAATACTTCTCTGTATTAGAGGTAAAGCCAAATCCTTAAATTCTCATCCAAACAGAAAAACAATTTTAGGGGATCATGCGTTCTTCATGCATTGTAAATAAAAATGAAAAGATGAAAACATTCGCTGCTAGCTGAGACCCCTTTTTCTTTGCATTAATTTTGCTGAAAGGAAAAGATGTCTCTTCTAGCAAGGAACCAGCAATAGCACCTAATTGCTTAATCTCTAACCACCTACAGTATTTCGTATTATTTCTACTTGCAAACATTACAGCAGCCCTGTAACAACATATGTAAAGTTGTAAACGCACTTCATTGGATGGAATTTTCATTGCTTCGATGTGCTCACGTGGTATGTCGTACACAACAACAGACTTTAAGAAATGGGATGCTGCTGGTTGTTTAACCACGACACGCATCCACAGTCAAATGAGATCCTTCTTTAGCTTCCCAACATCATCCAAAGAGGGCAGAGGTTAAATGGACACTGAATGGGTGATGGACTGGCTCAGAGAAAGTACACATCGCTTTACAGCACTGGTGGGTGAGGACCAATGCCTCCTAGGTTGATAATTTTCTTAGCATTTTCCGTTGATCCTCTAAGAAACTCTGGGAGCCTAGAATATTTGAAATGGTCAAAAGCGTTTTGGTCATTCTCTTCACTGGTCGATTCTAATGAATGCATGTCTGGAAGCGTTGGTAATTCTGGGAGCCTAGAAATTTTGAAATGGCCAAAAGCATTTTGGTCATTCTCTTCACTGGTTGATTCTAATGAATGCATGCCTGGACGCGTTGTTAATTCGACTCTGAGACATTAAAACAGGCTCCGTCTTCAGCAGGGGTCTCTGTCAGGGCAGTGATCATGGAAGTTATTACCTGGCTCGGCACTGTTTGACACTTTTCAAGGTTTCATTTCAGTTACCAAACGCAGGATTTCTAAGTATTAATTTTGGAGGTAAGGCTGATCGTAAGATTGTCAAAGTTAGAGATTTAGTCTCTGTGGTAGGCCAAGTCATTTCGCTCACTCCTTTTGTTGCAAGTATGGCGAGGATTATAACGCGTACGTTTGTATGCGGTTAGTCAGAAACTGTCATGGAACTCCGAGGTTGAATTAACTAAGGAAGTTTCTGATGAATTAGCATTTTTGGGTGAGAACGTCAACTCCCTTAATTTTCATTGCCCCTGGGTGCCTTTGCAACTGCCTGCTAAGTTTGTCTATTCCGACGTGTCAGATCATGCCTGTAGTTCTTTCATTGACCACAAGCACAAGATTTTTCACCAAAATTGGAATCACATTACAACTTTCACCCGGTTTAAATGTGTTGTTGAAAAATGGGGTATACCGCTGGCTAATTGACACCGAAGGCCCGTTAATTTACTCGTCGGTAAGCTTCGAGTTTGCTGGGATGAAAGAGCTGAGTATCTTCGGATTTATTGGGTTCAAACGAATGAATAGGACTTCTGACTTTTGGGCGGCGATTCTGTGGATGTATTTCAAAAGAATCCAACAATGGGGCCTAATTAATTATGGTTCTTCAAGTGCGAATTCTTTTGTTCTTTGAAGCGTGGTGTTCTCGAAAAAAAATGTCACTTCGCGTTTCCATCTCTTTCCATCTAAAAACGTCTCGCTCAAAAGAGACAAAGATAATATCGGTTTATTATTCAGATGTGTTTTGCAAGCTTGAGAATGAGCGTTTAAACGGGTTTTTCGTTCAGTTTGGCCGGAGAAACGCTTTATGCGGTAAATTACAGCGCAATTTGCCGCTGCCGGCGAGAACCGCGTGACGTGTCTTCGGTCACGTCTGAACGAATTTGCTTTCGTTCGTGAGGTGGAAGTTCGATTTGACAGCGTAAAAACCGAAATATTTGTAGTTATTTGTTACCGATCGTTCGCTAAGCGTTTCGTGATATTAGTTTATTTAAGCTTAACAATCAGATACTGTCAAACGACAAACTGCAAAGAAATGAGTTTGTTTTGATTCGATTGACTGCACTTGTCAAAACAACAGACGATATATTCTTATGCAAATACAAAACATAACGCGGGCTTTAAAATAACAGTTATTCGCATGGCTCACTCACTTGACGTCAAATAAACGCTGGAATTGACAAAGGGGCGAATTTATTGATGGAATCATTTCAGGTACATGTAATAGAATGTTTGCGAGTGTTTTCGACTGTTCACGCCACGCGTTGCGTTCATGTCAATTTCCCAGCCTTTCCACGTGCATGCTTTGAGCTTTTCACGACCTTTCTTACAAAACAAATTAATATCTGCATACTAAACAATAGGAATTGAAAAATAAATCAAGCAGAAATCTTGAAACAAAGCAAAAATATCGCACCTAACTTCAAAGCGTTGGCGCCCGTGAACAGCCAGCCGCATTTTCGGAAAGTAACCGGTCTGTGAATTATGAATATTCAATGAACAAGAACAATAGCGGGAATATATGAATAATAATCGATCCACAAAATGTGGGTACACACTAAAACCGCGGCAAAGTTGTAATGCTGCAAAACGTTCTAAAGGCTCCACAAGGAGGGAGCTTACGCCGTAACCCTAGCACTGTCTACCCTTACCCCTGATCCTCAGGGGCAAAGATTTTGATGATTATACTATAAATGTTGGCGTATTTCATATCCTGGATTGTAAATTAGGGCCCCACACAGTGTATAGGTTTGCCTTACTTACCGTAAATTAGGGGTGTTGCATAAAGAGACTTGAGTGACTTCTTAAGAATTGCATTTAAGTCTCGGATTTTAAGATTGTCGGAAGTGACCACTTAAGTGGTGTTTATGCAACAGAATTTTTGGGTGTTGCATAAAACTTTCTTAACCCAAATTTCACCTTTAAAGTTACAGGACCTCTAGTGGTCCTGTAAAACTATACACCTCATATTTTTTTTCTAAAGTAATTTCATCCAATTTCTTACAATTTTCATGTTGTTTATATAGGTAATCACATAGTTTATATAGTGTATAGTACTGTGAGCTGCCTGTATTTTGAACACTTTAATCAGAAGCATGTTGAGCACGTTTCTTGGCAGCCTTGATTTCAGGTGTTGGCGGATAATTTGCGGTTTTCCATGTTGAAGGTAACCTGACAATTGTTGAATGAATTGAAGGTCCGGTACATTCAAGGACCGGTCCATACAGCTAAATGTTTTCGTCATGGCCCTTTTCCTTCACCCAGGTCTTCCATACCTTTAGCCAGTTACCTGTCCTTGACTTCGTGTTTTTTTTTTTGCGTTGTCTTTGAAACTTTCTATTAAAAGTGAGTTACAATCCCCGAACCTGTCCGCCATTTTTTGTTTTTGTTGCGGCTGGTAACCCAGCTGTCAATCATTTACAACTTCAGATTTTGCACAGGAAATTTCACGTTTTGCACTGTCAATTTCACTTTTTGCACTATCAATTACATTTTTTGCACTGTTTTGGGATAAATTGACATGTTAGCCAATCAGAATGCAGAAATTATTGTATGCAAATTATTAGATTGTTTTATTACAGCATGAGAAACAACAACAGCATAATTTATTTTCTTTGAGCTTAATTTATCAGGGTGATTTGAGGTGGCTGTCATTTTAGCTATCGATTGTGCCATCTTTAATGTTTGATTTATATTTGTATTAGCTAAGAGAAAACTATCGGATGAATTCAATACGATGTTCTCGTCCCTCGACAATGTCATCACTCTCTTTGTGACCATCATACTCATCACCGTGGTCGTTGTCATCATCTGATCGCTGTCATCATAGTTAATTGGAAGGTTGCGACAAAAGTTGAGTAGGAATGAATTGCAAGTTTAGCAGTTTTATACATGTTCCACCTATTTTACAATTAATACCAATATCAGAACAAAGGGGACGTATTGAATAAACTTCCTTGGAAGCCTTGTTAGTTAGAGAAAATAATTACATAACCACGAAAAGAAATACCGCTGACCAATTTGTCAGAGAAACTATGTGGTTTGTCTTTTGTGAAGTTGATGTGCCCCGGCCACAACTAATGGGTTGATTTCATTGTTTCCTCTTAAAACAACCAGCATTTACAAAGTTCAGCTCTGGCGGCTCGAGCTATTTTCTTTGCTTTGCAGTGCGCCATAAAGAAGGGTTGTTTTGTGACCTTAGTCGTAGGTGTGATATTACCTTTGTTGTCATTTTCTCCACAGAATGCAGCAAGAGGAAGTATCAAGGCGAGTAGAAACCTACAACAGCAACGCGTAGACTGAAGAAAAAATTATAATCTCGGCTTTTTCGCCATGCAATAGCCATCAGTATCAGAGAAAGAGCTGTATTTCGCTGTCTGGCTCGACCGTTTGTTGCACAGTAGCCACATGAACTTGTTGCTGCGTAGCGTATTACCCCATTTTTGGGAATAGGCGCAACTGAAAATGTGATTTTCCACAAGAAAATTGATATTTATGAGTAATACCTAAAATCTAAAATGAGTGATTCTAATTTGCCGTGAAACATTATGCTCCAGGACAATAGGGAATTAAAAATTCCCAGATGTGAGCAAGATATGCCAGGTGGCCTGGCGTCCTACCTCACTTTTGTTGTCTGGCGAAGAAGCTTCCCTACTCAGGCTGTGAAGACTGAGTACCTGCTGATGTCAGCACCCAGATGATGACATGTTTCAGGCTGCAAGGCTTGAGAAAGGCTTGACTCAGGGAACAGTGTGAGTCCAGACCCTCCAAAGTGGCCAGAAATGCAGTGGCTACTAAGGCCAAAGAGGAACAACCGCTGAACCAGGAAGTTCCAATTGACACTCCAGGAGCCCGAAGGCTTGCTCCAGAGCAAGTAAAACAGGACAAACAATGAAAATACACAATTTGCACACACCCACTCAGCTGAAAACCCGAAAACTATTTACAAACCCAGAAAAGTCTGGGAGCAAACAATATGCACAATTCCAAAAGTCAATTGCCAACTCTGGTTTGGGCCACTGAAAGGGGACCGAGGTGATGGATCTGCTCGGAAAAAACCCCGACATGTCACGCAGGTAAAAGCTGGCAAAGGTGGTTTCATTGTTCCAATGGGCAGCTTTAAGAATATCTTCAACTAGAGCAGAGTTGAAAGCTGCACAAGATGTGGATTTAGCTCTCACTTCATGGGGAGAAATTCCCACAAGGCCCCCGGATTAATTGAAAGTTACCCACAGAGGTGTTAAGCCTGCCTGACTGCTGACTTTATCCATCTCGATATGGAATCTGGCTGGAGTTTGTTATCTCCTTGACCAAGCCTGTACGGTAAGAACAGGCGAAAGCAATAACCTCGCCTGGCTTGCGTGTACTTCAAATAATATAGTAGCGCATGCACTGGGCAAATTTTATTGTCAGGTTCTTCCTGGCTTGCGATAAATGAGCGTAGAGATTTTATCACTACTGGAGGATTAGAATCCATCCTCTGATTCTTGGCCGCAAATGCTGGGTTGGTGGAGATTGTCACATCTGCCTTGTGTCGACCAAACTTCAGGGACCCTGGCAGGTCAGGCTGCTGTGGTTCTGGCTCAAGCGAAAGGGCATGCAGGCAGCTCACGCGTCTGGCTGATGCAAGACCTACTAAAAAGACTGTCTTCCATGTGAGAAACGTCATTGCACATGAGTCGATAGGCCCAAAAGCTTCTTCAAGGAAGGCCTGAAGTACCAAAGTCAAATTCCACTGAGGAATGATCTTGGGAGACCTAGGTCGCTCTATATCAAATGCTCGCAATAGTGATGACAGAATTGGATCTGTACCCGGATTCCAGCTCCCCTGTAACCTAAATACTGTACCAATGGCCGACCTGTAGCCCTTAATGGTAGAGGGAGCTAACTTGCGGGAGGAGAACAGGAACTCAAAGAAATCCGCTAATTGCCGAACAGAGGCTTCGAGAGGACTAATCTGTTCTGTACAACACCAACTCTCATAAACTCGCCACTTACAGTCATAGATGCTGGCGGTAGATGCTCTAACTGTCTGGCTGAGACGGTGGGCAACTGCTTCACAAAACTGTCATTCTCGCAGGCCACACTCGATAAGCTCCACACGAACAGATCAACCAGATTGGGGCGGCTGTGGAATACTCCTGACTGAGGCTGTCTCAAGGCATTGGTGGCCCCTCCCGAGGACAATCCACTAGCAACCTGAGGAGCATTGGAAGCCATGGCTGGTAGTGCTGAAGAGGAGCGATCAGTAGTATTCGATACTGGCTCGAGTGCACCAACTCGTGAAGCACTCCTTGCATTAGCGCAGTTGGGGGATAGGCATACACCTAGCGCCCATCCCAGAGGATCTGGAACTGGAGACACAAAGTCCTCCAGCTTGTTGTTGTGACGAGTTGTGAACAGGTCTAACTCCGGAATGTACCAGATGGAGAACATTTGACACACAATGTTAGGGTGCAGAGACCATTCTGTGTCTATGATCTGATGTCTTCTCGAGAGGCCGTCAGCTAGGACATTCAGACGACCTGGGATGTGTCTCACTAGCAATGTGATGTTGTGCTGCTGGCATTCCAAAAGGATCTCTCACGTTAGGTGAAACGTGGGCAGCGAGTGAGTGCCCCCCTGGTTCCGCAGGCAGGCAACTGCTGAGCTGTTGTCTGAGTGGAACATCACTACCTTGCCTCTGATCAGAGGTTGAAAGTGGCGCACTGCCGTCTGAATGGCCAGTAACTCTAACTCGTTTATGTGGCGGGTTGTTTCGGCAGCAAGCCATAGACCTGCTATTGACCGACTGCCACAGTGGGCTCCCCAACCGCTGGTAGAGGCATCCGTGTACATTGCCAGCTGCGGAACGGGAGCCTGCATGGGCTTCCCCTGAAAAACATTGCCGGCTTGGTCCACCATTTCAGAAATGGGTCCAAGAAGGGGTGATCCAAAGGAATCCTGTCCGCTAACCGACCCTGACTGGGGCACCAGTGAGCTAACAGGTAAAGCTGAAGAGGCCGATATCTGAGACGGCCTAGAGGCACCAAATCTGACATTGACACTAGCCTCCCCAACAGCAAGAGAAATTCCCGAGCTGTAACATACTTTGCTAACAGAATTCGCTGAGCATGACTGGCTGCTTCTCTGAAGCGAACCGCCAGAGGGAACATCAGCCCTAGGTCAGTGTGATAATGTGTGCCGATAAAGACAGTTTTGAGTTGGGGGTTAACTCTGATTTCTCCAGGCTGGGTATCCAACCCAGGCGAGCGGTTAAGTGGAGAAGGCTCTGCATCTGAGCCCTGAGGTGGTCCACCTGCTGGTTTCTCAGAAGCCAGTCATCTAGATAGTGGTGAATCTCTAAGCCCAGAGATCGAACATGAGCCATCATCGCATCCACTACCCACGTGAACACCCTTGGGCTCACTGACAGGCTGAAAGACAGAACACGAAACTGGAACACCTCGTCCTGGTATAGGTATAGGAAATGAAGGAACTTTGTTGATGATGGGTGGATCGGGACGTGAAGGTATGCATCTCCTCAGATCCAAGGAGGTGATGCAATCCCCTTTCTGAATGGAGTGGTGCAGGTTGGTGGGTGTCTCCATGTGAAACTTCTTCTTTGTTAGGCAACAGTTCAAGGATCATAGGTTGATGATTTACCGAAGTTTCCCGTTCTTTGGGGGGATTACAAATGGCAGACTGTAAACCCCCGGCGAGGACTTGTTCACCACCGTCTCTATGGGTCTCTCTAAGGATCTCCGCCCTTAGATGCTCTCTCTTGCTGCTGGCCTCTGGCAGTGGTAAGGGCACCAAGTTGGTTGTCAATAGTGGCTGAGAGTCGAACCTGTGAAGTCCATGTTGGAGAAGGTGCAAAACATGCTGGTCCCTTGTTATGGACCTCCAAGAGTCCAGAAGAAGGGACAGACGGCCGCCCACAGGAACTGTGGGGAGTGGCAAGTCTACTGCAAGCTGAGGTGCTGGACAGGGGACGCCACCACCCTGTCCAGTCAGACGTTTCTTGGCCCTGTTCTAGGCTTCTTTGCAGGGCCCCCTGGGGCTTGGTGGCCCCCATGCTTCCCTAGTGCCACCCAGCTAGAGGAGGCTGGTGGAGGCTGGTGTGAGCTATGGGGCTTGGCTGGTTGAGCTCGGACCCGTGAGAAGTGAGAGTGGTCCTGCTGCCTTGTTGAACTGGAAGAGGCTGAAGCCCTCCTGCTTCCGAGGACTGGTGGTCACCTCTTACGCTCTGCCAGCTCCTTGGCCACAGAAGTAACTTGACCTGCGAGCAATGAAGTGTGGGTCATAGAAGTGGTTCGCAGATAATTCTTGAGTTGCTGGTCACCTGCAACTTTAGAACGGGCTAAGAAGGAGTCCCTGCTAGCCAACACCATATTAGCCAAAAGCTTAGCTTTGATATTGGCAAGATGGGAGAGGGCCCTAGCTCGTGACAGCTTGAGACTGAGCAATATCTGGGCATGCGGTGACCAGACTCCTGACTACTCTGGAAGACCTCCCCCAGAAACAGCTGAAGGAGCTTCATAGAAGCAACGTCAAAATGCTCAATGTAAGAAAGAACACTCAGGGAACTTCTGACCAAGGCCTCAATGGCTTTGAACTCTAAAGCCTAAACAGTGAATGTGGTCTCTGCTGGAACCAACAGGTCATGGTCAGCATCAACCACTTGATGAGTAGTCTCAACAACCTGTTCATGAATACGGTAAGGAGATGATGGGTAAATTTTGTGCCGAGTAGAAGAGAAAACTTGAGCCAACCATACCCCTGTCATGGGTTTGAAGAGAGTCCTTGTGCTGTTTAAGAACCTTTGCGTCACCAGACCCTCTTACCTTGTTGTTGGTTTCGTTCAGCCAATGGGCAACTGAATGAGAGGGTGGCAGGGAAGTAGTGCTTCATGCCTCCCCTTCAGCCGACAGCAACTGCTTGCTCATATTGCGAAAGCTTGCAGAGTCCTCC
>Ga0126336_10002787_pt1 | contig 10128 bp, 6 predicted proteins | sample SidCmetagenome_FD_92530 | JGI IMG/M metagenome (GOLD analysis project Ga0126336, IMG submission 92530) | Coral microbial communities from El Islote,Puerto Morelos, Mexico - Siderastrea C C metagenome | ecosystem: Host-associated > Invertebrates > Cnidaria > Coral | place: El Islote,Puerto...
GGCTTGGATCATCTTGGTATCGGCTTTCCATTTGTCTTGCAAATTCCGAGCCTGACTGTAATCAATGTCGTGTTGTTTGGCAATCTTGTCCAAGCGATTGATGCCGGGATCGCCCCGTTTCAGACGTTTGGCCAAATGTGTGCCGGCTCCCATGTACTGATAACCAGGCCAATGAAATTCTTTCCCCGTTTTGGCCAACCATTTTTCCAGATCCACTGCTCCTCCGTGTTGGGATCGTTTCCTTTTGATATCTCTCCTCCTCTGGGGTTTTTTTCATTTCTGGGTTTTCATCTTCTCAGTCACTGTCGTAATCCAACCGACGTCGCAACTTTTTGCCTTTGGCCCAATCTTCCCACCCCGGTAAGGGTTTCAATTGTTCCACTTCTCGAGCGGGTCCTTTGCCTTTGCCTTTCCCCAAACCATTTTCCGCTAAATGCTTTTCCCAGGCCTTGCCACGTTCTCGAACGGCTTCTAAACGTGAACGGATATCGCCTCGACTGGTGGAAGGACTCCCTTTCTTGATGGGAATTTTACTGGTGGTGGCCGCTTTGCCTTGCATGGTCGCAGGTGTCATGGGGGTTTGGAGGTCGACAGGCTGCTTTTTATCACGCGCTTCAACCATTGTTCCATGGGCCCCGTCACCAAATCCCCTTCCTCTTCTTCCTCGCCTGGCGGTCCACCCGGTGCACCCACACCGACCCCTCCAGGAAATTGACGGATGCGTTTGGTTAACTTGGTTAATTCTTGACTCAACGGTTTGGTTTGGGCATTGACCAAGGCTGGGGGGAGTTGAAGGTCGGCTAACAACACGTTTTTTGGCGGCTAACGTGGCTGCTTTGTTCAACAAGGCATTTTTGGTTAATTCTCCTTTGTAATATTGAATGAGTTGCTCCAACTCCTTGTGGGGAATCATGTACACCTCATCCATCCTGGCTGTTGACTACACGCAGGGCAAAGTTCCCCGTCTTCCAGGTCACGACAGCTCTCACAAAGAGTGGATCTCAAGATATGCCTATACTCTCAATACAACAGGTGATATTTATGCTTCCAATAATGACACTCGTCTTTCCACTTTTCGGCGGCCCGATTGGCCTCTTGTAACAGACGCACCCAGATGGGAAGCGTTAACGGGGTGGTCGAACACATTGACATAACACGTGGTGAAGACCTTGAAACAACCCTCGTCCTTTTTGCGAGATCAACCACTGGCAACGTTTTTTCACCGAATGCTGGCAACGTCCCAAGTCGCGTAGCACCTTTTTATAGGGTCAAAGCTTTGCCACGATGGGTGGGGTCACCGGAATCTTGGTTTTTAACAGGTTCAAGACCAGTTCACTCACAGCATTGACTTGATCGGCATTGGCATGTTGTAACATGTCTTGACGTTTGAAGCGATTGACTTCTTGTAACACCGATCGTAAAAATGGGAATTGACGTCAAAGACGTTGCATCTTTTACCGACGGGTAGCGGTAAGCCTGTTTTTCCTCAGTTCTTCACTAAAGGAAACCCACCCCTTTAAAAACCAATCTAAGTAGTTAGCCTGTTCTGGAGCTAACCTAGCTAGGTCCCACGTGCTCCAGGATTTAATTAATGCTTCGCTTTCTCTACATGACATCCCCTTTTTTAATTTTCAGACTTGAAAGACAGGTTTGACACACCCCAGGCTACCCAAGCCTCAATCACTCATCACGCGGCCAACCTGCCCCTAACTAGTTGGACTTCTTGGACACGGCCTCTTCTTCTGCCCTTGGACCCATGCCCCCACGCGGTTCCGGGATTGGACTTTGGACTTTAAACTTTGAACCCAAGGGACACGCCGTTTTTGACCATTTGGGTCCGCGTTCCCACTTGTAACCAAGGATAACAAAAGGATTAAAACCATGTGATTTCACTTCCCGTGGTGTTTTCTGATCTGAGCCCGCGATCCTTTTTCCCTACCGGTCCACGGTTCCCCTCCCCAAACCAAGTGACCTCCGTCCGCAATGTTGGATGACGTCATTTCCGGTTCCCCAGGACGACTTACCTGAACATTTCACTTCCGGGTTATGCACACGAGCTTGTTCCCGTGCTACCACCATGCATTGCGCACCCCCCTTTTTTCACCAATCACAAGCCAGGATTTCGGTCAGGTGACCGCTCTCGACCAATCCCATTTCCTGCCTCCAAACGAGGCCAAGTTCCCTATCTGGGCCCACAGTACTACTTACAATACAGCTTGATGAAGATGTTTAGATGTAGTTGAATTTGCATGTTGTTGTTTGGTTACGTACGTTATAGGCTTACAGCAGTTTGGCAGTTGAAGTTGTTGTAACGTGTGGTTGCAAAAGATATGCATACCTCCACCACACAGGGTCATTGGAAACTCTTAGGGAGAGGGGGTTCTTAAAGAGCAAAGTTTTTAAAGAGAACTATGCGCATAAACTGGACTTTGAAGAGGGGTGGGGGTTGAAACCAAAAAAACGGTCTGTGAGAGGAGTATGGATATTTTCTGGAGAAACAGAATTGACATCCTTGATTGACAGCAGCAAATTTTAGCAGAGAAATCAAGGTTACAACTTCAGCTTCTTATAAAAGATGGCAGTTATGTACAACGGGCTAGTGGATATATTTCATTCAGATGCGACGTTTTCACATCTTAGGAGACATGGGCAGATCCCGAATCGTGCTGGTTGGGATACATTGGCAAGAACAACAGCCAATTTACACAATATGGGCTATTTAAGGACTATTTTTGATCGACGTTTCTCGAGGCGACGATGTATCCTACATTGAGGGAGTTTGTGAACTATTCGAGAAATCGTACAGAAGAACAATTGGGCGGAAGGTTTATTTGGATAGACGCGGAAACTTGCAGCGGCAAAAACTGTACTGACTTAGGGTGGTCACCATCCCGGGAACGGACAGAAGAACAGGAAGGAGATATCACCGAGTCGTCACCGCCTATCCAATATAAATGTAAGATGAAGAGACGTACGTAGTTAGAGTTATGGATAGTTTGTTAATGGCTATTTTTTGTGGACTTATGATGTTATGAGAATTAGTTATGTACGTCTTTTGTTCATTTCTGGGCTAAGATAGGCAACGGAAGCGATTGTTTTTAAGCTTCTGAATATTGAGAAGATTGAGTAGTAATTACGTTAAGTCTGATTTGGTTGTTTTGTTTCCTTTTATTTTTCTCCAGTGTGATGGCTTTCGACCCGGGGTGGTTCCACCTTCTCATGATACCTGGTGCTGCAAGTATTCTTTACCCGAAGACCTTGAAAATTAGCACAGGATATGACTATAACTCCTAAGATGTGAAGAAGGCTTAATATATCAACTATAAATACGCACTTTTTACATTGGACATTGACCACAGGACACAGCGGCAATTTACCTTGATGTTGTTTTGCTGCAAAAAGGTAATATTTATATTGAGCTTTTGCTTTCATATTTAATCTTTTGATTTCGCGATGTGAAGACGAAATAAATATGTATGTACATATATTTTTCAAGTCAATTTTTTTGATAACAGGTGCATATATATATATACATGTGTGTGTGTGTGCGTGTGTATGTTGTGGTCCAGTTTTATTCTTGGTTCAATTTTTATTTTCCTTTGATATTGTTTTACGCACAGTTTCATTACAGAAAAAATGTTTACCTTAATTTACTACGATATGGGGTCTCACTCCTTGAGTGTCAGTTTGAGGGGTCTGTCATTTAAGAGACAAATCATTATAAAGACAATTGTTGTCAACTGCTTTCTGCCATTGACTTTTGACTTGAGAAATCTATATATGTTTGCCTGTCATGACATTAATAAACTCTGGTCAAACACAAAATTCAAATAATTGGTTCCACTCTAGCTTAATTCCCTCATCAGTTGCCTTTTCTACAACTGGGTCCTATTTGTCTTAAGTAGTAATTTGGTAAGACCACAAACTATATCAATGTTTTATTTTTTTCAATACATGTTTAATTATGTTTTATATCTGATAGATCCTAACTGCTGTGAACCTGAGTGAAGAATTTGAAGTTGTTAAACAGAAATTGAAGACAGTGATTCTTCCAAGCTACACTAAGAAGAAAAGCTTAATAATACAGTATTTAAGTAAACCTTAATATAGATTATAACCTGGTAGTTCTGCTGTTCCACATTCATGACTTGGACACATCTCGAATTTTACATGACTGCATAGAAGCGGAACCCTTGGAGTATTTATACGTGAAATTTTACTTTTATCACTGAAATATGTTCCTGTTTAATAATTTAACTGTGAGTGTCTAGATGGTAAATTAAAATCAGCTTTCATTTATTTATTCAGTGTACTACATACTTCTTCTTTGTGCCCTGCTAAAAGCAGTTTTGGCAATTCTTCATTAACAGCAACTCCACCTTCTCTTGTTTTCCCAGACTCCCTGAATGTGTTGCATCATCCGAACACTGAGGTCATTAGTGCAAAATGCACTCATCCATTGGTTGAGAGCAGTAAGTCTTGCCGGGGGATTGAGCCTGCATGTTAGACTATGCAAAGTGTGGACAGAAACAATTTACTATACATGTGCAGCGCATGAACATCTCTTTAAAATTCTCAGCTGTAGATGCTTGATTACTTTGCAGATCCTCGCATTTTTTAATCAGGATTTTGTTTTCAAAGAGGTGTGGCTGTGGGGAAGCCATGACTTTCCATGTTAGCTCCCATGTTAGCGAAGGGTGTTATAGCCTGCGTCGCAGACAAAACTAAACCCTTGTTTAGTCCGTCTGCCAATCAGCGCCGAAATTCTTGTTCTGGACTTCCAACAGCGTACCAGGATTTGAGTACTCATCATGATTGGCCTGTAAAAAAATGCCATTGTGCGATGACGTGTCATTGGTTCTTTTTGGCTGAGGCGATTTCCCGGGATCTTGAACCGGAAGGTAGCAGTAGGCCAACGTGAAAACAACAATGGCTGCGGTTAGCGAAGATAAGTGGAAAGAAGCCTTTGAAGCCGTGAAATCTCAGTTTGAGTTGACAGAACTCCTCTCAGAACGACAAGAAGCTATCAAAGCTTTCTTTGAGGGGAAAGATGTGTTTGATAATTTACCGCCAGGTTTCAGAAAGTCGTTGATTTTCCAGTGTCTTCCGATTGTCAGGGACATCGTCCATGACAAACCTCGTGGCTCTAGTGTTATTGTAGCAATTTCACCTTTACGATCTCTGATGGAGGACCAAGCGCTTCATTTGAACAATATCTGCATTCTAGCTATTGCAATCACCAATGTGGAAGACCCAGACAATATTCAGCAGGCTTTTAATGGGAATTTCCTTGTAGTGTTCGGTTCACCTGTGTGTTTGTTGTCTACCACTGTAGGGAGGGTATCTTGTGAAAGCTTCACTGAAAAGTTGATTGGCGTTGCCATCGAAAGGCTCATTGTATAATACAATGGTAGGTTAATTTCCTTTACCACGCTTAACACAGAGAAACGCGTTGATTTTTAAAATACTCTCAATTAAGACTGTTTTCTAAGCTGAAATGTGGCCCCGTGATATTCGATTTTCCACACGTTCATGACGAAACTGATTTCACTGTTTCACCTAAAATTTCCTTATACAATCTGGGAAAATAGTAGCAATTACGGTTGCAAACTGTCGCTAGTACCATGTAAATACGTGAAAATACAAATTAATTACAACTGAACGATGAAGGCTACTACGATAGTTGAACAAAACACGTAGATTACAGGTAGAGATTGATAAATGGGTTTAAGCATTTCCTTTGCACGAGAACTCTAATCAGTTCGAAAATGCAAGTGCCTCACATTTGTCTGTATGTAATGCAAAAGATATTGTCAATATTCCTTCCTAGATTTCACTGCAGGTAATTTATAAATTCACAAGGAATACATTATAACCGTCGTTAAAACAAGCAGCACTAATTCTGTTTGGTTTTTCTTGCTGTTGTTGATCACAGGGGATTACCCGAAGCCAAGAACAAAGTTCTCTGGCCCTACTGTCACACAGAATAAAGGACATGAAGGAGAAGACACGGGCTTTGGAAGATCGGGGTGCAAAGGTGGGCTTGAAGATCAATGCCGCAAAGACAAAGCTGATGCGTATCGGTACTAGACATGGTGATAGTGTGTTGATTGCAGGGGAGTGGGTAGAGGAGGTGGATGAGTTCATGTACCTCGGGAGTATTGTGAGCAAGAAGGGAGGAACTGATGAAGATATCCAGGCACGCATTGGGAAAGTGAGGCCGGCGTTCGCGATGCTGAAACCTATATGGCAGTCTATGGCACTAACAACACAGACCAAGCTGAGAATCTTTTGGTCAGGGACCAAACATACCTGCCTTTTATAAATCACCCGTACATGTATACATATTAATCTAAAGTGTACATGTATACATATTAATCTAAAGTGACCAAACAGACCTGCCTTATATGAATCACGCGTAAACATGTACGTATTAATCTAAAGTGACAAGGAAAACTGCCTTTTATGAATGACGTGTACGTGTTTACGTGCTCAGTAATCTAAAGTGACCAAAGAGACCTACCTTGTATGAATCACGCATTCGAATGTACGTATTAATCTAAAGGGACCAAACAGACCAGTCTTATATGAGTCCCGCGTACACATGTATGTATTAATCTAGAGTGACCAAACAGACTTGCCTGATATGAATCCCGCACACACATGAACGTATTAATCTAAATTGATCAAAGAGACTTGCCTTATATGAATCACGTGCACACGTGTACGTATTAATCTAAAGTGACCAAACAGACCTGCGTTACATGAATCACGCATACACGTACGTATTTATCCGAAATCACCAACCAGACGTGCCTTATATGAATGACGCATACACATGTACGTATTAATCTAAACTGACCAAACAGACCTACCCTATATGAATCACACGTACAGATTTCACATTTATCCGAAATCACCAACCAGACCTGCCTTATTTGAATCACGCACACACATGTACCTATTAATCTGAAGTGACCAAACAGACCTGCCTTATATGACTCACGTGCACACATGTACGTATTAATCTAAAGTGACCAAACAGACCCGCCTTATGTGAATCACGCCAACACATGTACGTATTAATCTAAAGTGACCAAACACACCTGCCTTTTATAAATCACGCGTACATGTATACGTATTAATCTAAAGTGACCTAACAGAGCTGCCTTATATGAATCACACGTACTCATGTACGTATTAATCCTAAGTGACCAAACAAAACTGCCTTTTATGAATCACGAGTACATGTTTAGGTACTCAATAATCTAAAGTGACCGAAGAGACCTACCTTTTATGAATCACGCGTACAAATGTACGTATTAATCTAAAGGGACCAAACAGACCATTCTTATATGAGTCCCACGTACACATGTACGTATTGATCTAAAGTGACCCAACAGACTTGCCTTATATTAATCACGCAGACACATGAACGTATTAATCTAAATTGATCAAAGAGACCTGCCTAATATGAATCACGCTCACACGTGTACGTATTAATCTAAAGTGACCAAACAGACCTGCCTTATATGAATCACGCGTACACATGTACGTATTAATCTAAAGGGACCAAACAGACCTGCCTTATATGACTCACGCGCACACATGTACGTATTAATATAAAGTGACCAAACAGGCCTGCCTTATATGAATCACGGGCACACATGTACGTATCAATCAAAAGTGACCAAACAGACCTGCCTTATATGAATCGCGCGAACATGTGACGTATTAATCTTAAAAGGCCAAACAGACCTGTCTTATATGAATCACGCATACACAAGTACGTATTGATCTAAAGTGACCAAACCCAGACCTGCCTTATAGGAATCACGTGGAGACGTCTAGGTATTAATCTAAAGTGACCAAAAAGACCTGCCTTCTATGAATCACGCGTACACATGTACGTATTAATCTAAAGTGACCGAACAGACCTGCGTTATATGAATCATGCATACACATGTACGTATTTATCCAAAATCACCAACCAGACCTGCCTTATATGAATGACGCGTACACATGTACGTATTAATCTAAAATGACCAAACAGACCTGCCTTATATGAATCACACGTACAAATTTTCGTATTTATCCGAAACCACCAACCAGACCTGCCTTATATGAAACACGCGCACACATGTACCTATTAATCTGAAGTGACCAAACAGACCTGCCTTATATGACCGACGTGCACACATGTACGTATTAATCTAAAGTGACCAAACAGACCCGCCTTATATGAATCACGCCAACACATGTACGTATTAATCTAAAGTGACCAAACACACCTGCCTTTCATAAATCACCCATACAGGTATAAATATTAATCTAAAGTGACCAAACAGACCTGCCTTATCTCAATCACGCGTAAACATGTACGTATTAATCTAAAGTGACCAAGCAAAACTGCCTTTTATGAATCACACGTACGTGTTTACGTACTCAGTAATCTAAAGTGACCAGAGACCTATCTTATATGAATCACGCGTACAAATGTACGTATTAATCTAAAGGGACCAAACAGACCAGTCTTATATGAGTCCCGCGTACACATGTACGTATTAACGTAAGGTGACCAAACAGACTTGCCTTATATTAATCACGCACACACATGAACGTATTAATCTAAATTGATCAAAGAGACCTGCCTGATATGAATCGTGCACACGTGTACGTATTAATCTAAAGTGACCAAACAGACCTGCCTTTTATGAATCACGCATACACATGTACGTATTAATCTAAAGTGTCCAAACAGACCTGCCTTATATGACTCAAGCGCACACATGTACGTATTAATCCAAAGTGAGCAAACAGACTTGCCTTATATGAATCACGCGCACACATGTACGTATTAATCTAAAGGGACCAAACAGACCTGCCTTATATGAATCGCACGAACATGTGACGTATTAATCGAAAGTGACCAAAGAGACCTGCCTTATCTGAATCATGCTTACATGTGTACGTATTAATCTTAACTGGCCAAAGAGACCCAATTTATTTGACTCACACGTATTTGAGTCAGGCACATACTTGTACGTATTAATCGTAAGTAACCAAACAGACCTGTCTTCTATGAATCATTTGTACACATGTAAGTATCAATCTAAAGTGACCAAAACAAACCTGCCTTGTCTGAGTCCCGCATGCATGTGTACGTATTAATATAAAGTGACCAATTAGACCTGCCTTATATGAATGCTTGTACTTATTAATCCAAAGTTACCAAAGAGACGTGTCTAATATGAATCACACGTAAACATGTACTTATTAATCCAAAGTGAGCTAACAGCCTGCCTTATATGAATCAAGCGTACATATCTACGCGCACATATGTCTGCGCACATATGTCCGTATTTATAATAATAATACATTTATCTAGCGCTGTTTCCCGGTGGCTCAACAGCACTATACAGATGTTCATTTATCTGACTCGTGTACAAGTAGTAGCTAAGAATATAATCTGCATCTCTGCTGGTGTGCTAAAATTATCATTAAAAGTTGGTCATTCACTTTCTTAGCATCTGGTGGCTCCAAAAAGAGCCGTTTTTTTTTCTTTTTTCTTGTTTTCCTCTTTTTTTTTTGTATTTTTTCAATCTTTTTTCTGCACAGGACAGAACTGTTGTTCCTAAACGAACCTTACTTCACAACTTGACATTTACCCGGATCAGCACTGAATTAATTGTGTTTTGGAAGCACTTTGTTAATTTGCTATACACCAATTAACATTGGAGGTGATATTATAGCCTTGAGTTGGTTAGCATCTAATAGCCTGTTGTTTTGCCCCTTACTATTTAGAATTTGAAAGAAAAGCACCAGGAACTTAAGCAGGCAATGGACGTGGACAACCTGCTAAAACGTATCATGAACCTGGCATTGCGCCCTATAGTTGAGTTTAATAGGTTCGAAGCCATGGAACTGGTCGAGGGACTGAAGAATGCAGCCCATGATACCCACCATGAGAAGGAGGGATACTACATTACCTTGTCCATGAGACTTTGTGGGGGAAATTAGAGCTGCCTAACGATCAGTTTCGTAACTATATTTTCCCATTGCTTGGAGACAAGGACCATGAAAAGGTGCTTGATGTCATCTCGAAAGTAGAGAAGTCGAACCAACAAC
>Ga0126336_10002788_pt1 | contig 10126 bp, 2 predicted proteins | sample SidCmetagenome_FD_92530 | JGI IMG/M metagenome (GOLD analysis project Ga0126336, IMG submission 92530) | Coral microbial communities from El Islote,Puerto Morelos, Mexico - Siderastrea C C metagenome | ecosystem: Host-associated > Invertebrates > Cnidaria > Coral | place: El Islote,Puerto...
AGACTCGGAAAACAAAAGAAGGCTGACAAAAATTGCGAAGGAACTGTTCCACGAATACCTTAAGGAAAAAAGCGTTCAGAAGCCGGAAGACAAGAAGGACACAAATGTTGAAATTGTTTGCCGCTATTTTGTTTACCGGCTGTAAAACAATGTTTAATAAAACAATTATTAGATTCGGTTTTTGCGATATCCAGAATAATCAAGGTCTCGGTAAGTGATAACAGTTACCTCGACCTTGATTATTCCGGATATCGCAAAAACCTCATCCAATAATTGTTTATTAGCTGATAACAGGGTCATAACGAGGTATGTGGGATCAGGGATCAAATTAAGGGGTGGGATCGGGGATCAGAATGGGGAGATCTAGGATCACAGCCCTGGGATCAGGGATCACAGGCCATGGGATCGGGATCAGCATTTTTGGAGGGATCAGGGATCAGGCTGTACGACAAATGTGGGATCACGGACGAAAATTGGTCATGCTTTTGGCGGAATCAATGAACAGAAATTTGCGTACAAAAATGGGACCAGCGCTGAAAAAACATATCTCGTTACCACCCTGTGAGAAATAAATGAGCTCGAAAAAATACTTACTGGGCCTCGGAAAGTTATCGGGAGTTTTGAGAAACGGGCCCCAGCTTGGGTAATCGTATCATATATCATTCTCTCTTGGTATCACTATGAAACTGCATAAGTTTCGGGACTACTTGCCCTTAGTCTGTCTTTTCTGTGTTACACTGATAAAGGGAAATGAGTTCCCAAACGTCTGCGGTTTTGTTGTGAGAAAGGTAGCTAAATTGTTCATCATCGTTTGTCTCACGGTGTAGTCACTTAAGGACGTTCGCGCCGAAAAGCTTCCCACGTTCAAATTTTTTCCAAATTTTTGCTGCAGTTAGATAATGACCAACTTATGTCAGAAAAGCAAAAAAAAATGCTTACATACGGACGGAATTTTCTCTCTGTTGGGCTAAGTGAACTGTCTAATGAGATGTCCGTAAGGAAAGGTTCTTAGAGCATAGACCTCGAGTTAATGTGGCTGTGGGAGTACAGTGCACTGGAATGGAATTCATTTCATCTGAGGGAAGAGTGGCAGTACCACTCCAGGCCTGGAAGCTCGGTGATGGTGTTGCTACCTTTTATGTATTTTACTGACCGTAAAACGATTTAAGGGCTGTTTACATGGAAGGAGGAAGATCCTAGACATGCTAGAGGGCGGATCATCCCAGCGCCATATCTTTTCTGTATTCAGTCTACATGCAAAATGTTGTACTTGGCCCTAGCGCTAGGATCTTCCTAGCTGAGAGATCCTATCGGAAGATCCTATCGCTAGGAAGATCCTAGCACCATGTCAACTAACCTCGCTCAGAAGATCCTAGTACTAGGTAAAGAAAACCAAATATGGCGGCGCCGGGCGTTTAGCTGCCAAAGACTAACAGTTTTATTTGATTTCCAGCAACCACCCCGCCCGAAATTTTTGCATGTAACGAAAATTTGTTTCGCCTTCTAGGATCTTCCTAGTGCTAGGATCTTCCTCCCTCCATGTAAACAGCCCCTTACTTCAATTACACAGTAGACATTCTCATTCAATTGCATTTCATCTCATTCTGAAGACAGCCCCAGCAAGCTTGCGCTCTGATTGGCTTCCTAGTAACAGCATATGAGCTCATATCTCGCGAGTAGAGAGGGCACGCAAGAAAAACCGGGGAAAAAAGCTTGCGTTCTTACCAGGAAGGTTTGTTTTGGAAACTTAATTCTCATAAGCCAAGGCGTGTCGATAAAATATTAACATAAATACAGAATCATTGCCAACTTGGCCCTGCGCGTCAGCTCATGCACAACTCGATTTCGTACAATAGTTCTTAAATATCGATTCAAACTACAGTTGACTCCCGCTAACTCGAACCTTCAAGGGAAATAAAAAAGGTTCAAGTTATCGGGAGTTCCAGTTATCGGGGGATGGGATTCCTGCTGATACCACTTATCACATTTATTCTCACAGGAAGAACTGACACGTTTTGCGTACCAAAACACCAGGAAACTAAAGAAATTGACACAAAGGACAAAACGACACTTCAAAACTACAATGCTGCTCAATTTTTCGAAAATTGATTCAAAATAAATTCAGTGTTATGGAGTATGTCTTGTCTCATTACACTTTGACAAAGGAGGTTCGGGTTATCGAGGGTAAAATTATAAAGAAAATGACCTGAAGGGAATAGGAATTCACTTTGAGTTGGCGGGAAGTTCGAGTTATCGAGGGTTCGGGTTACTGAGGGTAAAATTACAGTGAATGTCCAGAGCGAATTCAGGGAAAATCAATTTTGGTTCGAGTAAGCGCGAGGTTCGAGTTACCGAAAGTCAACTGTAGTCATAGTGTAAAATAACATACTTTAAAACCTTAATCTCGGTTATTGAATTTCTAGCTTTCCGATTGGTTCGCAGCAACACAGGTTATAGTCATATCAGCAAATGAGCCTCTTTTTGCTTTAAAAAAATTGATTGCCTGGTGCTGTGGCGTTCAAATGTTTTCGCTGCAAAGCAAGAATTTTTGTCCAAAAAAGAAATTCAGCAACGATTATCGAATTTGGGAATTTAAGCTATTAAAGTTCTTGAATAATCAAGTCCATATGTGGTCTCGCCCCAGGCTCTCTCTGCACACAGCGTGTCACGAGGTCTCGATACTTGCGATTCTTCATCTGGGCTATTTGTCTGTCACGGTACTCTGGTTCTGGTAAACGCCTGATACACATTTCACAGAGAAGAACACCAAAACTGTAAACATCAACCTATGAACAACAATATTACAATAGTCATCTAAGCCGGCCAAATAAAGTATCATTGGATTGGTTACACAGTAAGGTTTTACCCACAAGACATTGCATGCCAACATCCCGTCCTAACCAATCAATGAAATTGATAATCGATTTCAATCGATAAGGTATGATGTCAATTAATCCATTTATATTGGAAATCGAACTTGTGACTTTTTATCGATAGTTCGTCTATCATCATCAATCCGGTTAACCACTTGATAGACTCGATTACAATAATTCAACAACTGTTTTTTGAACTATCCAACCCCATATTTATTCCGTTTTTGAGATGTTTTTACGGAAATTCGAGCCTTTGCCTGCCTACAGTCAAATAATCATAAAAAGGCAGCGTCACTTACAAGCGACAAGAGGTTAATTACAGTGCTTTTAAGCAAACTTTTTGCCAACAGCTCCACGCTGAATTCAAATTTGTATGGTAGCCTCGACTAAACGTTTGCTCTTTTACCAGGCACAGGAAAACCGCCAGCAAATGTCCATGACAATCGCCAATAATTGATGTAATAAATGTTATCAAGAAAATGTTTCTTGTGGCTATCTAATGGTCATGGATTCGACGATACCAGTCAATATCAATTAACTATTAAACTATCATGATTAATATAGTAACGGATCGATTGATTTTCACTGAGTAATCTATTTTCGTCGGTTGGTCAGGCGGGCCTGACTCCGACCAACCTCGTTCCGAGGATTTTTTCCAAATTTAAAAAAAGGAAAAAGTCCTGGGAACGACGTTGGACTCCGGCTTGCCATGTCGCTATTTGATTGTTTTGAGGGCCGGAGAAGGTTGGGTACAAGAGTGGATTAGCACACGGGTACCCCGTCGGGTAGTCTTGGGACGGGACCCGCACCTTGCAAATTCGCCTGTTCTGGTTCAATTTCTGAATTTTTAATAGCGACTGGTACGACTCAGTGACCGGGCAACATGCATAAGTCACTGACCTTACAACTAATTGGTTGATCCGGGACTTCGTGCCAGAACTCGGGTGCGCAGTAGATTGCAGTACCTGGGTCACTTGTCGTACTTTGCCGTACAAAATTGGCAGTGCCATAATCCGAAACTTTAGCTCTCCATTGTTTACCCTTTTGCCATAGCAACACATTAGCACTGTTGATATCGCGATGGACGATTGGTGTCGGTTTCTGGTGCAGATAATTCAGTGCATGAGCTACATCCAGAGAGATAACAGACACTTGCTCAGCTGAGAGACGCGACAAGCCTTTCCGGTACAGTTTTTGTCTTAAATTGCAGTCCATGATCTCAGTTACCAACAATGGCGGGTTATCATCAGCAGTTGCTCCAATAAACAGCAACAGACAGGGATGGTGGCATTTTGAGGCAATGTTCGCTTCTCGCTCAAACAACCACCTGTTATGATCCGACATAATGTCTTCGTACATTTCTTTAACCGCAACATCATAGCCACGAAATTGGCCCCGCCAAACACGTCCCCAAGCTCCTTGCCCGAGCAGCTGGCTTGTGACTTGAATTTCATTGCGACTAATGATCCAGTGGCGTTGATCGTCTCTTAACTGGTCAGCCAATTGCCTTCTCATTTCGTCCATTTCTTGCTCGTACGTTCTCAACTGCTCTCGCAGTTCAGTAACTCGCTGTTGTTCTTGTCTTAACAATTCTTCTTGCTCTAGAAATTCAGTTTGTCTAGTGAATCGTTGTTGTTCTCCGCAGCAAACACTGCAACACTGTCCCATTTTTATCACTTCTACTCGTTTCTTATCAACTCACTTTGCAGTTTACTGAAGCGTTGTTGGTTAAAGGTTGCTAACTTTGGTCTTTTCCTGTCAATGCTTATTAAATAAATAAATAAATAAATAAATAAATAAATAAATAAATAAATAAATAAATTAATTAATTAATTAATTAATTAATTAATTAACTAATTAATTAATTAATTAATTAATTAATTAATTAATTAATTAATCAATTAATTAATTAATTAATTAATTAAGATAAATAAATAAATAAATAAATAAATAAATAAACCAACCTTTCCGGACACTAGGTCTAGTGGTTCGTCCGAAGCGTTGCAGATACCGTCATCTTGGTTCAAAACACAGTGTTAATATATTTAGCGTTAAATGGAAGCTTTGTGTTGTAAAAGTTCGTTGCCAAAAACAAGTTTTCGGCAAATTTTCACATCGTCATTTTTCAACTTAAATCCAGGCTAGGTCTCAGACAGAGGTCATCATTCTATACTGTGATTCTCCTTTTGGTCAATTTCCTTCCTTGTATCCAGGCTTCTAGTTCTAGCACTGTGTTTGTAGAATATTGTGGGTCTCATGATTTGCTGTCAAGAGGGGAATAACCGAACTACATTCTAAAAAATAAACAAAAGCAACTTGAAACGCTCAAACTGCCAATTGTTTTGATTTAGGTTTCGAAAAAAAGGCGTTCGTGATTTTTGAAAATCAGCTGATCGGATTAAAATTTTTCAGACATTTTGCAAGTGTTACTCTAAGCTGTAACTTTATTTGTGAAAATGTCGCTATTTCTTATGTGCTATTTTTGAAGCGCGTTCTATTCCACCCTTAGACCACAATTATAATTGCCGTTATTTTTTGCACATCGTCTAAGTGGGGAAATATATTTCACTCGAAACATAAATTTCTAGCAAGATTATTCGTTTTTACGTGTACCCTGTCTTGTAGTATAAGCCGTCAAACCGTTTATGTTCTATTTTTAATATGATAATACTTCATAAAACAAAATATAATCTTAATCTTACTGTGTGTTAACCTTACGATTGAAGTACAAGCGAGGGAAACAGACTAGGACTCCCAGGGGAGTAGTCCGGATTTCAAGTGACGGGGATGATCGAAGGATTTTTTTGGGTTTAAAATTTTCGATTCCGGGATTTTTGTGGGTAGGAGAATTTTTTTGGTATTCTAAACAATCTCAAGATTCTTGGTAGTGCTGACTGCGTAGTTCGTGTTATATCATGTAATCCTTTCTGGAAATTTTTAAGGCTTGGAAATTCGGCATGGGATTTTTTGGGCGCTAATTTTTGGTCCAGGGATTTTTGGGGGGGCTAATTTTTGGTCCAGGGATTTTTTTGGGTTTTGTTGGAAGCCCTAAGGGTTTTTTTGGGTTTTGATTTTTGCCACCAATTCGATCATCCCCGTCACTAGAAATCCCTAATGCCCCCCTTCTCTGGGCTAGGACTACACAGGTACCTAGGATAACTAAGAGGTGTTTTGGTCCAATGTTTGAATGATTGCCGATTCGCAGGGTCCTATCAACATATAAAGTGAGGAATTCCTCTTTTTGCTTATTGTTTGAGAGAAACGATCGTAGTCAACGGTTAGAGACCGGCGGGACATCCTTGGAGCACGCACTTGTGACGTCCAGGGTGTTGTTTGTGATGAGAAAGACAGCAGTGCTTAAACGGCTGAGCCAGTATCAGGTCGCATAACACTTCCGGTTGGATGACCAACTAAATAAATTGAAAATTATGATTTCTGTGATGAAATCATTGACTTTGGTTAGTGACTTTTATATTTCTTATGAATGAGAGGATACAAGGGATCTTGTTTTTGAATTAGTAATAAAACATAGTTTTCGTGCGGAATGGCAAATCCGACGAAAACAATATTCAGTGAAGAGCTGGTGTTCATCAGTCTCCGTTGTACTACTCACTAAACCGAAAAACCTTTCTGAGCGTGCGCCGACAAAAGCTTGTCACCGGTTTAGGCGTCAAAGCTGATGATGGATTTGGGTGGGGGTGTGCGGCCCAATCCTTTAAATTCTTACTTTATTTCAGACCAAAAACAAACGTGATTTTCCCTACCCAATTTCAGACCTACCCAGGAACTGCTTTGGTTTGTGAAGACATTTGAGACGGGATTCAAATTTCCGATATTAATCAAGACACACTTCTCAAGAGAAGATAATAATAAAAAAGTAGCTTCTTCTAAAAACCATACCCAATTCCAGACCAGTTCACACACCTTACCCTATTTCAGACCAAAATAGTCAAAATCTATACCCTATTTCAAACTAAAACGGCTCGAAAACCATACCCTTTGGCGCCGCACATACCCATCTCCGCTTAGATAAGGGAGTCTCCCCCGGGAGCTAGTATGTCGATCAAAAAGGATAAACGCTCTTCTATGCTGCATACGTGACAGTGTCGGAAAACCTCTCGAGTATAGAGTTCGACTAAAACAGGGTAGTAGTTTTAAACCATCCACGCCATATTCTGCCATATTTGTTAGCAGTTCGATAAATTAAAGATTTCGTACAGGTAGTTGATTAGAACCGTCATGAACAAAATGTTCCATAGTATTCCCCACTTGAGAGCTGTGTTCAATGAAAATGTGGCAAATTTAAGCAATATATGTGATCTGATGTTACGTTATTCAAATTCAACTCACCTTCTTTCCTCTGCAATGTTACGATGTTGCTCTCTTTATAAATTTGGTGGTCTCTGAGTTCTATGGTGAAATTTCCTTCAAAGGCAATTCGTCTTCACCGACCGAAAGTTGTATGTGTAGCATAATACTTCGCGTTGTATAGATGATTCCGATTGCTAATTCCGTAAGAACTTGACGAAAGGGCTCAAAATAGCATCTTGCTGAAGCCTATACGGCTTATCTTTCTTTGAGAAGTGAACCAGATTTCGCCATACAGCGTATGTTATGCCCTGATATGAAGAGAAAGTAATGACTATGGGGCATTGAGATTGGAAGAATTAAGCGCAGTTCAGCGAATTTCATTTTATTATGTGACCCATGCGTGACGGTTACGTTTCACGGGCATAGGGGACCGGGCGCGGAGGGAGTGGAGGGTTGGCACCCCCCCCCCCACCACCCAGTTTCGGAAATTGTAGGACTTTTCGGGCAAGACGCTCATGATTCGGGCAACAGCACGTGGGAGAAAACTTAAAACAAAAAACAAAAAAAAAAAAAAACGAAGCAACGACATAGGCTGTCGCTGTCGTTTCTCTCCTCCGAAACGACGGCCGGAAATACGTCGTTCCCAAAAGTCGGGCTCAATGAGCACATGCCAACTTAGGTGGAATGAAGGTGCGTAGTGTCAATCAAGTGTCATCAACTCATGATCCCATTGGTTAATAAAAAATGTTGAAAAACTTGTACGATTACATTCATTCATTCATTCATTCATTCATTCATCCATCCATCCATCCATCCATCCATCCATCCATCCATCCATGCATGCATGCATGCATGCATGCATGCATGCATGCATGCATTCATTCATTCATTCATTCATTCATTCATTCATTCATTCATTCATTCATTCATTCATTCATTCACTGTTTCTTTCTTTCTTTCTTTCTTTCTTTCTTTCCGACGTTCAACCCGAGTTGGAATCCATGAGCAGTCTCTTGATACGTGTGTAATTACGTGATAAAGAGAATACTGAAAAAACGCGATTTTTTCATTGCGAGTTGTTGTCGCCTATCTGCCCGAAATTGAGAATCGGTTCAGTGGAAAGGTGCGCGTTAGTTGACATCACCCTAAGTGATTCGCCCACCTGTGATAGCTTTGATCTGGTTGCCAGGTACTTTAACCTCGTCAAGAAGCCACTCCAGGCAGACCAATGCCTGTTCAGTTAATTCAAAAAGCACACGTGGAGAAATCAATAGTAACAGCTGCAGAAGACATTTAAGCATTGTGCGAAAAACAGCACTGGGGTAGCCACGCATTTTTTATAGAGGTAATTGAGGGTAAATTTGGAATACGAAAGTCATACATATTTCTTAGAAGAAGTCCAAAATAAAAATAAATAAATAAATAAATAAATAAATAAATAAAACACCCAGAGGAATCTAAACGCAATTTGGGATCAATAAGTCTTAATTTTTATTAAAAATATATTTTGTGATTTGCCTTGCTACAAAATAGAAACGACATTAGTAAGTATACTGATTCTGCGAACAGTAAAATGTTTACAACTAAAACACAGCAATTGCAGTACCACTGACGAATTTATAAAGCTACTGTAAAATATTCACAATGTTAACCTAAATTAAGAAAATATATCACTACTATTTTACAAATATATATCGAGTCCATTAAAAATTATTTTACTTTTGAATTTCTTCTTTCAAAAATAATTATTTCTCTTTAATTATATCTTCTAATTGCTACGATGAAATCAAATAGACACTTGTAAAAATAATATTTCTGTATATTACTGTTATGAAATTATTTACCTGAAATGACAAGTAATAAAGCAACGATGAGAATAATATGATAACCCCCGACGTGGGTAAACGATAAAATCGATGATCGATAACATTCGATAACAATCGATAAAATTAGTTGATTGTATCGGAAATCGATAAAAATCGATAAACGGATTTGTTGCGAGAAATCGATAATTATCGATTTTTCAATCAGTTTTATCGATTTTATCGAAAATTATCGATTTTATCGGTAACATTTTTTGTGTCGAAATATGTGAGCTTTAATAATAACGACAACCTCTATAACCAGCTCTAATATCGGGTTAAACAAAAGATTGCCGTTGAACGATACAAAATCAATGTCAGAAATTAAAGACATGTACGATTGACATCCATCGAAGATTACCAGAAGAGTTGTGAGTATCGATTTTCATCGATTGATAGATACAATCGATAACGATCAGGTGATTGATATCGATAGTTATCGATTTATCGAATGGTTTTCCGATGTCGATTTTCATCGATTGCCCACGTCGGGGATAACCATATTACACTGATATGAGTAGAGGCCGAAGTTCTCAAATGTTTGCTTCATGTCCATTCCAGTAATAGGAGAAAAATGCTTAATATACAACAGCTTTTATGGCTTATAAGCGAAGCTTTCCGCTCTTTTATTGACAAAATACTGAAAATATACTTCTTTTGAAAGATTGCCTCGACACCTTTCAACTGATAAAGCGTAACGTTCAGTTCTTGACAACGGCCACTGACCAAGAAAAACAACTGCAGGCTCAGACAAAACTCGTCTAGGAAATTACAGTGTACAAGGAGGAAAAACGAGGATTGTTCGATAAAAACTTAACAATAGCTCGGAAGAAATACGTTTCAGATACTTTTTACATTTTCAGTTTGGCAAATCAAAGAATGCAAAAATGAATGGGAACAAAACACATTCCTTAGCAAAATCCTTGTTTTCGCTCCTTCTTTGTGTTATTCATCCTAAATAGCCCTTTTCACAGTTACCTTTTCTCATTTGCATTACAATGTTTTTGAACGTGGATGCGAGGCAATTTCGGGCAATTTTGCAGTTTCTGCCCGAAATTGCCTCACATCCATGTTCAAATA
>Ga0126336_10002789_pt1 | contig 10126 bp, 8 predicted proteins | sample SidCmetagenome_FD_92530 | JGI IMG/M metagenome (GOLD analysis project Ga0126336, IMG submission 92530) | Coral microbial communities from El Islote,Puerto Morelos, Mexico - Siderastrea C C metagenome | ecosystem: Host-associated > Invertebrates > Cnidaria > Coral | place: El Islote,Puerto...
ATCCCGCCTATTTTTGCCTGTTAATCCCGCCATCCCGCCTATTTTGTCCTGTTAATCTCGCCATCCCGCCTATTTTTGCCTGTTAATCCCGCCATCCCGCCTATTTTTGCCTGTTAATCCCGCCGTCCCACCTTTTTTCCTGTTAATCCCGCCGTCCCGCCCTTCTTTATGTCGAAATCCCGATCCCATCCAAATTTTTAATAGTTTTCTATGAAAACATCACATGCCTCTTATACAACGGAAAGCAGACAAGTTTTTTTTACAACGGATAGCAGACAAACACGTTTTTATGGTCAACGTTCTTGTGGTCTCGATAACGCCACTGATGACCCTAATGAGTATTTTGTTTGTGATATACTGTTTTACCTTATCATGTCCAGGTATTAATGAAAAGTAAAGATTGACAAAGATTGTTTGTTATGATATTCTCGGTCCTGTTTTTGTTTTGGAAGAGAACCAACTGAATGTCTTTATGACATGAACCTCTTTCTGTTCAAAAATTCAAAAGAAGGGGTAGTGATCTGATCTGATCGGGGTTTTGACCTGAAGGTCGGTGCGTTCCTTAGACACAAAAGTGTTCTCCACGTTGTTTCTCTACACCCAGCTGTATAAAAATGGGTTGTATCCTTAGACAAGGCTAGGGTCATACAAAGGTCACACAAGATCGGTCCAGTTATGAGGTCTGCAAAAATGAAATGTAGAAAAGATTTAAAGAAGTCGACTCACCTAACAGTTTATTTCAAAGCTTTCAGTACCTTTACTTGCCTTCAGAAAATCTCTGCTCGGAAGTCTTCTATTTGAAGGAAGGCATTCCTTTTCGCACTCTTTTCATAATATATATAGCAACAAAGTTTGTGGTGTCAAATACCTCGTTTTCGGCGACCGCCCTTACATTACCGTCCGCCGGTGTTGCCATACCGCCTTAGAGGAGGTCACTCCAGAAACGGTGTATTTTTTGAAATCGCCAATTAAAAGATACACTAAGTTGAGTTACTGACCGTGGTTTCAGCTTCTAAAGTGCATCCGATCACACTGAAATTCCTCTCCAAAGAGGGCCAAAATTGAACACTGCGCGCCGCCATTTTTGAATTGTCCGTGACGTGAAATTGTGCAACGACACCAGCGGTCGGGTAACGTGGGCTCTGAAAAACCACGGCCAGTAACTCAACTTAGTGTTATCTTTGTATTGGCGATTTCAAAAAATACACCGTTTCTGGAGTGACCTTCTCCTTGAACCATAGCTGTTCCAACAAACGCTCAATGGAAAGGGTCGGAAAAGTCAAGAACGCAAATAAGGCCAAGAAATGCAACACGACATGTGACTTGATACCTCTTTCTTGTGATGAAAGTGCCGAGAATAGAAATGTCCGAAATCAACACAAAACACCACAAAAGGACTCATACTAGTTTGACATTCAGGCTACGCTGCCTTGGTCGATTCATTACATGAAAGCCGACACACTTCACACCACAAAGGATACATTTGTATCAGCCTGCCCTGGTAAAATGAGGCTCTTACTTCGGGTAGAAGACACAGAATTCGCAAAACAATGAACAAAAAACTCAAAACAATGGTAAAATCATAAATAAATAAATAAATAAATAATTCAGTACTTTTAGTACAGATTCCCAACGACCAAACGGGCCGTTGACATGAGCTCAAACTATCGTTCTTTAGGTTAGCCTGAAGTCGATTACACTTTCACCCAGTTCGAGTCCCCTTACTGGCAATGAACCCTGTTCGCGTTTGTGGAAGGAGATGTATTCGCCGTTAACTGCTTCTCATTGGCAGATCAATCGCCGTTTTTATTTTGACTTGATGATAGTCTGACAAGGGCACATTTTCAGTGATGGTTTTAGAAAAACTTGGAAAAGCGTTCGCCCAGGAAGCAACTATCCTTTTTTTTTTTTCAGTGGGCTACAAATTTTCTTGGATGATGGCTCTCTGATAATGAATAGCTCTATTTAAACACAAATAGTTAAATACATTTATTTTAACCTGCTGTCAGGCAGAATTTTTTCTCTCACATTCTTTTACGTGGGTTGCTCGCTAACTCACCGAGCGAAATACCCTGATCGCTGGCTGGTTATGTTTAATCTAAAAATTCACACCGAGATTTAAAAACTGCTTTTCATGAATGCTGTGTCTGTTAGAATTTATCACTGAAAGAGGCTAGGAGAATGTAGTGTGTTACAAAAATCATTTAGTGATAGCTAAAGCTGTTTTCCAGAACGTTGGTGCGAGGAACTGGAACCGCAACTTTGTTCACGGAGTCTCTCAGAGAATATTCAGTTATGTCAAAAAAGTTGATAAATTAAGCGAGCGCCTAGATACTAGTTCGGAAGACCATGTAAAGAATTGAAGACATTGTGCTTTCTGCATTTTTCGTTGATTAATTATTTTGCTACACCCAGGAATAATGAACAAGGTCAAAAAAATCTTCAACATTAGTGTCATAACTGGAAGGGGTTTGAATTCGGGCAGCTCGGTTCTTTTTCGTGGCTAATCGTCGAAAAAAAATGCTCCCTAGTTCAGCTAGGCAACTTATATCGAGCCAAGTTAATTCTCTGTTCACACCCAATTCAAGATGGCAGCCGATTAATGAATTTCTTTCCAGGAAGAAAAAAATCCTTTATTTCATACTGAAAAATCGAAGTGGATGTATAAAGAAAACTCTCCCGAGTGCAAACATGATCTTTTTTCTGCCTTTAAATACTGCTAGCATCCAATCTCTACGCAGTTAAAAATAGAACCAAGTATAATTTTTCATCTATACTTTAGAAAAATAACTTTTTCATTTTTCTTCTATTTATAAATTTAATTTACGTAGAATAACTTAGAGCAAATGTCTTGTGAAAATATTTCCTCTGATAAAAAGGAAGTGACTTTTCCTGGTAAACTAGTACGTCGTCGATTGTTAAACAAATCTACAGTATTCTTGGGTACAGAGTACTGCACTGTCTCAATATGCAACTGCGAACGATATAAGGTCTACGGTTACTTTTTCTTTGTATTTTTGTATACGACATTAACAGACACTTTCTACTGAATGTCAACTCAGACTTATAAATTTTCTCTTCCAATATTGTTTGTTTTGTTTGAAGTAATATTAAACTTCTTTAACGTGCTATAATTTAGGGCAGAATCTGAAACAAAATACGTTTAGCGCCCAAAATGCCCACTTAATGTCCCCCAGGCATGACAATTTGATTGCCATCACCTCTCTTATTGTTTAATGACGTTTCTCTTATGTTTGGTAACTTCTATGACTTCATGCAAAAATAGCTGAGCGATCCAACTTTCGCCCTATTCTAGCCTGAATAGCCGGCGTCTGTAAACTGTAGGGTGCGATATCGGGAGCGTACGACACTCGCGAGAGTCTAACGCGCACTCTATAATTTACAAGCAACAGCTACACAGGCTTGCCCAAGTCTTAAATACTTACAGGGTGTACCAAAAGTTTTGTTACAACTGTAGCTAAATATCTCTTGAACCACGTATATATGGTAAGAAAACTAAAGTAGCAAAAACACATCTGCTTCCGGTTGTTTAAGCAAGGATTAAAAGAGAATGAACTGTGCACTCAGATTTAGAGAGTACCTTCCTATGCAGACGTTCCAAGTTTTGCCGCATTAAAAGTACAAAGTACCAGTCGTTTTACGAAACGCGATAGAGAATATTAGGAGCAATGTCAACAAGAGTTTACTCAAAACGCAAGCCTCGCGTTTTAAAGTTTGTGAATGCCGTAGTCCATTTTCATTCCGTCTGATGACTTTATGGCATTTGTCGAGTACTGCATTACAGATAGCCTACCTGTAGGCGTTGGAGTTTTTCTTCGGCGAGAAAACCCGGAGTTCGCTATCTTGGCCGCCATTTTCGAAAATACGCGACGCGGAGGAGCGGGGCGAGCGATGGTTGACCATCGCTCGTCCCCGGGACCGCGCGTCTTAAAAATCCAAGATGGCGCCCGATTAGCGAACGGACCGGGTTTTCCGCGATAAAAACACCCAGTAACCGCCTGCAAGCAGGCTACATTACAGAATGAAACTGTTACGCCTCATGTGACCTAGATAACTGTTTGAGCTCAGTTCTCGGAACACACTGTTCCTCTAAAGATTACTATGGAGTGGTTTTCAGTTGAGAGTCGAAGGTAATTTGCGTCTGCTTTGGTTTTGTTTTACTGCGCTCCGTGGTTGGATAAAAAAACTCGCGCCACTTTGTCAGCCAATAAGAATTTTAAACCAATGGTGACTCGCACGCGTTTTCCCGTGCTTACTGCCTGTGACTATGTATTCGCCTTTAGTTCTGATTGCTTCGTTGTCCTGTCGGCGTCTGTTGCCACGCCCCAGTTGTTCAAAGGCGGGAAAACTTTTTTCACTGGGCATAAACTGCTATCCAGTAGATAAAATGTACTCCAACCAGTACACGCTGGATAGTGATTTATCCGGCACTTAAAGTCATGCAGCCCTTGAACAACTGGGGCCAGAACGCTAACTTTGGTTTTGTCCTTACGACACTCATTATTGAAAACTGCTCTATCAATACAAAAACAAGACGCTATCTACCATTTTCACTATCTTGATGTCTCTTGTACAAGCGCCATGTACGTTGTATAGCTTCTGCTGCGTGAACACACTCTCTAATTTTCTTCACTCTTTCTCTCTGCTCTCTTTTAAGACAAACCAGCGATGGGGTTTTTTGATCAAGGATCTCTTCTCTTGACGTTCCTGCCATTGCTTCAGGAAATGAAAGATGCACATTCTCGTAGCCCGTACTTTTATTTTCATGGCTCAGTTCAGCTTGGCTCTCGGTGACATGACGTGTATTGAGTTCTACCTTTTCGTGTACTTTGTCCGTCGCATTTTTCAGCACGTACTCTACTTTTCTAGAAGAGTCACAACAGCCGCTAGCCGTGCTTCCTAACAAATTCGTTTTATCATCCGTTACAGTCGCCCCTTGTATCTTAGGAACTTTTGTCGGTACTTTTTTTACATTGCCCGCGTCACCACGCACACCACTGCCAACTGGTCTCGGAAATGTGGACTTGACGTAGATCGCCTGGCGAGAATTGTTTATGTACTCTACAAGCGGGCAACGTTTTGCGTCCGCGTCCCTTCTCAATGTCACGCATTTATCTTTTCTGGATAACCGTTCCTGATTTGAAAATGCCCTCCTTAGCAAAGTACTGCGAGAGCTCGGCGCAGTTCTGTTCATTTGGAGCGAGTTTTCGCTCATTCTACTTTTTATCCTCGGTGGCTTAACAACGAAGTTTCTGTTGTTTACAGGTGGAGTTGGACAAATCTGCCTGTCATCTTCACAAAGCAACGTCACTGACGACGTCACTGACAAACTTGCCCGACCAGTTTCAGACGGGAAGTTTGAAACTAAGACCGGTGATTGACAGGATATCTCATGTGGCGTTGTCTGTGGCGAGAAGCCAAAGTTCCTCATTTGCTCTCTGCGAGCTAAAAGTTTCTGCCGCGTGAATTCTTCCTTCAGTTCTAATTCCTTGAAGGTTTGTGTTACTACTGGATGGCGATCTTTCATCTATCAAGGGTTAAAAAGTGTAAGAACAAAAATCAATTGCTGCTTTGTACAATGTCTACAATCCCTTCTTGTCTCGCAAGCGTCAACAGGAATATGAGATCGCGGAAACTCGAGGAGTCGGGATGCAACTGCGTAAGGGTTGCTCCAAGAGTTAAATCTCGAGTAAGCCATTGTAGGTTAGACTGTACAAGAAAACAATTACAACTGTTGCGGGAACATTTAAGAATTTCAAAGTTTTACTTAATGCTTTTCGTTTTTAAAAGCAAATGCTATTTCCGAGAAGCAAGAAATGCATTTTTTGAAACATTTTGTTCGCACAACAGTTGTTGCGTGTGTGTGTAAACAGGGCAATTAAAAATGTTTCCTCGCTAAGTCGTGGGGGTCTTAAGTCTGACCACTCAGATGAACGCTCTCCAGAAGTACCTTCTGTCTATGGTACTGTTTGGAAATTTTACCCAGTTTTTAAGTTAATTTTTCCTGCGTTTTGCTCAGGTTCTATTAATCACTTCAAGTTCTCACTGGTTAACTGTGTCAACTGCGTTTGTGATTTTCAAATGAGATTATTTTAGGATTGGCTCTACAAGAGGGCATTCAAACAAACCTGGCTAGTTTGAGCAGTACATGTTGGAAGCCGCTCATCTCCGACTTCTGCCGCTTGCTCCTCAAAGCAAAGTTCTTTTTTTTGAGACTTCTGTTTTCGTTCCGTGTACTTCACATCAGCCAGCTTCTTTATCACAAGAGAGAGTTTGTTTTCCACTTCACGCTGCAAAAGGAACAACGGCAAAAGTAGCAAATTGGAATTCAGTCCAGCAAGAGTCCATAGTGAGACACAGATGCTGTAGGATGTGTATTGTAAGACAGTATATACTGAACCTGTTTTTTCTGAAGCTGCAACTCAACAATTTTCTCATTTTCCAAGTCCTCTGGAACGGCACCCTGCCTCATCATAACAACGACGCGTGCTCGCTGATCAGCCAATCTAGACGCAAACATCTTGCTTCTGTTCCTGAAAAGAGATCAGCAAACTTTCAATCCCGTTTACTTTGCAGTTGTAGTAAGTGCAGAAATAACTCGCCACTTGGAATCCGTTCCTGCCAGAAGACTTGCCCTGTTAAAGGACGTGTAACACGAACATTTGCCTTAATTTTGGAAACGCAAAACCCAACCAGTAAAACGCTTTTTTGATTTACCCAGATATAATTCAAGGTGGTTGCAGAGATCTGATTTATTAACACTCTGTCATTAGTATTCAGGATTGACTCTCCTAAGACTTACAAAAGTGTTTCCTTCTGCAGTTGAAGCTCCCAAATCCTTACATCTCTATGCGAATTTGCAAGGGGTTGCATTTTCTCTTTCTCTGGACAAACATCTCTTTTACTTTGTTTTTCTTCAGAGGTTGCCAATAGAGTAGTCTGGGTTGAGACCTCACTCGTCCCACGCCCAGACAGCTGGAGTGCTGAGTGGCCTGGCCAGTCTGAGTCTGGTATTGGCTCCTCCAGGTCAGTATTTAGTGAGACGACACTTTCCTGAGTGATACTTGATCTGTTAATATTCAAAGTATAAGAATTTATAAGCACGACTTTTGATCATTTGACTTAAATACTGGATTTTTTAAGTGTACATAATATCGCACAATTGAGAACGCTTGGCATTGCATCAGAAAATCCAACAACCTCTTAACAAAATGCTTTGGTCATACATGGCCTGTTCCAAATCACACGCTTCTTACTTTCGTGGCGGTCCCTTTCTAATTTTCTCCGTCCCTACCGCCTGAAAGCCTGCAACAGGCCATGTCATAAAATGCTCTTCTGTGACATACTAATGTCACACACGTTTCTGTCACATAAACAAATATTTACAAATACTTTTGTCACATGATGCTCTTATTCCTGGGGCATGCAACTAATCCAAACTATTCTTTTATCACAAGTTCTTTTGTTGCACAGTGCTTCGTTTGCGAATGCACTTTTGGAACACTATGCTTTGGTCACACAATGCTTCTGTGACATACATACCCTACCCTACAATAGCATGAGATGCTTTTGTCACACAATCCTTCCTGCTGCAAAACCGTGATTATTTGTAACCAAATTCAAAAAGAAAACGAGTCAGTAGCTGCAGGGTATTACGTAAAGCTGGCACTAAAGAGGTAGGCTCCACAAACAATTGTACCAAGAATGCTTATGTAAGAGGTTGTAGGAAAACAAGCCCCTGAAAGTTCAAAATATCCCAAGGAGAATGACAGAAAATGTATAACAACCACTAATGAGAATTATGACGTTCATCTTGACTTGAGAGTACACAAACCTGTGTTGCAAACCACCAGCAAAAGTGGACACATGAGATGGTAGCTGGGCAGAAAAATTAGAAGCATTGAAATGCACGTGATCATTCTCCCATTCACTTGTCAGTGGAGAGGTCGGTTCACTACCAGTACGCACACCACTGTCTCTTTCATCTCCAGACTCCTCATGACCACTCAAGGGTGAATGGGGACTGGACCCAACAAGCATCTGACGTAAGTAACGCAGGGTGGCTCGGAACTTTCTTGGTGTGTTGACACCTGTTAAAGATATAGAATTTTCTGTAAGGCTGGTTGATACACTGGGTGTTCTACAATAAACTAACATATTTGGAAATCCTGTAAGTAAAACTCTTGACATTCAAGATATAACATGTGTAGCAATATATTTCTTTCAAAAGTTCTGAACAACTAAAATTTTCCAGTAGTTACATGAAGTTTCCAGAATCTTCATACCTGCTGGGATATGGTTTTCTTAGTGGGAGAAATGTTTTAGCTTACTGTTCAAAGAATCAAATCATCAGATAAGAACAGCTTACCATGCACTACTGGATCATTTATTCTTCCAGCGAGAAATGAGTGCATCACATTAACATAATCCTGTTCACTCTCATGATTAATTTCATCTTCCCTGTGTAGCATGACCTTCTCCTGCTCAGCAGCCTGTCACATGAAAAAAAATTAAAATCCAGAACCATTGCAAGGTAAAAAATTGGCACAAGATGTGAATGAAAAGCAAAAGAAAGGAATGATTTCTCTCAGCCATGTCTACGGAAGTCAATTCACACTGTTAAGTCCATTCACCTAGGAAAACCTATATAGTGGATAAATGCACTCAAATTAATCACAGTTACCATTATATTAATGCATGGCTGTGCATGTTTGACAAAGAGAAATCTTAGAGGATGCATTACTTTTCTCTCACTGTGCACCCAAAGAAATCTCTGCAAGACAAAACTCTAAGCCTTCAAAACTGCTGCTTGCAAAGCCAAGTGCTGGTGAGGACATTCTACCTACATTGTGTCACTCTAGCACAGGTTAATATTTCTGATAACAGTTTCCATTACTTCTGTGCCTTGTGAAAAACTGTCTACACCAAACTCTGATTTTTGTCTTTGTGTGTTTTGGCACTTGAAATTGTAGTAGTAGGAAGGGAACCTTGTTAAGCAAAAAGCACCCCAGTTTGGAGGAGCTGGAGGTTAGCAAGGAATCCCACTTTTCAAAACCAGTGGGAACTCATGGACAATGCCCAGAAAGCTTTTACAAGAATTAAGTAAACATTTCATGAAGGATTTGGCTTCTGAAGTGTACTGTTTGACATCTTCCTGAAAGCCTGCTGCACACAAAAACTCATGGACATTAAAGATCATTTTCAAATGATCGATAATCACGAATTGTCAAACACATCAACAGTTAGCCCAATGCAACTTCTATCAGCTGAGAAGAACATCTAAGTAGCATACATGTACATCTCAGACTAACTGACTACAACATACCTTGTAGTTGGCCAGCTCTAAGTAAAGCTTTGCCAATGTTGTCTGGAGCCGTTTTATTACCATGTCTTTGTCAATCTCTTCATTTTGTCTAAAAGAGAAAGGGTTGTGGTCTTAGTACATATACATGTATCTTTCATGTAAGTACACACAGATGACGTCATAGTCTCACGGGTTTTAATACTTTTTACCATAGATGTCAGAGCTAAACAAAATAGATGGTCTTGAGAATGAGCAACTTATAATTTCATGCAACTTTTTACTCTCCTTTTCTCATTTGTGCTCCTTCCTCAAATGCAATTATATATTTTCAGACCAGATGTGCTAGATGCTGATACTGTTGCCTAAGCTTCCCTCACTTTATTAAAAAACTCAAGGAATCTATACTTAGAAGTTATTAGAAATGTTGAATTTTTTCTGCCTTCCTTTATTTTTATTTGCAACTAGGCCTAATGTATTTTGTTAAATTACACGCGAACCTAACTTTCCACTACAACCAGGAAGCTTAATTCTAATGCGTACCAGTACCAATAGTTTGTTTGTTTGATTTTTTTTCACTTTAATTTTGTATTTGTTTTCTGGCAGCTTGTTTTAATTGTTTTTGACTCATATTACAGCATTGTGAAGTGCTTTAAACTGACTGGATTTAGTGCTACAGTGTATATGTTGTAGTTAATTTTTGATCTCAGTTAATTTTTTTTTCTAACTAGGTAGTTTTTTTCTAACTAGGTAATTATTTTCTAACTAGGTAGTTTTCCATCAACTGTCTAAAAAGGGATTTTA
>Ga0126336_10002790_pt1 | contig 10125 bp, 8 predicted proteins | sample SidCmetagenome_FD_92530 | JGI IMG/M metagenome (GOLD analysis project Ga0126336, IMG submission 92530) | Coral microbial communities from El Islote,Puerto Morelos, Mexico - Siderastrea C C metagenome | ecosystem: Host-associated > Invertebrates > Cnidaria > Coral | place: El Islote,Puerto...
TTTCCCACTTCTCATACCCTTTCATTCTGGTTCCCGTCCCTTTTTTGTTGTCTCCTGCTTCTTCACCCTTTTTCATTATTGCATAATACCATGTAATGTTGCGTATTCTTTCCTTGTTGCTCCTTCTTCCCATCACCTTGGAGATCTTGTTTACTGCCTTGTCTTTTCCCACTTCCTGAACACTTGCCACCCCTTTTCTCCACAGGACTCCCATCCCATCCATGCATTCTTTCCACCCCATTCTCACTAAGTTCATGTCCTCTTGCTTCTGCCTCCGCTTAAGAAGAAAATTAAAAAATTGAAGCCTGGATTAAATTGAGAACAAGAATAGCCTCAGATCCCAGGCTTGATGACTTATCTCAGACATTGCAGTGAAACAAGACTACAAATTTCCTACTCTCTTCAATTCTTATGATGATTCAACCAGACTAAAACTCATTGATGGTACATGACAGCAGAGGGGAATAGGTGTTGACACTTATTTAACAAAAGAGAAATTTTACTGTCAACTTTTCTCATGAGAATGAGAGAAAATTTCAAGTGCCATGGGAGTAGATAAGAGTCAATAAGAGTGTGTATTGAAGAGCATGTATGAGAATTTGAAGATTGACTCTTTCTTGTCCCTTGGGATCACCTAAAGTTTTGAATTCTACTTAACTCTTTCTTGTGTTTGTATGTACACCTTTTTCTACCTCTTATCTACAGTGGCAACATTTTGTCCTCTTTAGGTATGGGGGACCCCTAGTGTCATTGCTGGTGGAACACATGGTGAATTTGTAGTGGCTAGTCAAGATGAGGTAATTGCAAATAATAAGAATAATAATAATTATCATTTGTGTCTTAGTGTATGTCTTTTATTAGCTTCATTGAGCATAACTGCATGCACTTGCCTGCCAGTGGAAGCAGCATAACTGTTTTCCTGACACTTTTTATTTCCAAAGTTATTGGGGCATAAAACCAACTAAAACTTTCACCGATATTCTTGCTGTTTGTACTTATAATTAACTAACTACTTGATTTGTCAGATGTTTAATCTGAATGTTGGTCAACCAGTGAAAACAGGAGAAGCATTCCTGGCAAGAATGAAAAAAAAATAAGTTTTTTTATCGCAAAATTGATCTCATTATTGGTTTCATTTATTGAATATCCTTTTCAAAGGAAGGATTTTCACAGGCTTAATGCATTAATGCTTGATCTCATGTATCAGGCACTTGGGAATTTGACAGGTTTCAATGTGCTTTCCAACTCCTATGAATCTGTCATTTTGTTTTTCCCCTTGTGTGTGTGTGTGTGTGTGTGTGTGTGTGTTTGTGTGATTTTTTTTTTTTTTGCTTCAGGCTTTATCAATTAAATTACAACACAAACATATTGAAGCATCCACCTTTTACATTTACATTTTATTTTCTGACAGGATTAAAAGAGTTTGATAGCATTAATTTGAGAAAACAGTAGAAAAATTAAACAGCACAGGTGTCCATGAAACCTGTCAACTAGAGTTGAAGTGGTGGCAGGCTTAAATGACTTTTAATTGTAGTTTTATTTTCTATTATTGACAACATCCGGACAGTAGATGTCTATGAAGCCCTCCAACTGGACACATGCTGAAGCAGCTTCTCTTCCATATGTAGCGTGTACTGTTTGGACTGCACTTGTCAGCAGAGCAGGTCTTAAACCCAACAACTGTCATGATAAAAGGTAATGACCAGGACTGATAGCTGGAGATATGGTAGAGTGGTGATTAGCATGTTGAATATCGATTGGAAGATCAAAGGGATTGGTGGTTCATGGGTGCTCTCTTGTATCAGGCTGGGCTGTTTCCTCAAACATTGTCTCTCTTTACGTAGGAGGTCCAGGGATTCACACAGCTTTCCATGTTAAGATGAATCCCACCCTAAGTATTGTTTCTCAACAGTAGGCTATTCATAGGTCACATCTTAACTTGTAAGGGAATTGTGAATCCAGCCCCATGGCCCGGTTGTTCAAATCAGGAAAAGTTAACCCAGGACAGAACAGCGTTCGGCAGCAATTGGAAGCTGGGAGGAGCTGCCAGAACATTTGATTGACTGCAGCGAAAAACCCATTTGTCAGTTGGGCTTTGAATTTCAGAGTCCACATGTTATTGAAAGGCGCGGTAATTCAGTTTTACAGCAAAAGGTTACGATTCCTGTAAATTCTTTTTGCCTTTGTTTTGACTTTAGTTGCTTTTTCTTTGCTGTGAAAACTCGTTTGAATTAGAGAAACAAGAATCTTGTTTAAATAGGGTTAACTGGATTTTGAACAACAGGGCCAGGTGTACTGGAAACTGGTGAAAAGAACATAAAGTAAAACCTTCTAGTTGTTTGCACCCCATCCTGGCAGGGGGGAGGGGAGGGGGGAAGTAGTCAACATATTTGCTCCATGCTACAGAAATTGTAGTAACTTTAGAACCAGCTGTGCAGGAACTAATGGCTCCTGTGTAAACTGATAAAAAGATTTCTGACTCAGAAAAATATGCTATATTACCTTCCTTTTCCTTCACCAGATTACATTAACTTTAATGTTCTTATTAACAATAATTATAATTACAGTTCTTGTTTTTCTTCAGTGTGCTTGTTCTTGGTGGATCTGGTGGAATTGGAAGCTTTGCTGTCCAGGTATAGCAATGCAAAATAACTTATTATTGGCCACGTTTATCTTGGAAAAGGCATAATTTGTCTGAGATGAATTATGCCTCAAGATAAATAATCAATGTGGAAAATAAACATCATATGCATTGTATGTCTGACACGAATTATGCATCTCTGTCATGCATCTGAGTGATGTTTAAAACAGCTGCACAATTTTAAATTTAGATGAATAATACATTAAATTACTTATCCTAGTGGCATGCATGGACAACCTGTAGCTTCCTAAAAGTCTCCTTGTAATGTAGTGATCAAATCCTTGGTTTAATTTTGTTTATTTGTGTAGCTGCTGAAAGCCTGGGGAGCACATGTTACCAGCACGTGTGCAACAGATGCTCTGGATCTTGTTGCTGGACTTGGAGCTGATCACGTTGTAGATTACAGTGCAGCTAACATGAAGGAAGAACTGGAGTCATCGGGAGGGTATGAGGCATTACTCCGACGTAATTAATTGACAAAAATGAATCACGGGATTCTAATCAATGAAATTAGTTAATTAATAGCAATTAATGTCGGTAATCAATGTTCAATCGATAATCACTCCAAACTGGTTTCTTAATTGGATCAATTATCATCGATTTCATCGACCCATGTCAAGGGAAAGTGGCCCTCCTCATTAGCAGTCATTTGATTTTGCCCTCCCACAGGAGTTGTCATAATAATCGGATAGGAGTTCCTATCTCTCTATTTTTCAAGTGTGAGCATCTCGAGGGATCAAAAACAAGCTGGTGACGGCTTTTATATGTGCATGCATTCCCTTTACAAACTTCAACTGAGGACATGAGCGATCATTACAAGTAAACATAGCTTTTATTTATGGTCAATTATTGCTGTTTGATTTTAATTGACGTCGTGAGGATGCTGATGCATGCGCCACAATAAGAAATAAAACTGAAAATTACAGGCTCTATTTGTTAGATATGTATCAAGAGTTTCAAAATTTGCATTTCGAAATAAGCTTTTTTTTCATTTTGTTGCCATATAAATACAAATGGAAGATCACGTTTACATTCACTGGACATTGTCGTCTCATATTATAATCAATGACAATCTATAATAGCCACTGATAATCGATATTAATCGATGTTGATAACAATATTAATCTATTAATTGATATTGATTATTATTGATTAATATCGATTTTCATCGATTAATTACGCCGGGAGCATTACCCATCATTTACTGTTCCCTAACAACCTTTCAGTTTCTTTTATCCACTGCCAAGTTGATGAGTGATGAATAATAACGAGGAGTGTGCTAGTGTTTGTTCGGGTTAAACAATTGCTGTCATAAGTGGAGGCTGAATTATAAATAAAGAAAGTTGTAAATTTTAAGCTCGGAGAAGAAGTAAGAAAAGGTGGAATATTCATCATGTAGCGGGCGTGGGACAAAGAGAAAATCTGAGTCCTGATGAAAATCAGGATGATGAAAGCTACTGAGCTACTGGGTTTGATTGCTGTAACTCATTAGCTATGGGACTCAAACCCAGCACCTCAGTGGTTAGAGCATCCAACCAGCATACGAAAGATGATGTACTCGACTCCTGTCTTTACTGGAATTTCTTCTTTGTCACATGCTTGCGACATACTGAACATTCTGCCTTTTGTTAATTCTTCTCCAAGCTTAAAATTGGCCTTCTTTATTTATCGTCCTAGCCTTTGCTGGATTTGGTTCAATATCAAATAAGTCATATCTGTTACTGGTTGGTCTACGTTTCCAAGTATGAAAACTGAACTTAAATTAATTGAAGTATTTTAATGACGGTGGTGGAATGAGGAGAGCATCCCTCCATTTTTCCTGTTCAATAAATATAATTCCTAAAGGGCCAAAAAGGTTTCTTCTCTGGAACATTTTCACTTTATTTTGGGGCATTACTGTACTAAAAAAGGGACCCTTCACTGTTTTAACAAATTGATGTTAGATGGTTCGAAATAAAGTCTAAATTTCAATTCTTTAAGTTAACAGGTGAAAAGAAAGTTTTAGTGTACCATTAAGGTAGATATGAGTACCACCTATTTTCGCTTTTTGAATTTCATGCGCACTGCCATTTTGAATTTTTATGACATCAAATGGTTGCCACTATTGTTATGAAGCAACTTTCTTTTGTATGCAAGCAACAATAGTGGCAACCATTTGACGTCATAAAAATTCAAAATTGCAGCATGTGGGAAATTCAAAAGTGAAAATAGGTGACATTCATATGTAACTTTTTGCTACACCAAAACTTTCTTCCCCCTTTGGTAACTTAAGAACTGAAATTCAGACTGTAAGTCCAACAATTTGACATCAAATTGTTGCAACAGTAGAGGTTCCCTTTAATCTGTCACTGAATGAAGTTTACATTCTCTTCCAGTTTTGATGTAATCCTAGATCCATTTGGAGGAGAAGTTGGAGAAAAGTATGCCACGCTACTAGCCAAGTGGAAAGGAGCTATTTACGTGACACTCGCCCCACCCCTCCTCAGTGACACTGATCAGTTTGGCACCGGACTGGGACTACTCTCTGCTGGACAATCCTTCACTTCATCTGCTCTTCAAAAGGTAAGACTGTTAAACATTTCACGTAGAATTTTCTTCAAGTCTCAAAAGTTAGAACTGCATTGTATAGCATGACAAATGGCACCGCAAGAAAGAGCTGCTCAGTAGCTTTCTTTCTGAATGGTCAAACATTAGGATTTCATCCACAGTCTAAAACTTAAAATTAAAAATTAAATAAAAATGCATTTATAGAGCGCCATACTCCACCACTTTGTACAGCATATAAGAAAGCACTACAGAAAAGTACTGCTTAGTAGCTTTTATTAAATGGTCAAACATCAGGATTTTATCCACAGACTCAAAAATTAGAACCGCTTTGTACAGCGTATCTGAGTCTTTAATGTTTTAGATTTTTGCCATGTTGAAAACAAGGGGAAGGCTACAGTTTCTTCAAATTTTCAGGCTTCGAATCCATAATTTATCTATAATCGCCAAAATAAAGCCTCGTGAAATATGGATGACGACCCATCAATTTTTTCACAGATGGATAAGTACTCAAAGCTGACGCTAGCTTCACCTTTCATATACATATTTTTGAGCAAAGAGGAACTGTCACTTTAGTTACTCATGGGTGAATCACTGACGAGTTTCTTTGCCTCTGTAGGCTCTTTGTAGTGGTAGTTTGGTTTCATGGGGGCTCTTTAGCCCAAATGGCGCGGCACTGGATCACATCCGATCTCTTTGTCAATCTGGAATGGTGTGTACTCGGGGCATGTTATACAAGCTAATTTAGTATATATTTAGAACCGTTGGGAAACATGTTCAGTTGAACTGAAACCCAGCTGAGGAACCTTTGTGTTGACGATCTTTTCCGAGCCACTCATTTTTTAGTATTTTCGATGACAAAGCACTGCTGACAAAGCACTGATTGGATAAAATTGGTAAGACCACAGCGACCAAACGTTGAGAGTTGCACGATCTTAAGTAGACCTGGATCGGTAAGACCTGGATCAATAAAACACTCAAAGTAAAAAATATATACGCAATAAGACTGATCCTCGCGGCTGTAAGCAGAAAATGTGGATAGAAAAAGTAAGAAAAAAATTGTTACATTACATATATTCAGATTTTCTGTTTTCGTCTTCTGCATCGTTCTCTTACTGCTATAAGGATAGTCTTACTATATATATATATTTTTTTACTTAAAACAAGTGAAGTGGATGGGGCACGCCAGCTATCAGCATTTTCCAGAGTGGTTTTCTTAGCTCACACAGGCCAATCAAAAGAAGTGACGAGGAAACTAATTTAAGGGGAAAAAATAGAGGAACAAACCACAAAAGCATGCACTGGTGCCCAGCGCGGGAAAATGCGTGGAAGCTGACGATCGGTTTTGGTTTTGATGCTGATTGGATAAAAATGCACCACGTTTGCTCTGATTGGTTTGAACAGATTGCATTAACAACTGCTTCATATCAAATTCAAACACAAAATCAATATAAGACATAACTTTGCTGGAAAATAGGTACCTTTTTCGTTTAATATTATTTGTTTTTACTATAGATTAGTGTTTTTTTTTCTTTTTTTTTCCATTAGGTTAAACCCGTAATTCAGGAAGTCTTTCCTATTTCCAAGACTGATGAAGCCTACGCTAAACTTGAGAACGGCCATGCAAGAGGAAAAATAGTGATAAGCATGATTGGCGAAGAATCATCCCCACACGAGCATTCTGTTTGAGGGCACTAGATAAAATCGTGACCATAAAGGACCCAATAGGCGTGAACTTCGAACTGTTCCTCTCTTCTCTCAGCGACAGTCAAGCCAGAGGTGGCCTGAGGGAGGGGTAATTGAAAACGTTTTGGTGGTGTCCCACTGGGATATAGGAAATTATACCTCGTGTCCTACCAAAACTGCCCTAATTTGCCGCCCCATCTCAGACCAGAGTTACATTTTATACCCCATCTCAGTGCGGAAGTGAGCAGAATGCATTTTATTCGCATATAGAGCTACAAATACCTAAAAACCAATTGATGGGCATAAAATAGGCCAAAATTGGAACCCCAACACAGACTTCAGTCGAAAATGGGACTCCACCCAGCGGCACATACCCGTAGAACGTGTATGGGGTATTACTCCCTCCCCCCCCCCACCCCTGAGGTGGAACACGCAAGCGTCTACCGCGTTGTGTTTCCGTGGTGACTTGGTTTGCTTCTCATTTGACTATCCTGTGACAAAAGGACTACCCTACTAGCAGAGGGTTTTTTCATCTTTTTGTCCTTTGTGTTTTAGTCTGTTCGCGGCTGTCTTTCGCACTGAACGATTCTTTCACTCCCGAGAAGTTAAAGAAACGGTTAGCGCGAAAGACAGCCGCGAAGAGACTACGAAACACAAAGGACAAAAGAATGAAAAACCTCTGCTAGCAGGGTAGAAAAGGTCTGGTGCTAGTCTACAAACAGATGCAGCTGATGGAATAGTAGGAAGGTTTCTTAGCAATAGTATTGATGGAACGTTCGCTCCCCTGTCCTTTGATTTTCGGGGGAAGTAGGTGAAAATCGCGATTTTGTAATTTTGTTAAGTTTGCGCGATCAGAACGAGAGACATTTCCTCACAAGGACAAAAACAGTTCTCTCCTGTAGAGATACAGTTTAGAAATGAGTATGAATCGTTGTATCACTATGTATTTCACTGCCCCAGATCCACTGACATGAATAAATAAATAAATAAATAAAAAACTGAGTGAAATTAATGAGCATTTGAGAATACTTGGATGATATAATCTTACTGGATACTTTTATTTCCCGTTCTTATGATGTTTAAACGATACACAAATTTGCCCAACAGCTACTCACTCCCCACCGCATAGAATACAGTTCGGGAGAACCTTGATGGTAACTCGCATGGCAACCACGTAAAACAGTATTCCAGCATCTCTTGTAATTTTTTAAGCTATGTTGAGATGATTTTACTGCGCTTGATTAATAAAAGCTCGTGTCTTTGTATTTCGGAAAGGCAGCGTGGTTGTAAGGCAGAACCGGTCGTCCACTCTCTCTCTCTCTCTCCCGCTTTCTCCGAGCACAAAAAGATAAAGGAGGATCTGGCGAGGGGAGGGAACTAAACTGCCTGGGACGCAGGCTTAGCACGTACCGACCGTCTCCAACTCAAGGCGTTACAGGAGCCTGGGTTAAAAAGGGTCTTCCTCTTGGAACGGTGTCCTTGTTACAGCTGTCCATCTAGACCACCCTCGGGTCGTTCAATCTTGGCTAACTTTTGATCTCGGATCGATCCAGCTCTCTTGTCTGAACGGTCTCTAAGAGAGGTTATCGGCTATCTTTATTCTGGTCGCCCGTGCAGTAATTTTGCCTGAAAACGACGCCGTTTTATGGCCCGACGGTGGTCCTGTTAACGGGGTTCCACTGTACCTTAGTCGAGGGACTGGTTATGAATATTGTACTACTAATACATAATGGTTTAGCACTTGCATTTTCAACAACAAAAATGCTTGCCTTGCACGACTCCTGCTTTATATACACAACTTTCTGTCAGAAGTTTCTCACACAAAATCCAGAATTTTGACCACCAAAATGGGAATGATTTTTTTGTATAAGAACCTATTTTTCTTCGCCAGGCTGAACAGGTTCTTATTTTTTTGGTATTTAAATGCCAAATTTCAGCCTGTAGGTTCTTAAATCACTAGGTTCTTATATGCGGGCTTTTACTGTACTACGAACGTGCACATTCTTGTTTTAAGTTCGCACACTATGGCTGAATAACTTAACAGTAACATTTTTATTGGTTAGTTGCTCATGCAAAATTAAAAAACTATTGCTGTATGTGCACGGTCAAGGCTAAAAACAGTAACAAAAACATAAAACAAAGGACTTTGCAGAGTTCATGACCAGATTCTTTTATTAACTGTGACTGTACCAATAAGAGTTAACAAGGAATTCGTTCAGTTATACACTAAAGAGTATTTTTCAGCTTAACAACGTAAAAGTAGTAACTTTAAAAGTTCACTGATGCGTTCAAACGTCCTACTAAGGCTACTTATAATATTTTATACACTTCCGTGAATGCCGTGTTCCCTTTTACACCGACAACTTAATAAAGACATTTGTGGCATCTGCATGTACAACTACATCCACGTTAAATTGCTTGTAGTGCTTTAAGCTTGGCAATTAGGGAGTTTAAGCAAAAAAGACGAGCAGTACAGTGGCTCTATTATAGACGGGCATTTTACATCTTGGTGCGAATTTTTTATTCCACTCTGTTGAAAAACAACTTGAATAATGATGAAATAGCAGAGCAAGAAGCGAGAAAACATTTCTTGTACGACACAGTCCTCGGCGTTTCTGCTTAAACTCCCAATTAAATGCCTTTTACAGTCGATAACCGTAACTTTCTAAAGGTACACCCTCGCGTCACTAGGGAACTGAAGGAAAGACGTTCCTGAGCCACAGACGGCAAAAGGAAGCTGAATGTTTCCCTACTCACACATTTTGACGTCATGACATCCATTATTAATATTAATGGTCAGCCAACCAGACACCAAACAAGGAGTTTCCCAGCCTTTGGTGAGGAGCAAAAAAAAAATCCACCAACGGGAACATTCGACTTCCGGTTCAAGAACGTCTGTGCCTAAGTTCCCTAACTATCAGATAAAATCTGCTAGTTTGTTTTTCCCCATCTTTGTCACCACATCCACTGTACTTTGTTATCGTCATTCAGTTTGATCCTTCCACTAGCCAGCAGCTCCATGGCTCGTGGGTAAGCTCTGTGCTCGGCGCATTTAACGCGTTCTTGGAGTGTTTCCACTGTGTCTCCGTTGACAACAGGAACTGCTTCTTGTGTTATTATTGCCCCAGCATCTACTTCCTCCTGTAAAATAAACAAAGACTTTTCATTAGGGCTGAGCCAACTAGGAAGTGTCAGACGAGAAAGTCGCAAACTGTACGAAAGAATATCGTCATGATATCAGTACCCTACTAAAA
>Ga0126336_10002791_pt1 | contig 10122 bp, 5 predicted proteins | sample SidCmetagenome_FD_92530 | JGI IMG/M metagenome (GOLD analysis project Ga0126336, IMG submission 92530) | Coral microbial communities from El Islote,Puerto Morelos, Mexico - Siderastrea C C metagenome | ecosystem: Host-associated > Invertebrates > Cnidaria > Coral | place: El Islote,Puerto...
CCAGAATAATTTAAAGCATATCGCATTCTTTTTTACATTTTCTGAGAGCTATGGATGTAATTTGTTATCTGTAATAACCCCAAAGACAATTTCGTATGGGAGCCCGAGAAAATAAATTTCAAAATTCACAAAATGAAATCTTACGCATAAAAGTTTACCTATTTTACCTGTGTTTACACAATTCCTGTGAAATTTGAAATTTAATTTAACGGGCTCCCATAAGAAATTGTCTTTGGTGTTATTACAGATAACTTATTACGTCTATAGCTCTCAAAAAGTGTGAAAAAGAATGCGATATACTTTAAATTATTCTGGTACAAGATTTTTGTCCACTGATTACTCGATTTCCTGATGGATTCCGTCTTAATGGTTTTCGTTCCCTTACGAGCAGTTGTGGCGAAAATAATGTGTTTTCCATTTTATCAGATCAACCTGCTCCAGGTGGGACAATACTATTTTATTGACCCGGGCGAACCAAGAGAAATGTCTTTGTCTGGTCTGTATTTTGTCCTCAGTCCCACACATTTGTACAAAACTATACTCAGGAAACGGACCGCTTTGTCGAAATGGAGTGACAAATGTCGGCCCAACAGAAAGAAAGAAGACCATCTTGAAAGGAAGACCACTTACTTGGGCATCGTCGTCTTCATCCTCGCCGTATCGCTGTATCAATGAATTTCCGACATTTAAACGGAAAACGCTCCAGGGTATTAAATAAACAAGGTGCTTACTTGTTTCTTATTGTTTTTCCCAGGTTCCCGCCCACCTACCTCGTCCCATCCTCGCTCGGCCAAGAGACCTCCCTCAGGGAGCCGCAAAGCCATGGCGTCTCCCATACAGGGCAAGGCTGGGAAGAAGAGTGGCAAGGAGTCTAGTATATCCTCTTCCCGGCCAGGATCATCGGTGAGTGGCCTGGAACCTGGTCCAAATTTGGCTTATGGGCCCCTGTACACATCTTTTCATTCAATTTATTTTTTTGTATTTTTGGCCTATTTTACGTTTGAAAGTATGAAACGTTGTTTCGAATCTCTCCGAACAAAGTTCCGAGGCGTTTGAGTCCCTTGCGCTATTTTCATAGCGAAGAATTTCAGAAGTTAAGGCCTCTTTGTTGCTTTTGGCTCATGGTTAGTGCTCAAGAGGGTTACTTTATGTTCACTTCCAGTGTTTTTTTAAACGAGAATTCCTCTCTTTAGCAGAAAGGTTCACGTCCTCTGCTTTATGATGACTCAGAAGATAAAGAAGACGAGGAACCGCCGGAGGACACCGAGCCAGAAGTCAAGGTTTGTAAATTACTTTAGTCAATGATCAACGGCTACAGTGTTATTCCCTTTGGTATTTCGTTTGTTGTAAAGAATGCTCTTGTGACGACTTAATTAACTTTTTTTAATCAAAGGCTTACATGTAAATCCATCACTTGGCAATATATATATACACCGTTTAGTTGACCCTGAATCATGATTTGCGCCCAGGTTGCGATTTCACGAATTCCAAAACCCACAAAACTAAAAGGCAATAGGATATTTCTCTCAACTACTTCACCTGCAGCTTTCTGTGTTATACTCTTATTATTACACTGTAGGGTATAAACCAATAAAATACAACCAAACTGTATGCTGATTGTTATGCCCTCTTTACTGCAGATTCACAAGTACATAATTCAGGCCCAGGTCTTGAGGGACAGTTGGCCATTGTCAAAGAGCGCCTGGGAATTTGTGGCCATGCTCAAGAGCCTGGATCGGATTGATATAGAAGGTAGTTCATCGGTTCGGCACGACCATTAAGTTCGATTGTAAATTTGATTCTCGAATTCCTGAAATTTCCTCCCGTATTTGGCTTGGCATAAATTCAACATGCACCGCATCTTAGTCTTTCCCCGCTTTCATTTTATATCGAAGAAGTGAGAGTCTGACAACTTTCGGGATTTTCGGCCAACGTCGAGTATAGTTATTTACATGATTCTTTTGATTCTTGATCTTCTGATCTTCAAATGTTTTTGATGTGGGTGACACTCGAGAAACTCACTCGAGGGCCTTGAAGTTTATTCGGCTAACTTCGGAAATCTTCGGTGTAAAACCTAGGAGATCTTCGTCGTGCTTCACGCTCTTCCCACACTTTTTCGAACTCCTCGGGTATTCTAACAAGGATTTACCTAATGATACTTTTTTCGTTGTCTAGTTCCCACAGAGAGTGTACCCCGAGGAGACAAGCTGTCTGCAAGCGTATCCAAAGGCAAGAAAACTAAGGAGGGTAAAGAGAGTAGATCAAGTAAAGGACAGGGTGGTTCAAGGCCCTCGTCACAGGTAAAACTGCAGTTTTGGCTTTCTGCAAGTCTCTCAAGTGCTGTTGCCTTTCCATTCAGGGGCGCGTTTCTTGAAACTCCCGATAACTTTCCGGTCCCGGGAAGCATTTTTTCGAGCTCATTTATTTGTCAGCTAATGGCAATTATTTGTCAGCTAGTTTTCAAAATCAATAAATATTGTATAGCTGTTTGAGAATATCGTGCACCTAAAATAGTTTTCGGGCCCGAAAAGTTATTGGGAGTTTCGAGAAACGGGCCCCTGGGAACTCTCGGTGGAGCACAGGTGCTGGGCAAGGTTTTACGCGCTGCTGGGCGAGTTGGGTCATTTTATTGCAACTCAAGAACAGAAAACGCAGTTATTAGTCGTATAGCCTTCTCATTCTCAGTTAGCCACTGAAACATAAATAACATAGGCCTTGTAGGATGAAAAATAAAGATGGTAAATTACTCCCAATACTAAAAGGGTGAGTTTCTTGGTGTTATGGAAAGTTGTTATCACCAAATGACGTAAAACAAAAGATTTAAAAGACAATAAACAACACACAGACCTAAACACAATAGCTAACTAACGGTGGTTTCCGTAACGCCAAGTAATACCCAGAAAGAAAAAAAATTCAATTTGGCGAGAGCAGGTTCTGTTATTCAGCGGAACTTCTTACTCTTTGAGACAGTTTTTTTTTGTTTATCAAAGTTGCCAGCAATGGCTTGACCTAGCCCAAAATCGTTGTAACGTTTCTTGTTTCTTATTTCCTCCAGCAGCAATTCGACTCCAGCAAACCTAATTGGACTCTAAGGATTGTATCAGACGCAAATCAGGTACGTGCTGGACACTTTCGTGTTTGTTCTGTGAAGTGAACAACAGTAAATTTATGGAATGTTTTTCATATGCAATAGCAGCGCTCTTCTGGTAGAAGGGTTGCGTGACAACCCAAATAACGCTGCGGAGGTAGCTTACAGCTGAGGTCACAGTCGAGGTGTTTTATGAAGGAATGTTTAGCGCTTGCTCGCCCAAATTACCTGCAGTGCGAAGGAGACCAATTATTTATGGATTATTCGTTTTGTGGAATGCTGTTCCAATAGGGTTTATTTTGTTTTGTAGGAAGAAATTGAGGTTAAGAAGGACACAGAAAGACAGGATGAAATAAAAGCCATGAAGCAGGCATGGGAAGCCGCTGAACCAGGCCGAGCTGCCAAGGTAGGACGGTCACCTGAATTGTAACTGATTACCAAATCTAAACTAAGTTCTCTTTACACTCAGCTGTCAAACTTGTGACGTGTAGGCAGTTCCCGCAAAAACATTAGTTACTGTTGGTCACCAATTTGTTGCGTCGAATGTTTCGAATTTTGGTTTGTGTTTAAAAAACATATCTTGCAAGGCCTTCTTGCCAGTTTCAGGTACATAAATGTTTTGTTCTTTCATGAAGGGTTGGGGGTCTTAGCTGATGATGTAATTTTGTTTGGAAGTTGTTGGTTTATAAATGCGGGGATATTTATTTGGATCGAGACTTTTGGCCTGTCTTCAATCATAAGCCTCTAATTTTGAAAGTGGACGCAAGCTTTTATTGCATTACAAAAACTGGGCTGCACAAGACACACAACTAATTCTAATTCAACTGAGTCTTGAAAGTCACGTTAAGGTTGCTTCCTTTTTTTTTCCAAGGCTCAACAAAGTCGCCAAAAGTTTTTGAACGAGCACATGGTAAAAGTTGAAAAAGATGCAATCGAAGAAGAAACTGGCGATGAGGAACAACACGAAGAGAAAGATGCTTCTGCCAGCGAAATATGTAAGTAGCTGATACACCGTTTTGCTTCAGTAAGGTCCTCAGACCCTCTAAATAAATAAACTCTCTAATTGGGCCTGTTGAGACGATTTAACTTTTTCTTACGATTGCCGCGTACGAAATAATTGATAATTACGACTCTTACGTTTGGTACACATGTTGGATTCTTAGCTACTGAGCTACTGAAAGACTGCTACCGAACTTCATTAACCATCTTTCTATTTATAATCGGGAAACGGTATTGGCAGTTGCACGTCATAGAAAAATTACCAAAGCTTTCATAGTGGGAAGAGAAACTCAATACGTTTTCTTGTCTTGTTGTAGACACAGTGACGTCACCAGTGCAATCCGAGGCGGACCAAGGAGAATTAACTCTAGTACCACCCCCCAAGGAACCAGATCAGATACTACAGCCTCTTGCTCCACCCAAGACCATCAGGTGAGAACACAGTGTGCGTTTTCAGATAATCAGTCACCTGTGCAGTCGCATTGTTGAAGAAGTTAATGCGGCTGTTTTAAGGCTGGTGGTTCGAGACCTGGAGCCGGATTTAGGAGCCGCATATACAGGAATGATAATCAACCCAACTAGACCAGTCGATGTAGTCCTCTCAGCGAATCGAACTTCCCCTGAACTGAGCCCTAAGCCCTAATTGTTTTCTTTTCCAGATCACGAGGCGGTGTGCCCGTGTTGCTGGACGAGGAAGAAAAGGAGGTACGCCTTCAGGAGCGTGCTGCCTTAGCCCGTGCGTTCAAAACCATGCGTGAAGAGGTGGTGGAGAAAAAAAGAGAACAAGACAGACTGGACAGGAACGCTGCTAAGGAAAGACAGTTACAGGAAGCTGAAGAAATGCAGGTACACCATGGAAATTTTATCTTTGCTATCATAAACAGACAGTCGGGTCTAACGCAAACTAGTAAACTGGTGAACTTGTCAGTGCAAAACTTTACCGTATTAACGGGATACCCATTTCAGTTATGTTATTCGTATTTCGTAAAACCCCATGCAATTTTCAAGAGCGCATTTAAAGGGATGATTGACGGGTTGCAACCCCCGCCCCCTCCTCATAAAATCTTGGATCCGCTCCTGGATGTTATAGCTGGGGTGATACCCCGTTGGCTACAACTATTGCGGTGTGTGGAAAGACCTTCATGATGATTTTCTTTTGACGATTACTAAAAGCTACGACTCACGGTTTGCTCATGTCCTCTTCTTTGCCAGGCCGCTTTGGACAAAGCCCGGAGTGAGGTGAATCAGAGACGAGAAGCTTACAGACAGAAGTTCTTAGAGGCTGAAAAGCAGAAAGAGGAAGCACAAGCGGCGGAGGCAGCTAAAGAAAGAGAAAGGTCACCATCACCAAGCAAAAGCCGAAAGAGTGCGTCAACAGCCAAGGGAGGGAGAAAGACACCCTCTAAAGGGAAGAAGAAATAATCCACTCACTAGAATGCTTGAAAATACTAAGATTTTTAAAAAATTCAAATTCAATTAAAAAACAAACTGTACTTTATGAAAATGTAACTCAAGGGCTTTCATGTGAAATGCAAAAATTCACATTACAGTTAGAAGCATAAGTTAGCTCAAGGTTTCACCCAAAGAGCATCACATCGCACCCTGTATGTCTGCTCGTCCTTGGTGTCTAAATCCTCTCGAAAAAAAAATTGTAATATCTCTGAAGTGTACATTTCCTGCGCTTGTGTGTCCCATGTTGTATAAAGGATCGTAGAATTTGGCATGCACAGAGTTGTGTTGGACTCACACAATCATTATTTTTATACAGAACTAAGTTATTTGTACAGCCGTCACTAAAGAAATTTTTGTAAATAGTCATATAACTTGTTGAAATTAAATAATCCGAAAGGTATGTCTCTTTGGGCGTATGTTTTTGTCAGAGTAAATATGGATCGTGTCCTTCCAATTTCTATTAAGCCTGTTCCAGGTGTTAGATTGCGATGAGTGGAGGACAGGCGGGCTGATATTAACCTGTAGTACCCAGTTGTTCCCTTCCCATTCATTCGATTTTTGTCGCGTATAGTCCAGTCTTGAGTCCACCAGTACATAAAAGTACATTGACGCATTTTTACAGGGTTAGTCTCAATCTGAAGAAAATATGCACAGATGCCAGCAGGAAAGTGCTGTATCCTAAAACAATACACAGAGTTGAGAGTAGTTCCATGTTCTCACTGGTGTTTGTGAGTATTTTACTTCAGATTGAGACTATCCCTGTACAAATGCGTCTTTTGTCTTTTTATTCAGCGAAAACTAGACAACTCTCGACATCTCCCAGGTCCTTACACGCAGTTCGCGCTCGCTCGTGGAGTAATACATCGACAAAGTCCTCAAAAATTATCTCCTTGTTTGTTTGTTTGTTTGTTTGTCTTTTTTCTAATCCATTACTCAAGAAACATTCTGTTGGTCTTATTCTTGTCTTTCAGGGAAAAATCCAGTTAAATAATATACCGTATCTGCTTCGCTTAGTCAAAATCTCGACTTCCTCCTGACTCGTTGCCGGCCACATTTCTTGACTTTTAACCAACAGATACCAAGTATTTGGCGAAGTGTTTTGTTCACTAAGGACTGCTGTCCTTTTTAATCTAGACCCTCAGCTTAATAAGACAAATGGGTGTAGTATAGCGTCACAATACACCGTACTGTTTTAAGTTCTCTATCATTAGTTCGTACTCTTCGTTGATAGTGGCAGAATCTCGATGGATTCTCTGGCCTTTCTTGACCTTCACCTTGAGCGCAACCACACGCTTCCACCGGTTGCCCGGCGAGGTTGGTTGCTCTTCGATCCAGGCAGGTTTCATAAGAGTGTCGTTAATTTTAATCTCTGGCAGTTTTGAGGCTTGTTTACTTCGACCCATCAACTTTTTAGTGGTAGGTAATAGCAGGGAGGGGTCTTGTTCAAGAATTTGGCTTTCCGTTGACTTTGGAGCAGAATTCCCTTGCTTTTGCTTGTCTTTTTCATTCTCCATTTTCTCCATTTGGTTTAGTTCTTGAGAATCAATTGTCATTTTATCTTTACATAGCATGTCTGGACGAGAGATTGAATCTCTTTGCGCTAATACATTATGTGAAGTTCTTGGCAACACCTTGTCTGAACAACTGTCGATGCTGTCTTTTTCAACATCAGCGTCGCCCTCATTTTTACAGTTCATATTTTCGAGGTCTTCGCCAGCGTTCAAACAAATTTTCTTCCTTATACATCCCATTATTTTCATCCCTTCTTCGTCACAAGCGACTGTTCCTTGTGGTAAACTCTGATTCATCTCTTGTGATTCTTCACTTTCTTCGTCTTCTGAGCTCAGATTCAACCGAGATTCAAATGTACTTCGACCCACCGTGTGTTTGTCTTCGTTCCTGCCTTCACGAACTGCAACGAAAAACTTTTCTTTTTCTTCGTGTCCATAATGCTCCCTTGCGTTTTCTTGATGGGATGTATTCTCAGCTATCGAGACCACATTACAAAGGCCGCAAAGGAAAAATCTTGAATGTCTCCTCCTAGATTGGGCCATTTTTATAAAACGAAAGGATTTTGGTAACGAAAAGCACCTTTTAAAAGTTGTCTTTCAGAATTTTTCTCGCATTCTGTAAACCCAAGAAGTATAAAGACCGGTAAAACGAGACCCGATTGTTGGTCTTCAAGTCTATTGCAGACTGACGAGCGAGTACCACAATTAAATGTAAACGGATCTTCAAGTCACTAATCACTGCTTCGTTTCTTGTGAGACCAAACACGTAGCAAGCCGACTTTTTATTTGCTGAACACTCGTATAATTACTGTGATTATAGAAAGAAATCTTCACAACCGGAAGATGTCAGTCTGCTGGCATTTTCCACATTTCTTGATTTCTATGGCACAAGTCAAAGGACAAGTCAATTAAAATAATCGCAGACGTCCGGGTGTAATTTGTTCTGTCAGCTGAAGAAGAGTACAGTCAAAGAGATAAAAAGACAAATGAAAAATGAATTCCGGGATTGACAAGAGAGTATGCCAAGATATAAGGAGTCGGACATGTATATCCCCGCCATGTGATATCTAGATAATACAATGAAGTTCGTTTACTAAGGGCTATCCTGTCTTTATCTTTTATCTTATTTTATCATTTTCTTCTTTCAGTGTAATTCAAATAAAAGTATTACAATTTTCTATATCATTGTTCTTCTTTTCTTAACAATACAAATAATACAACATATGTTCAACATATACAATAGCTAACAACAGTCTCTGCCATTAAGACGTTTAAGTACTATTTTCTAGGGCGGTCGTTCATTGTCAGTCAGTACGCCAAAACGCTTTTACGTACGTTTTTTAATGATTTTTTAAATGATTTTTCATGGTTTTTACCGTCGGAAGTCTACTTATTTGTTTGCTTTTGCCTTGAAATAAACTGCGATGAATAATTGGATAAATTAGCTCAGCATAAATTTGTGCAACGACTTATTCATCAGAATCATCTCGACTTCGCTTTGCATGTTTTCCGCTCTTTCTCATTCGACGTTTGGTTAGCTCGTGACGTTGTTTACGTTTTTTTTTTCTTTTTTGATTGGCTATCAAAAAAGATTCCATAGTTTGGGGAATGAAGCGGGATAACGAGAAAGGGCCCTCGAAACGAGGTTGTAGGAACTTTGTGACGTCATTAAGTTGTGACGTCATTAACCATGATAAAGGAAAGCAAAAAGTAACTGCTCTAGGTCTTCGACGGAAAACAAGCTTTCTTATAGAAAATGTTTCAAGCATTTCAGCACTTTAGTCGTAAGCGAGTCTCCGTTGAAGGACCGGACGCCACGCAGAGACTGGACCCTAACTTCTTTGACCCCAGAAAAAACAAAGAGAATTTTACTTGACGTATTTGGGAACAATGTTAGTGGCATAAACTAATAAAGTCGGCCTAAAAAATCTTCTACACATGAATAACATGACCAATAAGTTTTATTTCATGTAAATACAGATTCATCTTGTAAAAATTTAACATGTAAATCTTTCATGATGAATAAAGCAATTCATCGCAAATTCACCTGAATAAATCTACGTACCTATTGAATGACTTAGTGGTGTCCTGTAAAGTATGTAATCTCTTAAACTATGTGATCTAAAGAAGTAGTGTTGATTGTAACGTGTCTTCAGAGCTGGACATTGCAACCAACCCGTATAAACGTCCTACTTTCTGTGCTACTCAGTAAAAAGCAATGCTTACGGCTTTATTAAAAACTGTTCAAAGTGGAGTGGAGAAATAGGGAAAATTACGCAACATTGTACAATATTTCGCAATCGAAAAAGCGCAAAGAGGTGGGGGGCAACAAAAATAGGGTGGGAACCGGGATTAAAGGGTACGGGAAGCGGGAAGTTTAAACCCCCTTTCCCCCCCCACCACTCTCTAACGCGCAAGAGAAACCAAAAGTTGTTGGAAATGAGCGGAATCGACAAAGCGGAACAGATCTCAGTTCGAGATATCAGGGGTCAAATTTATTTATTTTAAAAACGCAGCCATTCCAAATAAGGTAGTGTTAGTATATTGCATCATATGCCTTGAACAGGGAACCAATCAGGTTGCTGAAAACTAGTATCCTTTAGTGAAGAAATAATTATGTTATGGGTGCATTGAGATCAGAGTAATTGAGAGTGAGAATTTCAAACCAGTCACGAACTCAAATAACTCGCTTTTCTCTGTTTTTGACCAGTGGAGAAGAAACCGTTCTCGCCTTCAGAGCGCACAAGAGTAGGGCTCGATCTGGCTCTGGGGCAATCTCGTTCGAAGAGCCCACGTTGGTCCTCGTTTCCCATTCCGCTGGACAAGGGTAACGTGGGCTCTGAGAACGAGATTGGCTCTGGGGAATCGTGATAACATGTAGCATGGACATTACCTTTGTACTCAATCTCATACTCCTTGGTCAGCAATACGCTTCTTGAGTGGATTGCACACTATTTCAAGTACCGGAAATAATAAATGAATATTAACATAACAATATATATCCCACAATTCTCTACGCTGTATATATTATCATGTTTTCTTCTATTGTGCACATTTCTCCTACGACATCAC
>Ga0126336_10002792_pt1 | contig 10120 bp, 5 predicted proteins | sample SidCmetagenome_FD_92530 | JGI IMG/M metagenome (GOLD analysis project Ga0126336, IMG submission 92530) | Coral microbial communities from El Islote,Puerto Morelos, Mexico - Siderastrea C C metagenome | ecosystem: Host-associated > Invertebrates > Cnidaria > Coral | place: El Islote,Puerto...
GTGACATGAAACCCACTTTTCCCCGCTGCCGGGTAAGAAATTTGGAACGTGAGCAATCCGACAAATATCCCTCCCCCCCCCCCCCACCCCCCAACTCAACTCTAAAAAAACACCCAAGGTCGCGAGAGGGTTGGTGATCGTGCACTAAAAAAAACAAAACAAAATGTTCTTATATGAACAAACTGTATCCGATTTTAGACCACCAACAAAAAGCAATCCGTTAAAATCCTAAAATATGAGCTGGAAAAGTGCGTTAAGTTCTACCGGGTTCCTCGGAAACGGATCAGTAAACTGTAGCACTGAGGACTCGTCGAAATTGTTCTGATAAACCAACACGATGAGAAGCTATGAGACTTACCATATTGAAGTCCCTTGTTGGTGATGCGAAGGCGAATTCCGGGATTTGTGGCTCGTGTCAAAACCACCAGCAAGGCGAAGAGCGCGGTCAATATCGATATTATTGAACGGCTTGACATGTTCGACACAGATTCTAGCGACTTACAGCCAAGATAAGAAACTGAAGACCCAAACAATTCAACCTTGTTTGCGTAGGACGCTTGATGTCATGATAAGTACATGCAAAAACACAGCGTTAAGGTTTGCACTGGTGATGGCACTTTGGTCAAATGGAAATCATGTGCATTGTACTTGACTAGGACTAAATTCCTCAACATCCTAGACTGAGGGGATTTAAGGGGTCAAAGGTATGATCCTTCAAAATTCAATGCCAATGTAAATGTGATTGACGAAATTGTGAACGAATCATTTAGTGATTTAATTTATTTGGCTTACTGTTAGCCAGACCCTGAGTTGACTATAGACCGCTGCACTATTATCGCAGAAGTCTGTAAGGGTGCGAATAGCCTTTCAGCCTAAATTTTTTTAGGTTCTTCTTCTACCATATTGTAGACGAAAAGCACAGCCAATATCGACATTTATTAACCGACTTGCGATCTTCAGCACAGACTTCTAGCGACTTGAAGCCAAGCCGAATACCAGGAATTTGACAATTCCACGTTGTCGTTTTGCTGAGGACGCTTAGTATCATGGTAAGCGCATGCATAGGCCCGGCGCTTGTCTGCATTGGTGATGAAACGGAACGGAAGTCATGTGCATTGCAACTGACTAAAACTGTTTTTTTTTCTCTATTTTAGTCTTAGGTTGGGGGAAGGAGATCGTAACAGATCAAAATTCAATCTTACATCATAAATGTTTTCGTCAAATGGATATCGTTTTTTTTTTAACCTGGCGGAATTATCGGTAATTGCGAAAAGAGCTTCCCTTCAGCGACAGCCGGCCGACTGTAGATCAACTGTTGACCAACAGTTAACCGACACTTAGTACTACAAGTTACCGGCAGGTTACCAACACGCCAGCGACAGATCACGGAATAGTCTGTAAAATTGGCTTATAGGCATGACAAACTCCAAACAAGAAGTAACCTTAAGTTTAAGTCATAGTGCTGAACAGTCGTTTCTGAGCTGAACCGCTGGTGAAAAGAAGCCAGGCTAAATCATCTTCAGTTGTTTTCCAACAAACATTAAAACACTGGAAAAGCACGATGACTACTAGATTTATCGTCAGTTTTATTACCCCTATAACGGCGGAGTTATAGTACAATCAAAATTACAGTCTAAATACCAGCCGCGTAATAATAATAAATTATTAATACTTTTTTTTCTAAGACCCACGTGCATCACGTTGATAGAAACACACAAAACTCCTCAAATTCGAAATATTTTTAACCAGTGGAGTCTAAAATGATACAAAATGTCCCTGAAAACTAATTTTACAAAACAAAATTCTTTTTACTCGTAAACAACCTAAAAAATGTTTTTTAATACATAAATTCCGTATTTTTAACTTCTGAACAAGGCTGACACACAATCGCCAATTCCTGACATTTCGCTTTGACATCATACAGAAGAGCTGGTCCAAAAGAAACGTTATTGGGGAAACGGTGTACCATTCAGGCTAATCCTCTCTTTTCACTCGGACCGGTAGATAAGAAATTTGCTGTTCCATTTTGACAAACTGTTTCGTTTTCCATAGATTAGAACAGATGCGACAGATAAGGAAAATGAGGAACAGAAATATTCACTCCACTCGGTTTTCCCGTCCAACCGAGAAAAATCTTTTCATGTAACAAATGTATACCCAACCAGAAGTCCTGCCAACACGGAAAGCGCTTGAAATGATTAAAAGTGTATCGACATTTCTAAACCAAAGTAATTATATTCTAAATATTGTACGCCTGCAAGGAACAGCAAGTTTTGTGGTACAGATATTTCTAGGATAGGGTCAATCGATCACGCCGTTTTAACGGTCCTAAACTAGCTTAACTTTCCCATTTGAGCCTTTTTAAACAATTCGCTGGCAGTGAATATTATGGAGTCGATAATGCCAGCCACAGTAAAGGTACCTCCTACTATTGCGCACACCTGAAAAACAAAAACCAAAAAAATGAAGTTGAAGTGACACCGTTCATCACGAAACATGGGGGGCCGACGTTGTCGTTTCCACATACACACATACTATACTTTTCCAACTCCTTTTGACAAACTTCAAGTTGTCATGTGTGAAATTTGCAGGACAGCGCTAAATAATGATCAAATTGGTTAGTGGTGCTATATACCCCGGCTTCATTTCGATGGATTTTCTTATTAGAAACATGGATCATTACAAAAAACAACCTTTTTATGACCCATGTTAGATAGCAGAGCCCAGCGTTAAATGGTCAAGATTTTTCTTTGCGCTGTCAGACGGCTGGATCTATTCTCTTTTAAAATTTTAAGGGCAATTTTCACAAGGGAGGGAACAGGGAAAAAATTACCACGAAGACCCCGCTATCAATGCCGCATTTGAGTGGTTAAATTGTTAGCAATAAAGAATCTGAGTGCAATCTCTACTCCCGCCAAACGTTTGACCACCCCTCCTTCTCGCCCTAGACACGTGCATCCTCTAACTGCACAAAATGGCGCCGACTGAAGAAGCGTCAAACAACATTTCGGCGAAAGTTAACAATGACTCTTGATTGTAAACAATATAGGGAAAGTGAAATTTGCGACCTTAAAACCGTTGTTTTCCGATAACCAACAGCCTCGTAGTCTACTTGTTAACTACTCCATGTAAACCATACCGTTGTGATGAAGTGGTAGAGGGGCTTCCGTCTCTCCACATATTTGACAGTAATAGGACTCAGATCATAACGAAACCAAATGGCTGTAGTAAGAGAAAGGTAAATGCCTCAGTATTAAACAAAAATAAAATATATTGCCATGTCAATGAAAAACTTATGAATACGAGTGATTCTGAGTGGACCACTAAACAAACTGAATTTGTAATGTGAACTGCCAGGGCCGCTCATGGATTGATAAGACTTCCTCGTGTTTCTAAAAACTTGTCCCGAAACGTTTCCTGTTAAGTAGAATTTTTTTGGTGACGTACATGTAGTACGGTGCACAATTTCACAGAACCTCCAACAAAACGTTTCTCTATACATGCAAAATTCTCTTGTAACTTAACCCCGCGCGTTGCCAGCATCATGTATCCATAGTAAAGTGTATGTATGTAACCGGCAAACTTGCAAAAGAGCCTTTAGTTAATACTGAACAAAAACTCATTGAACTAGCGTGTTCAGTCAGCGTGGGAGGAAATTCGCCTTATTCCCTCTTTTTCAGTCACAGATAGACATGCATGTGCAATTCAAACACTTTTCATGTTTGTTTTTGGCGCAAACAGATTCAGAAAAAAAACTGAAGAATGCGAAATCAAACTGTAAACCCTACACTGTGATCATATAGGCCTCGCTAATAAGAACAAAATAGGTCACTTAAGTATACACATCACACAAACAGTACATTACTCTACCTGGCAAAATTCGGCCTCCATGTCCGTAGGCAACATAATCCTATGGAACGAAAATAATAAACAACTATTACAAGCAAGGTTCTGTAACGCATGCAGATAGATAACTTCCTTTGACCAAATTTAGCGAGTGTTTGCCCCAGACAGGAACAATAGGATCTACTAACTCTAGACTACGCAAAGAAAGCAAACTGTTAACAAGGAAGGGGCAAACTGATGTAAAATGGTGAAATATGCAACCTTACAATTAAACCCATTTAACTCAGTGTACACAACCATCACCATCTTGGTGACACAAAAACATACCACGTACATGAACATGCAGAAGGACTTTCAAAGAACATGGATTACTGACCTTATAAGCCCACGTGTACTGATAAGTAAATGTTGTACTTCCATCTAGCTTCTCATAGATGGTAGGCACAATCTTCAATACATAATCATGCGATGATAAACCTTCGAATAAAAATCAATATTCTTTAGTAGGTGGGAATGCATGCAAATACATTTTACATTAAATTAAGGCTGAACAAACCAACAAACGCATTACTATACATGTAATTCTTACATTTAAAAAAGTATTGTTTTTACTCACTGTTTACATCTTTTTTGTCCGTTCCTTTCAGAGCCACAAAAGCACCTGGAATTTTTTCCTACAAGAAAAACAAATTGCTCTTGTTTGTAAAAAAAAAATAATAATAATAAATTAATAAAATAAAAATGCATCTTATATAGCGCTAAATCCAGTCAGTTAAAAGTGCCTAATAATGGTAAAATATGAGTTTCTTACTAAGCAACTGTTTGAGTACATTTAAATGACGTATGTGCGCACGTACAGTGTTCCTTCAATGCCAAACTATAAAATAAACCTTTCTCCCATTTCTATACATGTATAATGTCGTTATTTTGTTCACCGGTATGTAACACTTCATAAATTTGAGAAATTGGTACTGTGTCAAGTCAGTTTGCATGCCGCTGTAAAATTATTGGCTTTGAAGTCTGGAAAACGTCAAGCAGCAAATGAAACAGAACTTCCTGTTTACTAAGGTGCACCTACAAAAACACCTAAGCTTCACTTACAATTTTCCTAGCTCTAGTGACTAGTACTAGGCAGGAAAGTCAATTGGAATATAAACTTTCAGTGACACTGGATAGAAAAATACATGTAGGACTATGGTGTAGTCTTGCAGGGAATACCACCAATTTTTGAAAAACCACCTAATCAAACCATCCACAGCGCACTGCAATGTGAGCGCCACATGGTGTCAGATATCAGGGACTATCAACTGCTACTGCTAAAAACAAGCTCTTGGATAAAAACCCGGTGCTTCGCCAGTCTTAAATAATCACTTACATGTACATGTACGTGTTCTTATCCAGCTACCTGGAAAGGGTATTAAATAAGCTGAAGCATGCATGCAGTCTACATGCTCATTATACGAGTTAGTTACATGAGCCAGAATCACCATAACCTTAGCTACATGTAACACACCAACAGGGTGCTAATCAGGTACAGTGCACTACCTTAATTTCTGTTCCAAAGTTAACAGAGTTAATTACGTGAGCCATGTCCGGGTTGTCTGGCTGTCAAACAAATAAAACAAAAATGTACACCGTAATATCAATATAATAATTCAGGGTCGAAATTATTCAATGGACTTGCACTGTATTTCTGAAACTCAAAATGATTCCAGTATTACAAAACAAACAAAATAATCAACATTGAAATTTTGAACTTAATAAGCCATTTTATTTAACTGTACCTGTTGGCCTGCTCCATGGGTGGAAACGTGGAAATTTCCAGGAACCTATGTTAAGAAGAAAAAACAAAACAAAAAAACAATGATGAAAAGTGATTTACCCAACACAAATACATGTACACAATATGCAATCCTGCATTTGGATTTTGCACTTTGCATTTGCATCCTGCAAAAACCTGACACACAAATTTCTTCTTGTGTACACATGTACAAGGAAATTTAATTTTTCGGCAGATTTCACTATTGTATGCAGACCCAGGCTCACCAAACGTGGCTTGCTGCTGTGATTGCCATAATTGCAAAGCAACTTATATCTTGGGAATTTAGCCTGATTAATCTTTGCCCTTAGGTCACAACACACAGTAATCACTTGAAATTTGCACATCATGGAATAATTGTAGTTTATAGCAGAAGTACATGTACTGACTTTCCAAAAAAACACAGTCAAAAGGAACAAGATGATATGCTACAGAGTACTTTAATCAGGACAAGCAAATCATAGCCAGCAAATAACATTTCAAAAACCCTGGACTGCACACAGCAGCAATATCCCTTGCAACAACAGATAAGTCTACTGTTTCTTCCTGTAAGGAGGCTTGCATACCTTATTTATGTTAAATTGACAAGTGAAGACACATCCATCTGAAAGGCAAGTTTAACAAGGAGAGCAAAATATGGGCATGATAAATGTACTGTAACTAACTTAAAATGCTTTAGTATTAGCAATTAGCAATGCTTTTTACATTGAATAAATACAACTGACCCCTAGCTGTATCACTGTAGGCTTGTTAAAACTTCCACACATTCTTTTTAGTTCATGCGGGTACCTACATGCATTGTTTTGTGTTCTACAATGAATCACTGAAGCAGCTGGTGTGTTTCCAAAACAGGAATATCATTTTGTTCAGACAGTTTTCAGTTTAAGGCAAAACAAAATGTCGGAAATATACATGTAAGCTGGTTTACCATAATATTTTGAAAAAGTAAGGTTGAGTCTCTTCTTTAAGCCTCAGACCTGTCAGTGTCCAGTTTACACTACCGGAAGTTAACAGACTATCACAAGATGTCCATGTATATTTTAAAACAACAACAATAGTAGTGAATTGTAAAGTTTTCAAGAAGAAAAAAAAATTGTTCATCATGACTGTTAATAAATTTTATCATTGCTACATTATTATTACTGTAGTTTTACACGTACATGTATGAAAATTGGAATGCAAATAAATAATTTTTGTTATTGTTGTTGTATTGGTTCGTACAGTAACTGCAAACCCTATTACCGGTGATAAAATTAGACTTACAGAACACCACAGAGATTTTTACTCTAGAGTTAGCTGTTACATGTATATAATTTTATTCTATCATTTCCTTCTGTTGTTTGTAAAATTCATAATTTGTGCAGCATTATACAGTCATGCTTACCTCCATGATTTATTTCCTCTTTGTGTGTATTTTCCTGAAAACCCACTTCGTGTCTGTCAAAATAAAATGCGATCAAGCCAGAATTTTAACACAATTCTGAAAAAATTGAGAAAAACCACAGCCTTACTTGCAACAAACTAAGAATCCAACAAAAGAAAGTGGCCCATGCAGCACATATAAAATTATAATGTATCGTACACACATATACATCTTAAGTTAAAGCATTGAAAGCATTACCTAGGCAAAGGCGAGCAGTTTAAAGATTTTGTGTTGCTTACAAAACAAAAAATAAAAGCCACATTGAAAGAAGCTAAGAATTTTCAGTTTACATGTCAAGAATCATCCGATGATGTATTGTTAATTACCGCCAAAAGCCAGGACCATTAAGTACAGCAGATTGTGAGTTCAAGATACATGTAGTAGCCTCACCTTCCCATTTCATCTTGGATATCCAGACCAAGATCTGTATAACAAATACATGTTAAAGCCATTAAACCATTAAAGAATAGGGATATCACAGCGATTAGATGTTTCTCCATACAGTTACAAAATAATGTACTAGACCCTTTAAACCTGTCAAGCCAAGTAGAGTGTACATGTACAAATTAACAAGAAATTAGTTGCTAAAGAATCAAACAGTGTCCATATTTCAATACTTTTCTAATATACCTAGTGTACATGCATGTATACTGTACTTACATTCGCATTTCAGTCTTGGCAAGGTAATATTAAGTTTCACATTCAGTCTGTCATTTTCAGATGGGTTATCCACAAACAGCTCACTAACACTGAAATGAATAAAGTTGTTATGTTACTTTCTACGACTTTTTAAGAAACACTTTCCCCCTGGATGACCTGTCATTACCGTATTTTCCAAAGTGAAACACAGAAAGCAACTACTCAATTAGTTAAGAGAAGAGTATTTAAAGTGCTACTACGATAAAAATTTCTTGTTTTGTTTTCAACTTTTTTAAACTTCAAACTGCTTAATAGATGCCATATTATATGAATCGCGATAAACTACATCGATATATGCTTACACGGCCCAGGAATATTACATATGCCCCAAAAACCACGTTAAACCCGTCCGCCATAATCAGTTCGCAAAAGAGAAGCCGGCGACTTTCATGGAAACGATCTATTATCTCTAAACTTTTGCTGAATTTTGCTCTGAATTTTGCTCGTGACGTAGAAGGGTATAATGAAGAGTCGAAAATAGAGAGCCAAACATTGAATTATATGGATGTGTTTTCCGTCGAATTTGTCGTCCAGTTCTTTTGAGAGCGATTTAGAATGAAGTTTTTTTTTGGTGAAGTCGGCGAACTCGCAGAAGTCGTGCCCTATGATGACAGTTTCAAGCCTCACGCTACCGAAGAGGAAGCCGTCTCATGCATCAAACAATGCAAGAATGGATCAAGGAGCCGAACAAATATCCCAATTGTCCCAAATCACAAACGCTGCAAACTCCTTCCCATAATACAACAAATTCAACTGTTTCGCATGTCTGTCGTGTTGGGGTGCGTCAGCTGTTTCTTACTCTTACTTTTTTCTTGCCGATACAGGTTGAGTTTGTTGTTGTTATGTTCACAGATTTGTTGCAGTATCCTAAATTGTACTTAAGAAATAAATAATAAATCCTATAATAATAAGCTCTCCCTTCTAAAAGAAAAGCCCACATAATGCTACATGAAAGTTTTTTGAATAAATATAGGGAGCCCCGAGCCTAACATACATTAAGAATTTTATAGATGAGACAAAAGGTCGAGGAAAACAAATTCAAGTAAACGAAGTGATGTCGCGAATCGCCATGAATTGTGTGAACACGGTAATCTTACTACCTAGTAAACAAGCAAATGCGAATTAACAGAGATAAACTCTGATTTAACCTCAGAAGTCTAGGTATAAACTGTAGAATACACCGTCACATCGAAAGCGTTACTGGGAGAAGTGGCTACCCCGAACGCGGTGAAAGGCTCAAGAAATTACAATTAATTATGTAAGACTTTGGGAGCTCGCTACATGGTACGCCAAGAGAAATTAATTGAAGTATAAATAGTTATATTATTAGGAGCTGGCTACACAGTACGTGGAGAGAGATAAATTGAAATGTACGAGGGATGTTAGGGGCTGGCTACACAGTAAAAAGAACAAGCAATATACAGTAAGATTTGTTATGGTCGATTAAGCTCGGTTGTTTATATTTTCACGTTATATGTGGCCAAGTAATTCAAAGAAATTTCGAGTAATATTCTCGTTTATAGAATGAGGATACATGGTGATGTTCTGTTATCCACTAGTTTTAATATAGGAACTTCAAAGTGTACAATGTCGAGCTCATGTGAAACGCAGCAGCTAATAGTATTACATGTAAATGTATGTTACTTACAGTTCTGTGTTGATAAAGCTGTAGAATTCTGATAGCAACAAAAACACTATGAAAAGGGCACTGCATATGGAAACTGTTGAGATTAAAGAAAATAAAGCAAATCAAAGGCAAGCAGTTGGAAATACATGTACATGTAAACAGTACATGTACCTTATATATACATACATTCTGAAAACATTAATTCAGCCTTTTCAAAATTATTATATTACAGTTGTACTGTCTAGTGCTTTTTGTAATACAGTACAATATAATTTTTGTCATTGGCTAAGACCCTACACACATATAATTATGTAAGAGCTGTGCTGTAGAAACAGAGTTGTTCCCTTTTTTTGGGGGGGGGATCACAGTTCACATTCACCACAGGAAATTCCACTTCTAACTTTGGTAATTGTCTGTGTCAAATTTATATTTGCTTTTCATAGCTATTACCTGCAGTGTATACATGTATCACACAATGTACTACATGTACATGATCCACACTTTATTTATACTGTAGTTTCTTATATTGTAATTTTCTTTCCAAAAATATTGAAGTTCATTTCAATCAAATAATCAATTTAGAAGTGCTCCACCTACCTCCCCACCCCCCCCCACCCCCCCCAAAAACTAAAACATAAATTCTACAAAATATAGCCAGAAAATATGATTAATAACCCCTGACTGACACACACAGACAAAATAAAAA
>Ga0126336_10002793_pt1 | contig 10119 bp, 9 predicted proteins | sample SidCmetagenome_FD_92530 | JGI IMG/M metagenome (GOLD analysis project Ga0126336, IMG submission 92530) | Coral microbial communities from El Islote,Puerto Morelos, Mexico - Siderastrea C C metagenome | ecosystem: Host-associated > Invertebrates > Cnidaria > Coral | place: El Islote,Puerto...
AGTGGCAGTTCATGTTATTTGTTAACATCCGAACACGATGAAGATAACCCATTTAAGTTTTATTTTGTTGTTGTAAATGAGCGCCGTTTCAAGTTCATTCAAGCGAACAGCCAATAATTCAAGGAGATTTTACAAGCCTTGACAGTTAAATGATAGATTATGGAAACATTGCAAAAACCAAGCAAGAGGGCTCGTGAGTAAAATATGTGCTCAGTTTGATGCCCGAAAAAATAAGCAAGCTGCGCTCAGCCTCTAGAATGACCTTTCGAGCTTGGTTTTACAGAACAGATCCCAAAAATATTGGAGGACAATTCGGAAAGCTTTCGGGCTTTTTGAGAAACACTTTTCGAAAGCGAACGACTGAGCTAAAAAAAGCCCCGAAATATATTTCGGACCGAAAAGTTTCAGGACTATTTTTGAGAAACGAACACCATTTATTCCTTGGCGGCTCCGCTTTTACGCTTGGCTAGATCTATATATTAGAACTGTGGCAGCAAAAGTGTATGATGATGATTCCGATTGTAGAGCAGCACCATATGATAAAAAATTCAAAGAGGGAACACCAGTGATTGTCTACACGAGCAGACAATCACTGGTTATCCAGCCTCGTTAATGATTTGATTTCCTCTCCTGACACACCATTGACACCTGAATTCAATTATGAAGCGGTTTCCTCTCCTGACACACCGCCGACACCTGAATTCAATTATGAAGCAGTTTCTGAGGTATTGAATGAATTTGAATCTGTCCACCCTGAGATATTTGAAGACCTAAAACTGCCATAAGAAACTACTCCAGACGAAAATGAAATGACAGTATTTCCTTCCGCATAGCTGTTTGAAGTATTTGAAGCGGAAGAAGATTCAACGGATAGTGAACTTATTCAAGCAATGGAAGAATGGGAAGAAAAGAAGATGGTTTCAGCACTGGATTCCTGGAATTATGATTACCTGTTGGAAAACGAAGTAAGTAAAGTTTTTATATTTAAGTTGAACTTCACTGGATTACTGGAAGTTACGTCCCTGACATTTGGTTCTGTAGGTCATTGAGCCTCGTTTTCATATTTAAGTTGAGCTTCACTCTATTACTGGAAGTTATGTTACTGACGTTTGGTTCTGTAAGTCATTAAGCCTCGTTTTCATGACAGTGAAAGAAATGAAAATGAAGAAGGTCAAGAGTATCTTTCTGATGAATGCGTCAAACAGTTTATAACGTGATTGTTAGACGGCACACACCAAGGGGCCATCGTCATCGCTCACAACCTACGTGGATATGACGGATTTCTGATATGCGAACAATTTTACAAAGAATGTATTCTCCCAAAACTTATCCTGAATGGTGCCAAGATTATGTCCATGGACCTTGCAGAAGCTGAAATCAAGTTCCGCGATTCCTTAAATGTCTTGCCAATGCCTCTAAAAGCCTTACCAGAAACCTTTGGACTGACAGAACTGAAAAAGGGTTACTTCCCTCACTTTTTCAACAGGGAGGAAAATTAAAATTACATTGACCCTAACCCTCCATTTGAAGACTACGATCCTGACAGCATGAAAACCAAAGAACGTGAAAAGTTCCTAAGATGGCACGAAGATTTAAAGAAAAATGAGTATGTGTTTAACTTTGAGAAGGAGATAGAAGGATATTGCAGAAGTGACGTAGATATTTTGAGACGGTGTTGCCTTAACTTCAAGCAGTTAATGGAAGAAACCTGTGACCCTGATCCTTTCAAGCACTGTATCACCATTGCCTCTGCCTGCAATCTAGTGTTCCGCCAACGGTTTCTGGAAGAAAACACTATTGGTCTTCTACCACCTCAAGGCTATCAACCTGCTCGCAAGTATTCCATTCTGGCTCTGCAGTGGCTTTCATGGGTCCATCATCAGACAGGAAACCGCATTCTCCACGCCATGAATGGAGGAGAGCAACGAATTGATGGGCATTACGTTGATGGGCTCGATTCTAACAACTACGTCGTTTACGAATTCATGGGATGTCTATGGCATGGCTGTGCTAAATGTTTCTTGCCTGATACTATAAATCCCGTGAATGACACTAGCATGGAAGACCTTCTCGAGGGGACCATCCGTAAAGTAGAACGCTTCAAGAGGTTGGGATATCAAGTAGGAGTGAAATGGGAATGCGAATTCAAGCCAGAGCTTGCCAGTAACCCAGAGATGAAAGCTTTTGTTGAACGTCTGAAGTTTGACACACCCTTGGAACCTCGTGAAGCTTTTTTCGGAGGACGGACAAACGCTGTTTGTTTGTTGAAAGACGTTGTTGATGAGGAAACAATTCCTTACGTGGACTTTACATCTTTGTATCCATTCACGAACAAATATTCGGAAATGCCGACTCATCATCCTGAAATTCTGACAACTGAAGCTCTAATCGACCGTTCACCCTGTGAATTCTTTGGTCTTATCAAGTGCGACATTCTTCCACCATCGTCCCTGTTTCATCCAGTGCTGCCCTACCGCGCCCAAGGAAAATTGATGTTCCCTCTGTGCAGAACGCGTGCCGAAAATCTACAAACAATCACCCTGCGAATACACTGATGAAGAACGCATGTTGTCCGGGACTTGATGTTCCATTGAGATCGATAAAGCTTTAGAGTTGGGGTACCGCGTGGTTGGAATGGTAGAGGTGTGGCATTTCCCCCAAAAATCATCCTCTCTTTTAAAAAGGTATACTGATACCTTCTAAAAAATTAAGCAAGAAGCAAGTGGTTGGCCCTCCTGGTGTCAAACAGAGGCGCAGAAGAGGCAGTACGTCAGAGATTATGAAAGAAAAGAAGGCATCAAATTGGAATACGAAAAGATCAAGAAGAACCCTGGTCTACGCTCACTTGTAAAACTTATGCTCAATTTACTTTGGGGGAAATTGGGACCGCGTGACAACATGCCTCAAGTCAGCTTGTCAAGGATCCTGAGCGCTACCTCCGGCTTCTGACCTGTCAGTCTACCCAGGTAAAGAATATTCAGTTTGTCAACGACGAATGCGTTGAAGTGCACTACACACGTGGTGATGGTTTTGTGTCTAGCTCCTACAAGACCAATGTGGTCATTGCTGCTTTTACTACAGCTCATGCCAGGCTGTGTGTGTTTTTGGACAGCCAATACCATATTGTATCTTATTTCAGTTTGAAAAAATGTTGTTTTCATCGGTAAAATTGTGACATTTTGGCTTAAACTAGATTTTACGAATTGCGCTTACATGTCCCAGTCGCTTTATTTTATCGCGAAAGTTGCAAGTGGTGTTTTATTGGTTGTGGGACTTTTATTTTTTCCTCTGTTTTCGGCCCAAGAAAATTGGTTTAAATGTGGAGTCCACGGGCAAGTGAAATCCAAGGCGGTTTATAACGACTTTCTTCCAGAAAGCCTGATGCTCAGACTAAACGTTGTCGTGTTGGTCAAGTAACAGTGCTCAATCGCTCGCTTGTCAAAGCCACAGAAAACAACTCGAGAACAACAACAACAGGTGTTCGTGTCATATGCATGGCACCGCTTCAGACAAGAGTAAACTGTCTAAAATTCCTATAACAGTACTATCATTCAGGTCAGTAAAGCTTTCGTTCAATAGAAACGCCTTAAATTACGATTTTGGTTTCTACGGAGCAACACCGCCATTGAACAAAAACTATGGTCGGTGTTAGCTGAATCAAAATGAAGCAAATGTTTGTATTAGTGTAACCTCTCAACTTGCTTTGTTAAAAGTTTAAAAATTTCCAATTATAAAATTTTAAAAGTTCACCGTAAGAGAATAGGGTATCTTTATGAACCGTGGCACATCCGCTTTATGACACTTCGACTTGCCGCAATAGAGCTTTAAATAAAAAGCTGTTCAACCACAATTTCTATTGAACGAAAACTTTGCTTACCTTAATGATATCGCCAAGGACACCGAATTCTTCTTTTAACATCTCCCAGCATTAAATCGGCATTGAGAACAAAATATACCACAATTTATTGTCCGTTTCCAACACAATTAACAATAAAATGACTCATTCAGTAACTCATCAACTCACACAAATTTTCCACAACCCAGAGCTGCGATCCGTGGCGCTGGCCGAAAGGATCGCAGCTCTGGGGACGAGAGTGGAGGACAGCAGTGACGTAACGAACATGCGCAGTGCGTTATTCAGCTCTGTCCCTACTACCAACTCCTATCCAGTTGTTTACGTCAACAATAAAACACATCAAACAGATGTGTCAACACATAAAACAGATGGACCGCTTCCAGTTGAACTCAGTTAGCATCATGAAGGCACGCTAGACACGTCCTACCGCAAGACGAAAGATAAGTAACCAGCGTGGTGGTAATATGGTTTTACGATCTGGCAATTCGACTCAATCCAGAGGGACAAAGAGAAAGCGTTCAGGTCTCTCCAAACAGTTAAAAGTCAGACAGCACGTACCATTTCTTTGTACATGTTTTAAAAGCAATGGAAGACAGAGAAAAGATATGATAACCCATGATAACAAAGGACAGATGGAAGCTATTGTTGAGATTGCCCTGAATCTTCTTAAAGGCAACATCATAGTACTGAAGGCATCATTTAAACGGTTGAAGCCGCACAAGTCAAAGCTTCTCTATTTGACGCGCAAGAAACCAAGCCTCAAACAGAAAAAGTAAGTACTCAATCAGAAAGGGGGTTTTCTACCAGCCCTTGCTACTTTGATTGCTCCCCTGGCTGTTGATTTATTGGGAAAAGTGTTAAAATGAAGCACGCACAAAAGATGGTGATGATACCTGAACATTTGTTACAAAGTATGGAAACAGAACATTGTCTGACTGCTCCTACTCAGCTTCCCGCTCTGACACGTTTAGATCAAGACATGAAACATCTCATGGAATCTCCTTTACCAGAAGATCAATAAGTCCTATTGCTGGATCAACTTCTTCAAAGGTACCGAGGACTGACGAAACAAATGAAAAACGAGACAACAGTAAAACCTACAGTGGTGCTACGTAAACCAGATCCTTCACCTCTAACAGAAAAGCCGGATAAAAGTGAATTCACTAAACCTGGAACAAAATCTACCAAAACAACTCAAGCATTGCCTGAGACACCAATGCCTGCTAACACGAGTAAACTTCCTCGTAGGATAACGACGCCTCGTTCTGTATTAACACAAGAAGAAGTGGCACTTCCTTTACTGTTGGAAACACCACCTGATTCCACACGCAAGAAAAGGCAGCCGAAAAGCAAGAACACCCATGAAGGCCAAGTTACAAAGCAATCAACACTGGGAACCTTACTTAACCGGACAAACCACTTTTTAGAGCATACAAGGGATATGAAGGAGAGAGACACACTTTACTGTCATCATATTTAATTTTCTTGGATTGACTTTACATCATGGTTCCAAACATCCTTGAACAACGAGAAAAGGATGAAAGGGCTAAGGACGCCTATTGGATATGTTTGGTATTTTTGTTGCATGGTGACATTCGGAAAAGAGATGCTGTTTCAGTGCTAGACAATCAAAACCTGGTGGCACGATTGGATCATGCCTATGCGCGTTTGAATAACTACCGCGAAAAGGCATACTGGCTGTGGCACGATTCATTAGACATTGTGGATTTCCTGGCACCTTATGACCAAGACTGGCTTGATGAAACCCAACCACAGGAGGAAAAAGAACGTATTGAAAACGGCTTTCTGCAACCTGATCAGTCTTGTAAAACCTTTTGGTACTGGTTGGACTTGATCGACAATGCAACTGATGAAGTAGACCAGAAGAAAAAACTTGTTTTTACGTTGAAGGAACCTGTTAATACTGGTTAGACAAGATCCAAAAACTGGTTTTGAAAAACTGTATAAAGTTTCGACGAATGTGCTTATCGCACATCACTTCCAAGTGACACACTCACAAGACACTTCTAAGATGAGCTACTCAAAGTGTGGACTTTGCCTTCAAGATCTTGAAGTAATCAAACCCGCATCTGGGATATCTTATATTCGCTGTTTGAATTGGAAAGAGTGCCCGTTCTTCTTCCCTGAAGACAGTGTACATAGCTATCAGAAACCATCCGCGACCGCGTGATACCTGACTACAAAGTTTGTGAAGATGGAGAGCAGCTATTCTCCAAACACATGGAGACACCCACATTAAGAGTATCAAGATCGCAGCAGAATCCTTTCAGGCCCTACTTTACCTGCAGACAAAAGGAAATGTGTACGTTCTTCCAGTGGGCTGACGAGATGCCTGTGGATACTGATTGTCAAAAACAATCACCTGTATACAAACCAAGAGAAAACGTAGAGGTGGAAGATGAAGTCAAACAAAAAAGGCCCAAGTTAAAGAAACAATTTGCCAGAGTTGAGAAAGGACACAAGCGGCCACTAGGGAACTCATCCCAAGAACGCGTCAAACCAAAAAGACAGAAGTTAAAGAGACGATTTGCCGGAGTTGAGAAAGGCTACGAGCGGTCACAAGGGGACTCATCCCCAGAACATGTCAATTATGATTCCATTTAACTTGTCATTGGCTCAACAAGATATAAATGTCAATTTTTAATTTTTTTTTTTGACATGTGTGGTAAATGTAACATAAATTTTTGGATTGATTTAATAAACTGTTTGAGCTCTTGAGATACTGTGTGGTGTTGTCTCTGGATTCAGCTCTTAGGGGCGCCATTTTGAATACTTTAACCTAAATAAACCTGTTTGTCCAGATCTTCTTGTAAGTCCCTGTTTCGAGTCCGTAGAACATGATCAACCTGTATAAACCGGTTTTGTCTATGACGTCAGTGGCTCCTGATTGGTTTAACCCCTATTCCTTTGTTCTCTTGCCTATAAATTTGCGTTATCACCCGGATGGTTGGGCGGAATCACAACCCCACTACAACACACACTTCTCTCTTAACAACTCATTAAATAATAAACATTATAATCCAAAACAATAACACGTATACAATTAGTCTCCCTCCAAATACCCTTCTATTCACCTACACGGCATGCATCTCATTATAACCCCAACGTTTACCAAGATGGCCCGCATCTCATTAGCTCCCATAGTTATCTCATTAACTCAGGCCGGCTGAATTCATGAATAAAATCGTGTAGGCATCCGTCATATACTACTGTCAAGTTATAAGAACCATTCCAAAGAGAGAAGAATAAGCCACTCTATATAAACAACAGCGTGAGACAAGATAGCCTGACGCTTAGGCAAGTGCTTTTCCAAGTTTTGAAATAAACTCGTTTATTTAATCTTGATTATAATCAGTAAGAAACTTTTTCGACAAAACTTGCGTTTGTGCTTAGCTAAGAGGCAATGGTAAAATTCTTACTCCTTCAGCTACTGCAAGGTTAGACGTATAATTTTTCATCAGCTTGTTCGTTTAATTCAGAGGTTGACGCTGCTCAGTTTTTTGTCCATGAAATGTCTGTTTTCGTCGTAGCACTGTTCAATTTCTCGACGAACGTAGTAGCTTCTTCACCCAAATTTCGTTAAAATTCTGGTCAAAAACTGAATAAGACCTCAGAATTGTAAATAGTTTTCTTCTTTGGGAATGACGGGTGTAAATGCTGCAAATGCAACCTCAATGTAATGATTTTCATTTCCATTCATAAGCATACAAAACATAAAAAACATAATTATAAACGAACAATTAATGCACTAGTGTAATACACTTCTGAGGCATGCAATTCCTCGGTAAATACCTCGCTTCGTCAGCCAATCAGAAGGCGAGTTTTTTATGTTATTATAGTAAGAAAATATTCGACAGCATGATTACCTCTTCCATGTAGACTCCAATTGCTCTTTCCAATCCGTTTCTTCTTCTCTCTATCAAATTGAGCAGATCGTCACGGTCCTTATATGGACAATACTTCCTTGTTGATGTTCCATTGACTCTGACCTCGTAATACTTTTCCTTGGTTTCTGAATCTTCCTTCATGTGAGCGATGTTTGCTTCACATCCCCAGTCTCTTTTTTCGTCAGGAAACAGGGATGAAGGGCTGAACTTTAACAGATCTATTATCGGGCCCACCATAAACTTAAAAGGTTTTGGGTAGGTACGAATTGAAGCTAGCCATTGCGTCAGGTCATATTTTATCGTTGGAGAATTAAAGTCTGTGATTATAGAAGCGATTTTCTGGTCCCCTCCTTCGGCAGTTATAGACGTTGACGAAGTTTTCGATTGCTTTTTTTGACTGCTCCCGCCGCTACTTTCATACTTCGCGTGAACACTTGAAAACAAACTTTTGTATCCAAATTCAGCGATTGGCTGAATTCTTCCTTACTTGCGAACTGACTGGCAGCCATTGTTTGAAAAATTTGAAGCCGACCGCCAAACTTTGCTGATTTTACGTAGTGTGTTCCCCAGCGAAGAATAAAATCCTCTGTAAATGCAATATGTGTGTTTTAATATTTGATGAACGCTCTTCACCCTCTGGCGTACAAAGGAAGGGGGGGGGGAGGAAGATACCAACCCCGTCAGGTCTTACGTCAATTTATAGGACGATTTGTTCTCGTCACCAGCTATTTTCAAAAAATGTATTAGTTTGTTCCTTAGACACACTTTGGTAAAGTTTGGCGGGAATCGGCTGCTATGGCTATGAGATATGATGTCATAAGAACAATAAGATCATTCCACTTTGGAATTAAATGAAGAGGAGATTTCTCTTAACATAATAAAGGAGAATAACATAGGTGATCACCAAAGATATGACTTCTTGATATTTAAACAAATAATTCTTGTTACTAGTATCATCAAAAAATGTATGGAGAGCAGAAAGGAGAATATGCTGAAAGGGTTAAGGCTTTTCAAAATGTAGGCTTGTCACTCATTCGCAGTTGTGCACTGAAACACGACAACCTGGGGAAATAAAGAAGAGTACATACGAAATTTGACAGTCGCGCCAGGGGCTAGATAGTTTGTTGGAAGCTCCATGAATTCCTGAAGAAATTCCACACTAAGGTCGCTTGGCTTGACTTCGTCCAGAAAGATTTCATACCTACGATTGACAAGAAACATTTAGGGAATAGAAAATTGCGTGCGTATTAATATAACCTGAAGTTTGGAAGAATCCGAAAGTGTAAGTGAACCCAAGCTGTAGGCGATGGTTTACATAAGTACTTAGAACTCCTCCAAAATTGCGCTTTCCATCCTAAAACGATCTTCACAACAAATCAGATCGCCCCATTATACGAGCAAAACGTAATAATGTATATTTGTATTAATCCTACCTTGTCTGGTTTCGACGTTAAAATTATGTTACCAAACGTGGTAATCCGGTGGCAAAAAGATTGCAGAGGTTTACAATGAAAAGCACGTTTTAGAATGCATTTCTGAAAAAGTGGCTTACGGTCTCAAGTTTATTCTGCGTCTCCCTTAACTCAAAAGTTAAGTCTCTGGAGAAGAAATGCCTGTTATTTTCGCCTGGGTTTTGACTTATTTTCGTGCATCGTGCAGGGATCGCGAAAATTAACTCCGTATTGCCATTCTGACACAAAATGAAAGGTTGCAATGAACACAATCCTTAGCCATGTGGTTTTACAATAAAAGCAAAAGCCAGAGACGAGTGCTTTCTACATTCCTACAAGTGTTTTACAACAATTTAGAACTGTTAGCTGCTGTAGTCATGCGGTTAGATGAAAGTATAGTGCACTTAATGATAGAAGGAAGAACTCGGGACTCTAATACCAGATATAGTGGGAGTTTAAATATTACACACAATTTGGACATTCCCAGCATTAGCTGTAAACAGAGAAACGGGGGGAGGGGAAGGAGATTTCCCAACATGGCCACCAGTCCGTCTATTTTGACATATAACCGCTTGGAGCAAAATTATCTTGGTACAGGGTTAAATTGTGTTTTTAAAGGTAGCTGCTTGTTGAATTGCTCATTAAATTTATGATGCTTTTCCCGTATCATAAACCGTGCAAAGTTACCTTTGTATTAGAGTTTCTCGGACCACCTCGAGAAGCACAGAACGTATGCGCATTAACGAAAGAAGCACCGCCCTTAACGGATTCGCGTATTTATTACCCACCTATCAATATCAATGGAATAAAGCGACATGTATTTCTCTGATCCACTAAGGGAAGAGTCTCCCCAGGCCCTTTTAACTCCGGCGAAAAAACCCCAATGAGATCCCGACATTCCTGC
>Ga0126336_10002794_pt1 | contig 10118 bp, 2 predicted proteins | sample SidCmetagenome_FD_92530 | JGI IMG/M metagenome (GOLD analysis project Ga0126336, IMG submission 92530) | Coral microbial communities from El Islote,Puerto Morelos, Mexico - Siderastrea C C metagenome | ecosystem: Host-associated > Invertebrates > Cnidaria > Coral | place: El Islote,Puerto...
AGTACGGACTTCAGTTCTAAGTGCCAGTACGAGTGTAGGACTGACTATGAGTACGACTTTAGAATTTTCGAAATAAACTGGTCACGTTTCCAGAGCCTTCGCTTTTTTATGTTACCGACCAGTAGAGTAGGGGGTTCTAGGAGCAGGGGTTGAGGAGTGAGACCAGTGTGACACTTAAATAACAATCTAAAGTGTCTCAAGGTGTGCGCTAGGTTTGAAAGGCCTAACTCGTGTTCTTACGATCATTTCAGTTTTCAAATTATACCTTTTTAGGAGCCCATGACATACACTCTCCTCCGTGCCAAATGATTGATTCGACTTTTAAACCAAACCTTTTCTGTTACTTTTACAGGAGCTGCCACCGAGGGAAAGAACTTGTACATTTCCCGAGTGTCAGGTGATGACAGCTGGTCGTGTGAGCAATCAAAGCCCTGCAAGACCATTTGGCGGGCTGTCATACGGGCGTCAAGTGGAGATCGCATTCACTTAGACGGCACTAACACTGACAAAGACCCCTACACCTGTCAATCAGAAACGTCTGAGCATCCGGGAATTTTTGTCAATAAGAGTCTATCTTTGATAGGATTTGCCAGTCCCGTGATACGGTGTTCTGAGGGAACAAGTCTGGTATTTAATGGTTCTAATAGGGGAGGGCAAATGGATGTGACGTTATCAGGATTACTCGTGAAGGAAAGCTTTCTGAATGTTCAAGACTCTTCAGTTAAGATTGATGGATGTAGATTCGAAGGCAGCAAACAAAGTTTGAAGATCGTAATAGGTACGAAGAAGGTTTCTAGCATTCAGATTACAAATTCGACCTTTTCTAAAAACAAGGACTGTCTGTCGGTTTTTGCCAGTGGAACAAACAGCCCATCACAGGATACCCAAGTGGTGTTCACGCTGATAAATTCCTCATTTGATAGCAATGTCTTGTCAGATGAAGGGGGATGTATCTCATTCACCGAATCCCCCTACAATAACCAGTCTGTAAGCTGTAATATCACCCTGGGGAATGTAAAGTTTGCTGGCAACAAGTTCAGCTCTAAAGGTCTTCTTTTCCTAAAGTTGGATGATGGCAACCAGAACATCTGCCTTCAGGATGTGACATTTATCGACAACAGTCCATCATCAGCCCATCAACAACCCGGTGACAGTGAATGCGTCGTCGATAGCACTGTTGCAAATATTTTTATCGATGGAAGTAACTTCACGAGTCAAACTGCACGAGCTTTCAATGTCAGTGCATCAAACATTTCGTTGCAGATCTATAACTCCAGCTTTTGTGGTCATAGGGTCCAAGGAAATGGCGGTATCATATCCCTGAGAGGAACTGATCATTGCGAGCTAAACGTATCGAAATCATCGTTTGTTGATTCCTCTGCTGGTCGAGGCGGGGCAATCAACATCGAATGTGCAAACGTTGATAGTGCCAGCTTTCATGAGGACATTTTCACAGGAAGTACAGCTAGACAGGGAGCGGGAGGTGCAGTGTATTTTGCAGATGGGCTTGGTTTCTCTAAAAACAGTAAATGGTTGGACGATGAAGTACACATTCTTGAAGTTGTGGATTGTATTTTCGACAGCAACTCGGTTTGGGGACTTTACGGAGGAGCATTTGCAATCCTAACTAATTCAGCTCGGCAAGCCATTTCTATGGTTAACTCGACATTCAACAATTGTTTCTCTCCGCATGGAGGCGGTGCTGTTTTTCTAGAAAACACAGGAAATTTAAGCTTTGTCATTAAAAGATCTCGTTTCGTCGAGAATAAGGGTCATCTTGCTCATGGAGGTGGAGGGGCACTATTTCTTTTGTTGGCACCAGATAGACCTAAAGATCCTGGATGCACCAGGAGACCACCTTTTCTTTTAAGTTATCACAATGGTGATTCTGAGAAATACCCAACATGGGACTATTATAGCCACCTGTTCATTGAAGACACGACCTTTGAGAGAAATGTAGCAGTTGTTGGTGGTGCTGTGTTTTTAGGTAACGGCAAAGCGACATTCCAGAATTGTTCTTTCATGGACAATTTTGCAATGGCACAAGGTGGACATATATACACTAGTTTTGGATCTGCAAGCCTTACAGTTCAAAGCAGTCTTTTCCTCCAAACCGTGAACTTTTTACAAGTGGAAAAGACGTACTACTACCAGACCTCTTTTATCCATGCAGAAAGCTCAGGAGCACTGAAAGTGTACAATACCACAATGGACGCTCCACCCTATGCGGGGGGCAAGACCTTAATGCTAGTGAGAAACGGTAGACTGATAGACCTTGGAAACGCCGAAGATTTCACATCATCTTATTGTCCTGTTGGAAGTCGATTGGAGATAGGTGAATTTTCCAATATAATTACAACTCCGGTAAACGACACACCTTGCAATATAAACGTCACCACTTTTTGGATTAGCTGCTTCGCATGCGCAGATAATTTCTACAGTCTGCAGCGTGGTCATGCGCGTGGATCACACGTAGCACCAGGATTCCGGTGTCTTCTCTGCCCGTTTGGAGCAAATTGTTCTCAAAGTGTAGTCGCCAATCCCAACTTTTGGGGCTTTAGAGAGAAGGCAAATCCACCAACACTTAAGTTTGCCATGTGTCCTCTAGGGTATTGCAATCCTCCTGGGAAAGCGAACTTTCCCGAATACAATGGCTGCCTGGGCAACCGTTCCGGTGAACTGTGCGGACAGTGTAATGGTTCTCACACAGAGACACTCTACTCTAGAAACTGTAGACCGACACACGAGTGCAAGGATTACTGGTTTTGGCCTGTGGCCTTTGTTTATGTATCACTCATGGCGTTGTACTTCACATTCAAGCCTTCTATGGTGTCCTGGATCAAGCGCCAGATCTTGTGGTTTAAAGAGCATGAACCGGCGAACCCGAATGATAACTTTGATGGAGGTTATGTGAAGATCATCTTCTACTTTTACCAGGTCGCAAACCTTCTTCTCGTCTCCAACTCGCCAGGATCTCTTATTAAAACTAAACTTCTTGAACCAATCGTCGGCTTGTTCAACTTTCAGCTAAAATTGTCGTCAACTGGATTGATTTGTCCCTTTCCTGGTCTCACAGTGGTAACTAAGCAGCTATTTTCCGCATCCCACGTGTGCGGCACATTTCTTATGATAGGCATCTTTTTTGCTTTGGGTTGGGGAGTCCAGAAGGTTCGAGGTCAAGGAGCCCCGTTTGTTGGCCCCTACATTGGAGGTGTCCTACAAACAATGTTGCTAGGATACACAACTCTAGCGTCTATCAGCTTTAGCTTGCTACGCTGTGTACCCATTGGCTCAGAGAAACGCTTGTATTATGATGGGAACATTGCTTGTTTTCAGTGGTGGCAGTACATTTTGATTGCTTTTATCTGCACGTTTTTTGTACCTTTTGTGTTAGTCTTGTTTTGGGGTTCTTCTAAGTTATACAGTGGCACTCTTTCTGTTAAAAAGTTCCTTCTGGCCTGTTCCTTTCCGCTGCCATCTGTAATTTATTGGGCATTTGTCTCTCTGTACTGTAAAGCGTCCAGTACAGCCACTGAAGACTCGCCCCCAAACCAGATGTCAAGAACTTCTGTAGAGAAGGTCCTTTACGATGCTTTTAAGAGACCTGAGAATGGCAGAAAACTGTCTTTGAGCTGGGAAAGTGTCATGATTGGCCGCCGACTGATTCTTATTGTGCTAAGAAATTTTGTCAACGATCGACTGCCTCGTCTCCTCATTATGAGTTTCTTTTGTACCTTCTTTCTCTTTCATCACTCCGTGGTTCAGCCGTTTCGTGACAGTATTGCCAACACTGTAGAAATGGTTTCTTTGCTGTCTATTGTTGTCTTGGCAACTGTGAACGTGTTTTTTGCTTCTTTTTTGTCACTGGCTGTCCCATTAAACGATCATTTTAGCTCTTGGTGGAATGCCTGTCAAGTAGTGGAAATTGCCATTCTCTGTTTTATACCTGCCGCTTTTAGTCTTCTTGTTGTCGTTGTTGTTTTATCGCAGGTTTGTCGGCTGTCTCTTATGTTTGGTCATCTTCTGTGTAAATGTTTCAGCCGGTTTTGCGGAAAACAGGATAACAAAACGACACCCCTATTGGTTCCCGTTACTGGTAGCTTAGAAGTCTCCTGTTGAAACGATTCACATCAAACTTTTGCTTCAATCAGCGAATGGAGAACTTCAGACAGTTATCACGTACGTTGTTTGCGCAACATAAATTACAACGTTATTAGTTACAAACCGTATTCATAGTCATTTTCACCTTAAAGAATCCCCCTTAGGGCCAAGTTCGAAACCAGAATAGAAAATCTAAAGTTTCAATGTGTAAAATATTGAAGAACAGACAGCATTACTGGAAAGCCAGAAGAGCTCCCATGAACTATTTGAACTGTCACTCATTGCTTGGTTCTGAGACTTCGACCACACCTAATTGCAGTAACGTTGTCATAAAAATAAACAAAGAGAAATGAAACAAACCAAATAGGAATAAATTAAGCATGGAAGCAACATTCAGGGATTCGCTCCGATGAAGTCCTTTTGAATCTCTTTACGCTCATATGGCCAATTTACCACATACGAACTCAGTTGATATTAAATTAAAGCATTTTACCGTAGTACTAGCCTGTGAACAGCCACCCCCTCCCCTGTTCACAAGCTACCGTAGAACATGAGTACTTTAAGAATTATTTACATCCGAGAATGTAGTTTGCATGCCAAATAAAAATGATTCCTACTTTTCTTTTCCATTTTTCTTTTCTCATTTTCGTGTGACAACGTTATTGCAATTAGGTGTATACACGTATTGTACAACTTCGCCATCTGGAGTCTCGGCTATCTCAAATTGATAGCTGTTTTCTCTGGATTTGCTTACTTATTTAGTCATCTACTATTACCCATCTTGACTCCCGTTATCTCAAATCCTCCGCTATCTCAAACAAAGTTTGGCTCCTCGTGGCCTGAATCAACTCTCTGCGGTACTTCGAACTGCATTCATTATGATATTGACTGAATGACTACAGGAAACAACGTGCACAAAAACTTGTGTATCAGTCTTCTTAAAATTAGAAATACAGTATACTTCATCCTGAAGTAATCATGTTCATATACGAAGATAGCCTATCGTGGCTAACTGTAAACACGTAAGAAAAGCATGAACAGTATGGACAGCCAATGATGTACATAGAGACTTATAAAGCAGATTCCGCAAGCACCGACTACGTTGTACCCAGGCACTTCTTTTTCCACGCGGGATTCTAAGGATGCACAAGTGATCATGGAAAAGTCGTAGAGAGCGCAGCTCGAGCTTGAGCCTTCACGGCGTTGGCGCCTTACGATTTTTGTGAAGCTTTCCAGTAGGCCTTCACTCTCGTGCCAAAATCCTCAGAAGTGCCTGGGTTTACGTTTCTCTTGGGAGTTCCAGATAGCGGAGGTCTGCCGTATATGTATTTCGTTTTTCTTTGAAAACGGATATTTTTAAAAACGAATTTCAAAACGCATTTCGTCCACACGTATGCGTTCTTGACAAGTGAAAATGATCGAAAACTCTACTTTCATTTTTTGGTAGTTTCTTGGTGTTACGGATGTTGCTATTACCAAATGAAAACAAAAGATTGAAAAGACAAGAAACATTACCCGGACAATAGCTAATCAACAATGGTTTCTGTAACACCAAGAAATCCCACATTTTGTAGTATCTTGTTCCGTTGTTGTCAAGTCACTGTGTTTGAAAATCTCTGCTTCCAAACTATATAAAAAATACAATTCTCTATCGCCTTGTTTTTGCCCAGTTTTGACACCCAAAATATAAAAACTATAAGTCTAAGTTTTCAAAAATCTCCATCGTTTTTGTGCTTGCTTGTTTGTTTTTGACAAATGTAATTGCGCTAATTGAAAAATAAGAACAATACTGGGAAAAGTGAAAACATTTTGTAGCATCGTATGCATTTAATAGTTTAAGTTTGCGTTAAAAGGATCAGGGTTGTGAGTGATATAATGCATTGGATACAATGGAATGTTGAATCCAAGGGAAGTAGTAATAAGTCTTAATTTTTGGTTACTATGACGACCTACATCTAAATCATTCTAGGGCGATTTTGGTATCCTCAGTGAAGATGACGATGAAGATGATGATTATCCCCACTATTATTATTAGTTTATAGCCACAAGCAAAGGCTTGAGTGCTTGACTTTTTAACCAATTTAAGGAGGGGGGGGGGGGTGTTTAAACAACAAATGTTCACTGGTCCACGGGTATTTTAATAAATAGAAAGAAACAATATTCAGTGCAGTCATTCGAGTTCCACAAGAAACCACCTACCACACTAGAAAACATCCACCAGTGCATCAAATCTAAAACTTACCATGGAGGGGGTAGCAAAGTCAGTATACATTCCCACCCACCCTAATTATACCCTATTCTTCATCTTACCCCTCCCTCCTTAGTCTGACCCTTGTCAGAGTGTGCTATTTGATGAGAACGTGTTTAAAGTCTCAGATTGCCTTCGGGTCAGCCGTCTCTTCACCCTTAACAACCTACCTCCCTTAGTTTAATTACAAGGGGGAGCAAAACTGTCCACCCCTTCCTAGATACTCGATGCTCAAAATGGGGTCCCATAATTGAACTTTTATTGTTCAAAATTCAGTATCTAGTATGTTCTTTTTACACACATTCACACCACGTGTTGGTGAAATCAATTTTTTAAGAAAAGAAAGAGAAAGGAAGAAATTTGTTGAAAACTTCAATCGCAATGATGTTTTTAGAGAACTCAAATTGGCAGAGGTACACGTAAGAAAACAAGTATGCTCGAATCTAGAAACGATTTCGACCACTTTATAAACAGTTTTATAAGCAGTTGTACTCCACTGCAATCCTCAAAATTATTTTCACTTTTATATACATTCATTTATAAATCAGCTACATCTTTTCAAGCGACAACTGAAGAGCAATTTGAAGCACTTCCTCCTCGGACAAATCTGAAACAAAACATGCAGATCAACAATTCAATTAATTACCCTTCAAGCCCCAATATCAGCCAGCCTGCGTATTCTTCTCTCTACAATCTCCATATACTTCTTATGGTGTTATTTGAGATAATTTGATTAAACATCAAGACATTTATCCCTTGGGTGATCATTTTCTTTATTTTCAGATATTATTGTCAGATCCCATAAAACGCAGTTTACATTTATTCGTTTTTAATTTGAAGCGTTACATTTACACCTGCAAAAGTTTTGAAAAGAAACCCGATCTTTTGGAATTCCGGAAAAAATTTTTTATTACAGTGGCATCTTGAAAAGTGTACTCTTCGTTAATTATTGGTCCGTTCTCTCACACGCGAAAAGTGCAGTATATGGTCATCGTCTCTCAACTTCTCTTTACCTTGAGTCTTATAACTGTAAGTACAATAATGTACAGCGTATTCCGTGTTTTTGTAATTTGTAATCCCAACCAACTGTATAAGATCCTGGCTTAATTGTAATTTGTCTTTCTTTTCCGTTTTCTTTTTCTGTTATCAACTGTAATGTAATGTGTGTTGTTTGTTAAATAAAGTAATTAAAAAAATTATTCTCATGGCCTGTATGTTTGAACAAGTGGTGATAATGTAAGGAGAAATTCTATTGTTGCAACTATTAGGACCTTAAAAGGGTAAGGTCAACAATGAAGCATAGACGCTAGACTGTTAGAAGTCCCTATTTTCCTGTGTGATGGTCGAGTTTGATCGCTGCTCATCAATTGAATCTGAAGATTACTTCTGTTCAGGTTGTTGAAACCTCAGTCACTGTCATCAACAATAACCCTTCTTAGGAAATACTCACCCAGACGAACACGCTAGACAGACTACCGAGATCACTGAGGTGCCATATTGAATAACACTTGCACGAATATGGGAAGATTTCCCTTTCCTGAACTTGGTGCTTTAACAAACTCTGCACCCATCTCAGTCAACACACAGGAAAATAGGGAGCTGTGAAAAGTTGACATGGGCACTAATATGACCATGTTACTTTCAGAGCAATAAAAGAGCAACAAAAATCAGGCCCAGTTGTAAACTTGGGCTTAGATTGTCAGCAAAGTCTTAGATAGGCTGAAAAAACAAGATGGTGACCAATCGTACCACAACAAGTGTAGGGATACAAAGTTGTCAAGTTCCAGTTTCATTTTCTAACAATTGGCCACTAAAAGTCAGAAAATTGTCCGAAAGATGTCCAAAAGTTGTTTTTAATTGATAAAAAACAAAAACTTTGTCAATTTGCAAAGGTACTGCAGTCACACACAATACTGTGGAAGACATTTTATGGTAACTTGTAGCAGTGGTGGAGAGGATTCAGTTGTTTATCTTCATACCTGATGCTGCTTGGTTTGATGGTGGGCCTGGTCCAGTTCTGATTTGTTGAGATGTATCTGTTGCTGATGAGTTTTCCTTTGTACTTGGATTATTACTTGCCTGGCTCTGTTCTTGCCTGGAAACAAAATAGCAGCAAAGTTATGGTAACCAGTTTTTACGCAGGGTCTCTCTGCTTCCTGCCCTCTGAAAAGAAACTCTGAAAATGAGGCTGAAATTGTAGTAGATCTGAAAATTGTGAGTTTTTTATTTGACACATCTATAATTATTACTCCCTATACAGTGACAATCCCTGACAGAAGTCCTTCCAACACCTTGATAAAAATTGCTTGTTTCATCTAATGTCGCCTAAGCAAAACTGTTTGGCATCAGCTTTACCAGAAATGACACTCCCCCCAAACAGCCACCGTAAGTACAAAGCAGCATTTGTGAGAGGAGAGATTTTCAACAAAGTCTTCTTTCTTGCCTAGAAAAAGTGAGACATCATCCCAGTAATTAAGTAAGCAAGCTCAGAAGGGCCACAAAATAACATGGTGCAAAAATCTAACAAGTCTAATGTACTGTTTACTTGATCACAAATGTTTTGCATTGATAAAACATTTCAAAAATTAACTATGTCAGTTGCAAATAATTGTTAGGGCTAACCTTGTAAAATACTTTTCTCTTCTTCTTCTTACTTCCTCCATGTCAACAGGTTTAGCTGGCAAGAAAAGAAAATCTAGGGTGAATATACATGCTGTTTAATGTTAAGTGGCTTTACAATTTAAAAATGGTTTAAAAGCCTTAAGGAGGCTTGAAAGGGTTTTCAGCTGCATGCGCATGCATAACCTACACATGACATAGCAAGGATGCACGCGTCAGCTGAGTGAAGCCAAATTTCTATTAAAAGTCGCATGTATGCAAAACAGCCAAAATGAAAATGACGTGTAAAATCATGCGAACTGGAAATAAAACGTGCAAGAAAGATTTGTTTTTATCTCAAAATTTGTTCAATGACCCACCCTGATTTTTTGCATACATGCAGCATTCAGAGTGCCATTTCAAATTTAAACTTTTTGGGGAAAGTTATTCGGTGGAATTTTCTATAATTCAGGAAATGCCTTTTTTGATATAACTTAAGTTCTACTGAATAACTTTGTGCCATACCACCAGAGAAATTAAAGAATTTAGGGAGCTTTCCAAAAACACAATGAAAAGGGTAGGTTGCAGATTTAGTTGTTCAGTTAATTTGATAAAACTGAAATTTAGAGACTCTTTTTGTGGAGGTTTATTGTTGCCATGGTAACTGCTATGATGTCAAAATCAGCCTAAAAGTACTGCTTGGCAAAAGAGGTGTAAAAATATTTGTAGTTTGCCCATGGACATGGTCAAAACAACTTATCTGTAATCCTTCCTTGTTTCAAAAGCATTATATGAATTAACAATTCTTGCAAGCCACCTTACACTGTAAATGATATAAAACTTGTCCTTTACCTACCTTCACCTCCTACAGTGGCTTGAGGAAGTGTAGCTGTTAAATCAGATTTATTAGCAAATTTCTGTGAAGTGTTTTTATTAGAAGGCTTTTTCTCAGGTTTAGCTGGACAAAGTTTTAACAACTGGTCTGCTTCACTTTCTGGTAACCTTCCCATCACAACAAATATGGAATAACCTGGAAAGGAAAAAGGGGTATTTAAATCAAGTAGATCATTGTATTTTAAAAAGGGGTATTTAAATCAAGTAGATCATTGTTAATAGTCTAGCAATTTGTCAGCATGTTCATAAAGTTTGTTTGCCAAGATTGTGGGGCCAG
>Ga0126336_10002795_pt1 | contig 10116 bp, 17 predicted proteins | sample SidCmetagenome_FD_92530 | JGI IMG/M metagenome (GOLD analysis project Ga0126336, IMG submission 92530) | Coral microbial communities from El Islote,Puerto Morelos, Mexico - Siderastrea C C metagenome | ecosystem: Host-associated > Invertebrates > Cnidaria > Coral | place: El Islote,Puerto...
ACGATCCATATTTTCTGAAAATACAACAATAACAACGATGACAAAAGAAAGTTTAACTAGGAAATCAACTTTCGTCCAGCTCATCAAAACGACGTTCTACCGCGCGCTGAAAGCTAGCTACACTTGTGGCGGCCACTAAATCTTGAAAAACAAAAATATCTTCATATCGGCGTAACGCGAAAGACATAAGGTTTCGCGCTAAATTAAGGTAACCTGAAAACTTTAAGGCAAACAACACCTCACAAAACTGATTTTCTCTAAACGAATGACAATAATCCAGCGGGAAAGTAACACGAAAAATGTCATTGATAAATCGTTCGCTCACCATGAAGAAATGACAAATTTGTACAAATTCAACAACATTATCGTCCTGCCAAACTAAATTACGGCCAAAACCTGAAAATAGACCCAAAAACAAATCCAAAGACTGCCACGAAAAAGGGAATTCTATACGAAAAACAAGTGGTATTTGCCTTGAATTACAACCATCATTCTGAAGCATAAAAGTAGTAAAGGGGCCCACCTGGAGAAATTTCCCACGGTAATTTGCATACACACCCCGTTGAATTTTTCTGGCTTCTGATTGGTGGAGAGAGGGTCACATGACAACCAGGGGTCAAAGGTCAACTGGAAGTGAATGGTGACGTCATCCACGGACGGAAGTGACGTGACCGGAACCGGAAGTGACGTCATATCCACTGGAAGTGGGTTAGGAAACCGCTGACCAGCAGGGAAAAAGGACGGCGGGCTCAGGGGGACCGGAAGTCACGTGGTTTGGATGGGAAAACCGCGGACCAGGTGGAAAAAGGGACGGCGGGTTCAGGGGACCGGAAATCACGTGGTTTGGAAGGTAAAACCGCGGACCAGAGGGAAAAAGGATCGCAGGCTCAGGGGGACCGGAAGTCACATGGTTTGGAAGGGAAAACCGCGGACCACCGTGGGCTCAGAGTCGAAAGTCCAAATTAGGCACCGGGGGGAGGTCTAGGTATAAAAAGGCAACCATGGGTAATGTTCTTGTCGTCACCATGAGTTTCTACATCACCCTCATCAGTGATCAAGCGGTAGGCACGGGGCAAAAATTTACCGCCAGACTTCCCCATTTACACTATCTCGTTGAAGACGATTGGGAAGCGGCCCTGGTTCATATCTCACAGCCCGGTTTTAATCAACAATTGGAACATCAAACCAAGCAGAATTGGACTCAAGAAGATAGTGCAAAACATTGGATGAAAACAGATATCAAATACATGCCAAAACGTGCCGATGGAACGGCGCCACTTCAAGTCACCAAACAAATCCATTTACCCCAGCGTATTACAACAACCTGAAAGAAGCATGGATCGCCATCGCTTACGAAATGGAAAAACAACACATGGAGGTCATGATGACTATATAAAAAATGGACGTGAACGATCTATCCAAACGACAACAACTAGCCCAACTCAACCTCGCTCAACCCTACGTCAAAATCACCAATACCGGTGTCGCCCCCGAATTAGATTTCCTGTATGTGCTCACTCCAGCCAACATGCAATTTGAAATGGAATGGAAATTCGCTCAACGGATGGGGTTTGTCCGAGACGGTAAAGCAGGGGAAGAATTGATCGTCCAAGAAAAAATTTATCTGGTGAAAAATATCGTAGATTACGACGATCGACACAAATGGGAAGAAACGAAAGGTCCCCGAGACAAATATCCACCTTAGGGCATCGTCTCCGTCAGCTTTACTCATCCAGATTTCGATTATTACTTCTTCTTGGGTCCTAACCGCAACAAGGACAACAACAACTCATGATTTACACGGATCTCGCCATTGACAGCGTGGTTGGAAATCAACAAAAAGGTTTTTGACGTACCATTGATGCCGGCAATACCGATCATCAGTTTGATACCACTCAAAGGATGTATTTTCCTCTTCGCAAAACCATCTTTGACAGCATTGCCATTGACATTCAAACAGCCCATGGGCAGCCAGCTCCCTTCAAACAAGGCAGTACCATCATCACCCTTCAACTCTCCAGAAAAAGTCAACGGACATAAAAACATGACGCTTTTATAGAGAAAAAAGGTCACGTGGGAGGAGGGCATGGACCAATCACTAACCAGGGCATAGGGTGTCCAGGGAGGGCAGGGACCGGGGTGGGGGGACCCCCCTCCCCCCTCCCTACTTTGTCCCAGCATGCTTCGCGTGGGTCGGGGTATATAGGTCTGGCGAGGCCCCAGGACGTCACTAATAGCTTTGAGTTCATCCTAAGTGACTTTTGTTGATTGGTGTAATGATGTCGAGAACTGTGTTGGGCTGCCTGGGCAGTTATGCCAATGTGAATGGAGACGAGGCGGTGGGAAGGAGAGTGCCACGGGAGAGGGCGCATGTCGAGAGACAGGCGATGAGGATGGCAGAAAGGAGGGAAGAGACTTGGCGTCGTTTGAGCAGAGATCGTGTGGCGGCATTTCTGGAATTGTTCCTCATGGCGATGGTGTACAGAGAGAACGCCCACCGCAGCGGACACCAATCCAAGGCGTCAGCCAAGATGCTGAACAAAGCCCTCGTCCACCGTATCATCCCCTGGATGAACAGGAACCGCGTGTGGATGAGGGACGAGAGCCAGTGGCCCATGACCCTGGGACAATTTCAAGAATTGGATCAACATTTGGTCGCCCACCTTCCTCAAGTGCGTTCAGACTATCGATGGCAGAACATTGTTTATTTTTTAAAGAAGGAGAACGACAAAGGGAAGTCTGGAAACGACTGGATGAACTGGAGAGGAGAGGCCATGGAAGCTTATCAACGTTGCATGGCCAATTTGAACAATTGAACATTTTTTATGTGGACCCTTTTAATATTGTGAGTCAAGGCTGCTGTGAGTCAAGAGACACTATTTATGACCAACGTGCAAAAACCAGTGATGTCAGTTTTAAATTTTTTTTAATTAAAAGAGGCTGATATTTACAATGGGTGTCCGTGTCCATCTCCTGCTACGTGGGTTGGGTGCTCCTAGGTACCATTTGAAAAATAAAAAATGCTATGTACAGATTGAAAAAGTAAAAAATTAAAAATTGGAAAAAGCTATGTACACATTGAAAAAGTAAAAACTAAAAAATTGGAAAAGGCTATGTACAATTGGAAAAGTAAAAACTAAAAAATTGGAAAAGGCTATGTACAATTGGAAAAAATTACAAATGAAAGTCTTCGAGTTCTAGGCGTAATTGGTCAATGTTCTCGGGTAGACAAAAGGTGCGATTGAATAAGGCTTGACTTTCTGCTCGGGTTTTATTGTCCAAATCACGGGATCCTACCACCGCACTGCTTTGATGAAGGGTGGGCCCTTTGGGACCCCAAGGGACAAATTGACTGCCAGCGACCAGGGTGGTGGCATTGTCGTCGACTTGGTAGTAATGGTCTGACCGGTACCACGATTGACTGGGTATATCAAACAGGTAGACTTGTTTGCCTTGATCCATGGCTAATTGCACGGTCCAACCCGTTCCTCCTTTCACGCGTTTCCCGTCCTTTTCCAATATGCCAAAAGCATAGAGAGTATGGGCTTTGTTGGCAATTTGATAATTGCGTTGCAGCAATTGCAGCGTGTAAAAATGACTGGGCATCCGTTTCCCTAGTTTCTGAGCCGCCTGGTGAAGATGCGGGTTGGCCAACATCAACACTTCCACGGTGGAAGGGGTGATGAAGTGGGCTCGAGGATGGTTGGGGGGTACCAGGACTTCCACTTGCATGCCAAATTGTTTGGCCGTTTGTTCGACCAATTCGTCGGTGCCTTTGGCTCCCCCGGTGTACACGACATGCCCACGACCAATTTGGAGTTCCATGGCATCGAGATCTTGTTCTCCAATCATGTCGATGTCGGGAACCATGCGTCGGGAAACAGGTACCCGGTGTCAGGACCCACAATGGCCAGAATCTCGGCTGGACTCAACCCTAAGGCCAAAGCGAAATCAATGAGGTGATGATGATAGCACTGTTGGAACGTGAATCCCGCCGCCAGACCTCGTTTGACACGTTCAAACAGATACTCGTCGACTGTGGCAAAGTCGTCCCGCTTCAGATCTTGGTAGTAGTCCATCCGCTTTTCGAATGACGATCCAGGGTCAGAGAGACCGTCTTAAATAGGGACAGCTGACCAATGGGAACCCGAGAGGACCAATTATGGGATGGATAAGCTGACAAATGAGAACACGAGAGGACCTTATAGGGTCATAAAAAAGTGACCAATCCCATGAAGGGGGTCCAGGGTATAAAAAGGCGTGGGCAGTGGGGGTGAAAAAACAACCTTTAGCAGGATGTCCGTGGATGTGTCTCCAGTGCGTTATCCGGGTCGGAAGAGACATTCAACCCAAAGCCCTCACCCTGCCGGGAAGAAGAAGAAGAAGAAGAAGAAGAAGAAGAAGGAGAAGGCGATGCAAGCTTTGACACCCGAGGACTGTGATCCTGTGGTCCGCGAGGTCGTGGAAGACACCCGAGCCGCGGTGGAAGACATGATGAAATAATTGAATGACATGGTGGATCCAACGCCTCCTCCTCCTCAATTCACCCTGACGACCGTGTATGACAATGCGGAGGACTTTGCTCAAGCGAAAGCTGACAGTGAAAGAAAGGTGAACTCATTCCCCCTAGCTAGTTCCGTGGACACGATGGTGTGCCCTTGCCATGACGTGCGTTTGGAGGCCCGTCAATCTCAAAAGGGATGGCCTTATGTCAAATGTCCCATCCAACCGTGTTTGCTGTTTTGTGGGCAAGATCAAGCCCCTGAGTATATGAAGGCCGTCTATAGTCAACCTCATCCAGAAGTGTTGGACATGTGGAGTTGTTTGCAGTGCTATTGCCGTGAACCAGCCACGCTTCAACAGAGTCATTCCACCCAGAACCCCGATCGGTTGTTTTTGACCTGTTCCAAGAAACAGTGCCACTTCTTTCGGTGGGCCGATCAACCGTTGGGTCCCAAATACTGGACATGGTTTCATGACCATCCCCCCAAAAAAGCAGACCAACTCGCTGAACCGCCTTTACCAAGCCGTGATGCCCAGGGGTATCCCAAGCGTGGGGTGGACATCCCAGGACCGCCACCCCGAGTCAGAAGGAAAGAGGACGTGGAACAAGTACGGCCCCTGACAGACTATGAGAAACAGTTGCTGCGAGAAATTCAAGATCTCAAGAACCGTCAAGAGATGATGGCAGCCCCGGCTCACCCAAGTACAGTGATAGTGTCGAGAACTGGCAGAAAGGCCTAGAGACGGTCGCGTATGACCGTCTTGGTCTCTTTTAAGAAATGTATAAAGGAGAACGAATAAATTTTTTTTATTAGTGTGACCATGGAGTCTGTGTGGATGTGTTATGCGTGGGAGGGTCTCTTGTCTCTGGTGCAATGGCAATGCCATCAATCCCTTTGCCAAGTGTTATATGGCCACCAAGCAGGCGAACCAATCCCCATTCCCCCTTGTCCCGAGGACACCCATCCTCTCCACGTCTTTGAAGAAACCCAGGTACACCTGAACCTGTATCGATGGGTGGTGTTTGTCTTATGGTTAAAAGCCCACCCGAAAGCGTGGCGATGGTATCGAATCATTCAAAAGGCGCATCCCGACACAATCCCTTCCATACCCACCTTATGGGATGAGTGTCAGAAAGTATGGCACCTCGAAAGAAAAACAAGCTCGATGTCTCGCAACAATGGTTGAGCCGTTACCACGATCCTCGTGCCCCCGGCAGTTTAGGAGGGGTGCAACGGTTTGCGCGAGCGCATCGTATCCCTTTGAAAAAAGCCCAACGTGTCTTGGAACGGGATTTGGCTTATACCTTGCATAAACCGCGACTTCGACGTTTTCCCACCGTGCCCGTGATTGTCGGGGGATTAGACGATCAATGGGTGGCGGATTTAGTCGAAGTGCAACCCTTGGCCAAGTATAATCGGAGCATACGGTATTTACTGACGGTGTTGGATGTGTTGTCCAAGTACGCGTGGGTGCAACCGTTGAAAGCCAAAACCGGGGTGGCGTTGGTCCATGCCTTTGAGAAGATTTTGAAACAACGTCAACCCAATCGGTTGCAAACGGATCGAGGGAAGGAATTTTACAACCGCACGTTTCAACGATGGCTCGACGAGCAAGGGATCCAACATTTTTCTACCGAAGGGGATGCCAAAGCCAGTGTGGTGGAACGATTTAACCGCACCTTGAAAGAACGCTAGTACCAGTATTTCACCGCCGCCAACACGTTACGGTTTGACGACGTGTTACCCGAGTTGGTGCAAGGCTACAATGCCACACGTCATCGAAGTATTGGCATGGCCCTCCAAGACGTGACGCGGGACAACGAAGAAGCCGTGTGGAAACGATTGTACGAGAAACGTGTGAAAGCAAAACGCCCCAAAGCCAAATTCAAGGTGGGAGATCGGGTGCGTCTCAACAAGATTCATCGTACGTTTGAAAAAGGCTATCTACCCGGTTGGATCGAAGAAGTGTTTGTGGTGCATCGCGTGGCGCCGGGACCGGTGCCCACCTATAAGATTCGCGAATGGGATGACACGCCGGTCCAAGGCACGTTTTACGAGGCGGATTTACAAAAATTGCACGTGTCCGACTTGTTTCGGATCGAAAAGGTACTTAAGCGTCAAAAAGATCGATGGTTGGTCAAGTGGAAAGGGTGGCCGGACAAGTAAAATAGTTGGATTGCCCGCGGAGACGTGACCTCTCTCCGTCCACCCAAGACCAAAGAAACCCCACCCAAGCGAAAAAGACAACTCCAATAATCATGACCTTGGTGCCCAACTCCTCGTTTTACGTGACGTTGATGAGTCATGCCAGTACCCGGGAGGTTCGTGACAACAAAGCCCATCATTTTAGAAACCGGTTGAATCAATCCATACGATTTGTGGGACGAGGATGGATGGTGGGCATGGTGAGTTTGTCCTTACCCACCATTCCCGTGGTAGGGGAAGATTTTGTGGGCAACCAAGAGCCTCTGCTGTACGTGCGATGGCACGAACGGGTGTATGCCAAAGACAATCAAGGGGACGATGTCTGGTGGCATCAACGTCGCGAATGGACCATGAGGGGTCAAGACATGAAACACAGTTGGGCGTCGTTGACGGGCGTTCAATTTTTTCACCAATTGGTGAATCGTTACGAGCAAGAACGTGCGCGTCGAACCCAACCCAAAAACAAATGGGCGGAGGACAATGGCCTCAAGTTGTACCCGACCTCTGAATGGACTTCGTAAGGGGATTTGGTGTTGAATACCAGCAATGTGGATTACAAAACACAAGTGGCGCGTGTGTCATGGGGAAAAAGCTTGGCCTTGAAAATGGGATGGATCGAACAAGTGTCCCCCGGTACATATCGATTGGGCCCCAATCTCTTGCGAGAATTTCAAGGCATTTCAACCATTCCCACCCCGACGGATGTCCTCGATGGCAACAACAAGCCCACCTTTTGGAAAGTGGATAGGGATTATGTGGTGTTGAGTCTATCGTGCCATTGGCGGTTTGTGAATGTCAACGACAAGTTTCGTCCCTCGTCGGAATTTCCCTCCACGCGTCCCTTGCACGTGTATTGCAATGTAGGTACTAGCAGCATGGTAGGCGGTCGCATCACGGATCTCTTACGAGAAATCAAGTACCACCCTCAAAACACCACGCACTTTGAACCTCGACACATTCAATATGTCCCGGTACGCAACGAAGTGGTGGAAATCGTGGAAACGCGGATGGCCGAAACCAATGGGGAACTGGTGCAATTTGGTGAAGGGCATACCTTCCTGACCCTCCACTTTAAAAGGGACGTGGTGGTATGAAAGAAACCGAGAAAGAAAATGTCGTTCTACGTGACGTTACCCAGTCATGCCAACCGAAAAGAATTTCCCAACAACCAAGCCAATTCGTTCAAGATTCGTTTACCCCAACCGTTACGGTTATCCGGAGGTCAATGGCAAGTGGGATTGTGCGCCATTTCGTTGCCGGACACGGCTGTGAACATTTTTAATTTGCTTCCGGCGGATCAGTTCGTGTTTGGCACCTCTGCTTACCGATTGACATCCGCCGGGCGTACGGTCCGTAGCTTCAATTTGAAAATGGACGATTTGAGACATGATAATTCCATTGTCGATGGCGTGACCTTCATGAAAGCCTTTTTGCATTGGGAGACGCAACGTATGAACTATGGTTACCTGGACTTCCATGGCGCTCCGAATACGGAAAGTGGACAAAAGACGAGTGCGACGTTTGTGTGGGAAGGAGACTATTTGGTGTTGGACAATCGCAACGTCCGACGGTACAAGTACGTGCTTACATCCGGCAACACGATGACGATACCCCACTTTTCCATTCATCATGTCATGGCCGAAAAAATGGGGCGGTTTGAAAAAAAAAACGAGAGTGGGCAGTGGGCCCTTGGACGCAACTTGAACATGGAATTCATTGATGGACGGGTCCCCGACAATAGTAAGATTGAATTGAGAAATGCCAAAAAGGACCCGGAGTATTACCAAGTCACCACGGATGGCGCTGGTACCACTTGGATTTGGTTGAGTTTCAGCGTGAATTGGCGTTTTACCAACTTGAATGTGGCGTTTCTTTCGGTGGTGGGAGACCCCGCGCGAACACTCCACGTGTACTCCGACGTAGCAGGCAGCAGTATTGTGGGGAATTGCGTGACAGATTTGTTGCGAGAAATCCAGTACAAGCGAGAAGGACGCGGCACCCTGGACTTTGAACCGTTGCACATTCAATACCTGTCTCTTCGCAACGAGGTGGTGGAAATCATTCACATTCAAGTGGCCGAAACGATTGGCACCGGGGGAGACTCGGTCAAGTTTGGTGAAGGGAACACCCTTGTCACGTTGCACTTCAAAAAGACATAAAAAGACACGAGAAGGGAACCCCCTCTTCAATCATCATGCCTCCGAAACGACGACGACGACGACGACGACAGCGTCCCCAAGCGGGGGAAGGGATCAACACGGTGATTGCCGGGATTCCTAAAGCCGCTTGGAAAATCACCAAAGGGATAGAAACGTTGGCCAAAAAGAATGCCAAAAAGGCGCATGTGAAACGCATGGCAGAGATCCAAAGGGGGAAACTAAAACGCTATGCGGGGGAATCGGTTACGTGCAACGCCATGTGAGTATAAAAAGAGACGAGCCCTGGGAAAACAAAGAAAACAAAGGGATCGTTGGTGAAGACACCATGCGCGGGGGCAGTTTGACACGATTTCGTACGGACGATTGGTATGATCAACATGGTCAAAGTGGAAAAGGGTTGGTGACGGATCTCATGCGTGGGGGTCTCCAATGCCTTAAAAGCACCCGAAATCCATTGAAACTGCCTAGTAATACCTTGCGTGGATTGAAAGCAGGGTTATCACGCGGTGTCAAACGCAAAGCCGAAGACGTCATTAAAAAGGAAATCACCAAACAAGCCAAGAAAGCCTTGAGTCATAAGAACGTGAAAGAAGCCGTGCGGGTGGCCAGTGCCTTGTTTCCCAAGCAAACCAAACGCGCTCGAGATATTTTTGGGGTGTAAACATGGATCCCGTGCATTCCCGTCCTCGACGGATTCGTAGTGATCGGGGGTTCCCTCAACGGGGAGGTTCTTTTTGGAAACTCATGAGACGGCAACGTGGAGGCTGGTTGAGTCCCGAGGTGATGAGAGTGCCCAGGTTTGATTTGAGACAACGCTTAGCACGACGACAACGGTATAAAAACCCCTCACGACGACGGGGTGCCCCCACTCGATGACGACGACGACGTTAAACATGCCTGACGTGAGTACGCAAACCGCTCCGGCTCACCCACGTTCCGAAGGGACCCTCAACCCGGCGTTACGCCTTTTCAAGGTGCCACCGACCGACATTAGCATCAATGCCTGTCGCATGGTCACCATCCAACCCACCACCACGGGCATCAATCCCATGGAATTCATTATTCCAGGGTTGGACGATTTTGTGGATTTGGAACGCAGTTACTTTACCATGGAATTGAGATTGGAAAAAAGTGACAATGGGAACTTGGACGCCGCTGAAAAATTGTGGCCCGTCAATAATTTGGCCCATTCCATCATCAAACAAATTGACTTGCAGTTGAATGGCACGTTGATCAGTCCTCAATCC
>Ga0126336_10002796_pt1 | contig 10115 bp, 5 predicted proteins | sample SidCmetagenome_FD_92530 | JGI IMG/M metagenome (GOLD analysis project Ga0126336, IMG submission 92530) | Coral microbial communities from El Islote,Puerto Morelos, Mexico - Siderastrea C C metagenome | ecosystem: Host-associated > Invertebrates > Cnidaria > Coral | place: El Islote,Puerto...
AGTTGTTGCGTCGAGACGTGCAACGAAGGAACAGGAAAACTGAGAAATTTTAAAGCCAACAAACTAGAGTAACAAGTAAGAAACAGATCACAACACATAACATCACATCACAACACAACACAACGCAATACGAAGCGGACAACAAAACACAACGCAACGCAACACAACCAGTCGAGGTAACGTCGAGCTCGACCAAAAACTCCACGAAAAAAATTGGTCAAAAAACGCTGCACATTTGACCTCAGAGGTAGAAGTTTTCCACAGTTTGCTACTGAAGCATTACCTGACCCATGGACGTCTTGCTTTTTGAGAAAAATGAGACATCATTCTTAACAGTAATGTCTAGTGTGCGTTCCTTTAGTTGATCCTCTGGAACAAACCAGTCAAAGCTGAAACAAAGAAACATCAACAAGTCACACAGAAGCAACAAGCTGGACATGTCGCATTTAAGAAGAAATTGTTACAAGATTAATTAAAAATACTCTCTAATTAGTTATTTCTGGGGAAAAAATTTGGTCTGTATGCAGCAAACCAACTGCAGTTTACCAGTATAATCACAATTGCCAAATGATCAAAAATTGTCATACTTACGTTTCATCAAAAACTGGTTCCAGTGTGTTTTTCTTGACATCACTTCGTCTACGGCCACTGCGAGACTTGTCAGGTAGAAGATATGCTCTCACATATGGGTCAGAAAGACCATCTGAGTCACACGCCAGCAAGTTCCTGTATGTTAGAAAAAGGGTAACATTGAAACCACCAAGTTTATAAATACGAGTCAACTGATGGGAAGTTAAATGAACTTCACTGGTTTATTTCAATTCTAGAACTAAATGCTGCTAAGTGTGGACCTAAAACAATATTTCAAGATCTTCTATGTCAAATTCGGATGTACTGTAAGGACATTGTTCTTTAAGAATGAAAAAGCTGCAATCTAAGGTTTAACTGACCTTTGTCACTAACGTACCATATTTTTCTTCAGGTGGGGGTGTAAGGGGTATGAGGTATTTACCCTTTCAATCCTAGACACACAATAAATTGTACTGTGGCTTGAGCAATCGAGCCTCTAATTTAAGCTATAATTTTCCTATGGTAACATTTTCCATATTTCTTCCAAAATATAAGAACGTTTGTGAAATTTATTCACCAACCTTGCTTGGTGTACCATCACCTCTAGCTTGCTGCCCTGTTTGTTGTAACGAGTGGTAAGGCGAATGTCACCAGATACAGTCCTGTTTATGCAACAAATAAAAATAACACTGTTCTGATAGAGTAGTACACATAACAAACATACACGTCAATTCACAAATCATGGCTCTTTGAGAACACACTGGCCACAAAATATGCCAATTCTGATATTAAAATGCAGCTTGATTGCAAGGCTTAAGGGACGAAAACAAAGCAAAATGAGTATAAGTAACAAGATTAATTCACTTCTCTTCTGTTTTTGTCCCTTGAGACTTGTCACCGAGCTGAATTCTAATAATATCAAAATTGACTGATTAGCAAAGACATACAAGATTCTTCCAGTATCACTGAAGCATGTTTCAGTATAGCAATAATAACCAACTCTTATACGACTGACACAATATTACATATTTAGGGCCATCTGCCCTAAAAATATTACATGTTAATGCTGTAGTTCCAAGAACGCCTTCAGAGCTGTCAATATGGGCAAGGGGCTAGGGATTTTTTTCAATCTATCACATTTATCAGCTCGGGCTACTTTCATAGCAAACAAGACATATCTACTACAACAGTCAGAGTACTGTTTTTCCTTGCTTTGTTTTCCGTTTCCCCCAAAACTACTTGAAAAATTAGGGACATTCCTGGCCTTTCAAAAGCTAGCTCAAAACCATCTGTAGGCAAGTGCCTTAGTGACAAACATTTCAACAGAAACTTTGCCTGAAAAAGAAACCTTGAAACAGGTTGATTAATGAACTACTCATCCATAGACCATACCTTTGAATCTTCTGAGCAGGTTTTCTTCGCCTTACTGTGCTCTCCTCGCTAGGAGCCAAACAAAAGCAGAAAAAAATGCAGCGTTTTAGGCGACCGTTATCTGACGCGAGACTGCAAGGGTTGCGGCATACAGACAGAAAGGAAGGAGTTAAAGGATAGGTTAGTAAGAGCTGTCAGCATGTTGATGGTTATTCTCTATTAGAAGAAAATAAGTTTAGTTAGTACATGCATTAGGCTTTTATTTTATGACAAGGTTTAATTATTTTTGCATTAATTATCGAGTTAAAAATAGAAAATTAGTCTTATGTGCTTAACCTGTACAGTGTGATAGCAACTTTTAAATGTTATCAATGTTTACATTTAATTCATTTGATATTACGCTGTTAGCAAACTGTTGGGTGTTCTTTATTTGGAGAAAGTTTAGATTTAAAAATTGTAAGGTTTTATTTACCATTTGTGACTATTAACTACACAAAAATATTTAATAAGTTACTGTGCTTAACGTGCAAGACTGGCTTTTTAATTTAAAACAAATCTTAGCATTAAAATTAATAATTATACATTTAGTTAAATTTTTTCTCTAAAAATTCATTCGTTGACATGACATTAATGATGACTACGTGAAGTTTAAATTTTTAATTTCACATTCTTGTCAATAATTTCTATAGTTTTAACAGTTTGATGAAAAAGCTGGCCAGAGAGAAATGATACATACTAAACTAGAATATTACTTACAGAATTACTGATTAGCGGTTAAAAGCATTTTAAATGTTAAAAAAAACACTTAGTGTATATCACATGAAGAGCACATACAGAATGCATTCTTGACTGGTTAATCAGAAAATTAAAGTGGCCAGAGAGGTAAGGCCTGCAGGCATAAGAACAATTGGCAGAGGGTTGGAGCAAGTGAAAATATGAGACCAAGGAAGATGTGGCCAGGATAAAAGATAAAGGAGGGGTGGGGAGGGGAGAGAAACATACTCTCTGTTCCTGTCAAATCTCTCTCAGTTATCCCAACCCTAAATTGCCGATCCAACATGGCAGCCAAACCATGAAAACCTAATTCACTGCAGTTTTCACTCAAGAAAAAATGGTGGCAATTATAGATTAAGATAAGTATCACATTTTTCTTCATTGCATGGTAAATATTTTTTTAAATGCAACTGATGATTCACCTCTGTTTACTGCTTGGCACTTCACTCACACCACCAGACTGCAGCTCATCTGCAGCAATCATATCAGGTTTCTCACTGTCATCTTCTTCCTCCTCGTCTGAGGTGTCGTCATCCCTTGTGAACAAAGCCTTAAAACAAAAATCATTACAAGCATGGGAAAAAAATCCCTGATGGGTATCAAACTTGTTACCTTCTACCTTCCTAAAACCAGATGACATGCTCTAACACTACACTATAAACAAACTAATGGCAAGCTACTGTACATGTGGTTCAGTGGTTAGTGCATCCATGCAGTGCAAGGCAAGTCACAGGTACCACTTCCACTTTTTACTTATTATGACTGAGCTAGGACAAACAATCTATGCTCCAAATTTCATCTTGTTACACAAAAAAAAAACAGTCTGCAGGTAACATGTCGAGCTAATCAAGGTAAGATTATCTATCTTTTAATCACAACATTTGACCTTTGTGCATGAAACTTCATTAAAATTAACTTCCCTCTAGACATTCAGATGAAAACATTTTACATTAATCCAACATTGACTAAAAAAGGGATGTGACACAGGTATGTAATCACCTGAAAGATTAATGACAACCCAGTACAGGTCAGCATGTGTTGCATAAGTGAACAATCACAATCTTGATGCAATATTTAAATTTAAAACTAAAACCTCCACTAGAAACCACCTCAATTTGATGCTGCAGCAGGTACATTTTGTTTACCTTCAGCATAAGCCTGCAGGTCAAGGAACTGTTATGGCCAGAGTCCTTGAGAGGGAAGGGCTGTTCAACTGTCATGTTCTCACTCTTGAGCAGTTGCGTCAGTGAGAATTCCAGTTTACCAATGGCCTTCTCCTTCTGACTGTCAACAATCTGTTGTAAGAAAGAAACAAGGCTAATATTACAATCAGGATTCCCGATCACCAGGTAGCACATGCATTCCCTGACCTTTTGTTGACAACAACAATTTTCCATCATGGCAAACAATGGTTTGCAACATCAGGAGATAGCAGACTACAGTCTAACACACACCTGGGACTACAATAGATCCAGGTGAAGCCTAGATTTGGCCAAGAGTTGGTCTAATTTAGACCCCAGAATTGGGTTAGTCTGTGACTGCAAATTTATTACACTGCTAAATTAGAGCTTACTTCAATATCCAACTCCTGGTATTTTGGATCATGGATCAGGAAGCGGAATGGTTCCTCCCACACAGGGCTGATGGAATCTTGAATGATCTGAAGTACAAAATTTCAACAAATATGTTTCATGAATTTGTCTCCACATTGTGTCACAGTTAGTACATGAAACTAAAGTTTCATTTGAATCGTGAACATCAGTCAAGCAGCTCACTCATGGGTTACCCATCAATTACACCAACAGGTGGAGTTTTTGGAAAATGTCTCTCCCTAGACCAAAATTTATGTCACACTTTTGCTGAAATGGAAAGATTTATTTGATATCCGTTCTGTTATGCAGCTTTTTTCTCGACAAGATTTGTCCACAATGTTGTTTTTCTGTGATGGTGGCTGAAGATAGAGAATTCTTCTTTGCAAACTTTGATGTCAGTTTCAGTTAATAAACAAACACAGCTTCACTTGTTTATTAGACAGGATTTCCTGTTTAATTAAGCAAACTTGCCTGTCTAATTAACTAAAAATACCACCTTTCTCATTATTAAATGGAAATTACCATCTTTTTACCTTACTATTCAGAAAAACAGGTATTTGGTATAAAAGACATGTAATTTGGTGTCTGGAAACAATCTGACACCTGTTAGTAGTTTTGATGTTAAGCACATCTGATAATGAGAGATCAGATTTACTGTTTGCGGGCTTAAAGAAAACAGACTTTGCTAAATACATTGCTCCTAAGAAGTCACCCACAGCCCAGTTAGCTGAAAGCCAATCAATGTTAAAGAGGGATTCAAAGTTAACTGGGGATTTCATATGAATTTCACTCAATGAGAAGGATTTTTAAAATGTTATTTGCACTAGGTGGAGACAAGTTTATGTCACAACAACCACAAAAAAAGCTTCAAATACTGTCAGTAATTTAAACTGCTCGTTTGGATTCTACACTGCCACTATAATCTTTTCGTTTGGACAACAGGGTCCTTTGGAATAAATTGACTGATGAGAAAACTGAATGAAATGCAAAGGGAAAATGAGCTACAGGGCTGCAACACATATAAAAGTACAGCTGGCTAGTCAAAATGATAGCAGCAAGACAGAAACAAAAAATACCTTGCTCTGGAAGGTAACATTCCCAACAGTAAGTTTACAGAATGCACTTGTTGTCCCACGTGCAGGATTTGTGACCTGGAAATCAAAACAGCAAAACATAAGAATCAACAGTGACCTCACACCACTTAAGATATTGCAGTTTGAATCCTACAGTTGTACAGTTCGATCAAACTTTTTGACAAGTACATGCAATGCAAAACAGTGCAGGTGGTACAAAGAAGATGTTCATGTCCAAAGTTGGCACAGTCAGGTTAGCATTCACCAGTGAGCTATCATAATCCACTGTCTCGTGTTAGTTCACTTTTTAGTTCTTTCTCTTGCATAAAGGGGACTTTCAGTTTTTCTCTTTCAACAAAACCACAATTAATAATAATTAATAATATTTATTTCTCAATGGTACTGATTATTGATTCGGAATAGAAGGGCCCTAGGTTTGTAGGTTGTGAGAATAGATCATCAAGTTTTACTCTCATTCAGTGTTAAAGGTTATTTATTATATTCTTTGCATTACTTACTGGAAGATTCTTGGCAGAGTCGAGCTTCACAAACAAAGCAGCTGTGGCTAACATCTCCTCGCCTAGGACAGCTTGTTCAGCCTACGAAGTAAACAAAAAATATTCTCTTAAATGCACACTAGGCAACAGCCAACCAAGTATTTTAAACAATACACTGTACCTCTTTTTGTAAAGTGGGGAGAAATATCACCAACTAGGGGATTGACTCTGCCTTGATTTGCAAATAAATTCTCAGAAGTAAAATTTAACAGTTATATATGGACAAAGGCAAGGAGAAGTTTGGAGCTCGGGAAAAAAGGTTAATACTGTTCTGTAACAGGTATCCATACCTGCCTACCCCCTCACCCCAGTGCTGGGGTAGTGCCTTGCCCCCACTGGGCAGGGTCCAGGATGCTCCAGGGTTTTTGCATTAATTTTTAAAAATATTGCCTGTACTGTATTGTTTCAGCATTAGAATTCTCAGGCGTTGTTCCACTACATCTATTGCACAAAACAATAGGATTTAGAAGAGTCAAGACCAATCTTTAACAACCCAGTTCCAAATTTTTACAAAAGAAAAATTAATGTCTTTTTTTTCCTCTTGAAAATTGGAATGTCCCGATTTTTTTAAGATTTTGAAACTCAAAAATTGGGACAATTCTGATTAAATCAGGATGGTTGGCAGGTATGGGTATCACCTGTAAAATAAAGACAGCATACTGCATATTGCAGACTGAGGACACTGTAAATTGCACCAGCCATTAGGTCAGCATTGTGCAGTTTACATGGACAGCAATTGTGTACTTACTGGTGACAGATCCTCAGGTTTAGGTGTCAAAGAGAACCAAGTGCACCGCAAGTTGATCTGCCCACTTTCAACATTCTCAAGTGGAAGCCACTGTATTGCAACAAAGAAAAATAACATTCAGTTGGTTTTCCACACAATAAACATTCACAAGTAAATCTTAACTAGCAGTAACCAATGGTTAGGAAGTGCGGGTGGAGATGTGGGTTGGGAGATGCGATTAATGTTGAGTTCTGAACTAATACAATGCACGACAACAACAACAACAATGGTTTGTTGACACTACAGTGTAACCACGATACAATGAAGTGACAAGGAACTGGCAAAATGTGTTTGCTGTGACGGGGGTTCATTATATCAGGGTTCTTTTCCATAGATTACTGTAACTGGGCTGTACAACATTGATTGTTATACTGGGGTCTTCACTTAAAGGGGCTTGAAGTATTGGAGTTCAACTGTACTTTGCACCAGAAGTAAATTACAGACTGAGTGTTTACATGAGCAAAAAGAAGGTAAAAATCACAAACAGGGACAGGATTACAAGAGTTCTACATTTGAGAATCATTACATACATGGTCAAGGTTGTTACAGAATGTCTCAAAACCAACTTACCAGATCAACATTGCCTTGCTGGACAATGGTAGCAATGTCAGCTTCAACTCTGAAAAGTTAATAAAATAATAAATAAATAAACAAACATAAATGACCAATTAATTAACTAACAAACAGGTGGCCTTACAGTGTGCAGTCACACAGTATATAATAACAGCACTTGCTCCCCTCCATTAATTATCAGCAGCGTATTACTTACGTTCCAAGGCTCTCATCATCAGATGCTTTGTCCTCATCAAATACAGCAATCTTTATTTTCTGGCCATGTGAGTTGTCAACAAATGCCTGTAAAACAGAATAGAGATGGAAGTTAACCAATAAGAGTCACAATGGACATCTTTGAAATGAAAGCCTCTCCACGATGAACACCTCCATAAAAGGGACACCTATTCTGAACAGACTCTCTAACACAGCCCCCAATGGAGGGGGGGGGGAGGGGTACTCAGGTAATAAGTGACAGGAAGGTGAGAATGAGGCCAAATATGTGGACCCAAAACTGTCCCATTAGGCCAAAACTGGGCCCACAAAAAAATCCAATGGTGCAGAACACGACCTAGAAAGGGCCTTTTCATCTACATAAAAAACCCAATCCAAGAGAGTCCAAGACAGTTTATGCTTTCAACTTTACTTATCACGCTCTGACAGGAATGGAGAACAGAATTCTCACTTAAGTCCTTGGTTCATTTACAGAGAATTCTCTCTGTTAATGAAACTGAACAGATACATTAAATTGAGAACTGTGAGGTATGCACTCTTTCTATCAACCCTAAAAAAGTCCTGCCAAAATCTTCCAACCCAAAAAAGCCCCAAGAAGACGGACACCTCTCAGAAGACACCTTTCTAAGATGGGCACCTTGCCTGGACAGACAACTTTCTAAAGTAAAGACTTCTCTATAATGGACACACACAAAAAACAGACAGCTTTTACAAAGGGACATTTGCTGAGACGACACACAGAGTTGGCTCCTGTTGAACTGGTGTCTAGATTGCTTTACCTTCCTTTATAATGAACACCTCTCTGACAGATGGATGTCTCTGCCCCTGAGCATCTCTGTTTTAAAGGAAGTTACTGTATAGGTCACACAATATAACAAAACTCATGAATAAATCCTACTGTACCTCAAACACTTCATTCCAAACAGGGTTCAAAGTGCTGTCCTTTGTCTTTGTTTTGAAAGTTTTAGCTCCAACTAGCAATGGCACAATAATCACCATTAGACAGAATCTTCATAGAATCATTATCAAATGCAAAAGATCACAAATTACTACTAAAGAAAGAATTTACCATAGTATCTTCTTTTTCCCTATCCTCTAACTTAATTACAGATTATCCAATACACAAACCTCGGAGTATAACATATGGGTCTGAAGAACCTTTCTTGAACACTCCAATGTCCTTTTTGACTAAATCTTTGCCTTCCAGAACTTCAATTCGAAGAACACCCTGAAATAGCACATTGAAAATTCATTAAAAATTTCCCATAAATTTTTACATTTCCTCTTGTGTAGGGAGACAGGGATATACTGGAATAAAATGAAATCCTTGAAATGGCTAGAAACAGGAGAACTATTGAACAACATTTGCAATAGTTCATAATATTTTGAAACAGCAAAAGCACACAGAAGTAGGACCTGCCAAGAAAGTGGTGGGGTCTGGGAGGGAGTAAAGGGTGTAGAAGGAGAAAGTCTCCAGTGGTTGTTGTCTTTTAGTCATCTTCAAACACTGTTGCCTATCATCTTCACTACAGTTGATAATCATAGCCAGTTACTGGCTACAAAATTAATGACAGCCGAGAAACATGGTTACACCTTAACTCTTCAAACCCTAACAGTGATGGAATTGAAATTTCTCTTTACATTATCACTACTTGTTCAAACATTCAAGTGATGAGAATAAAGGAAGTGATCACCAAGGATACGATGTCTTCATATTTAGACAAAATCTCCTTTCTATTACCATAAGTATGTATGGAAAACAGTAAAGAGAATGTCCATTTTTATATCAGGGGTTAAAGGGTTAACGTCACTTACATCAGGCAGTGGGTATTTCAACTCATAAGGATCAACATTGGTCAAAGGAACTGTAATCCTGTTAGGAAGAACCACAAATCCGGCTACAACATCGTCAATCACTCCACGAATGATGTCACTGAAAAACAGATGCACGTTTTTTTGTTAGTTTTTCAAATGCAAGTTCCTTAAGAAACATAAGGCCTAAGAAGTTTCAGCGATTAAATTAATTTCTGGAAAATACTGTCAAGAGAACAGCCTGGGGGGAGGGGTGGGGTACTCCCATATATAAGCTATATGGGTATATGCCACTATAAAAGGTAAGGTTTCCAAGTAGTTTAGCCTGGGATAGGATAACTATATAAATCACAGGGATTTGGTCTACAATAGGGTATCAGTTATGGGGAAACTTATCAGCATATGAAGAATTTAGTCTAGAATAGGGAGCAAAACTCGGGAAAGGGGAGGCCAGAGCCAACATGACGAAGTGCTGACTAAAGCAGTTTACTGAATCTTGTTTGATGCCATCAGAGCTGACAATATATTGGACTTACATGTATTTTAAAGGGGCATGGTCACAAGGATTTCGCAGATTTTTGGTCAAAACTGTGCTAAAAATTATCGGTAGCTAATTTTATCCTTGCCCAACATTGTTTGAACATTTAGAGGAACATATTAACTTAATTTTATTAAGAGAAAACAAACTATGACCATTTAATATCGATTTAATGTCAACACGCTGAAAGAATTTGAAAAGTTTAGCCTAATTTTTTCAAATTGCAATCCATTTCCATCCGTGCCATCCGTAGCA
>Ga0126336_10002797_pt1 | contig 10113 bp, 9 predicted proteins | sample SidCmetagenome_FD_92530 | JGI IMG/M metagenome (GOLD analysis project Ga0126336, IMG submission 92530) | Coral microbial communities from El Islote,Puerto Morelos, Mexico - Siderastrea C C metagenome | ecosystem: Host-associated > Invertebrates > Cnidaria > Coral | place: El Islote,Puerto...
AACATTTGAGCAGAGAGGTTGAGATAAAAGAAAATAGTCAATCCTGGATTTCAAATTCAGAACATTGGATTCATAAGTGAAAGCTTTTTTTGTTGGATTCAAAGTTCTAAAGATATCGGCGAGATCTAATTCGTCCATAAGATCAAGGATAGCGTCTCTACACTTTGTGGGTTTCCATCTTCCTGCTTCCTTCATCCTTTTAATGCTTAAGTGGCACCTCATAGTAATGGTATTCATTGCACAACTGTAGTTCTTACGATGAGCTCCTAAGCAAAGCTAAGCTACCAACTTTACATAAACGTAAGCTTCAAGATAAAGCTACTCTCATGTTCAAAGTCAAGCATGGCACTTGCCCTACATACATATCAGATCTTTTTAATCAACAAAGCAATCGGTATAGCCAGAGGAATTCTGATTTTGTTATACCCCGGAGCTTATCCCGGTTTCCGGTTCCCATTTACACACCTGGGTGGAGAAAGACAATGTGGGGTAAAGTATCTTGTCTAAGGAAACAACACGATGGCAGGGACTGGGCATTGAACCACCGACCTTCAGATCTGAAGTCCAACGCGCTAACCACTACACCACCACGCCCCCACTCAGATATAGTATTTTAATAGAATATTATTAGCAATTTTCTTATATTATTGTATATACATATATGATTTGTATTCAATTATTTACTTCTTTTTATATTTGTCTCCAATAAGCATGTATGCTAAAGTATTTTGACGCTTAATAAAGTTGTTATTATAGCATTTCTATCAATACTGACCTGCTCCATATCAATACCGTTAGTGTAAGACCACACGTGGTGGGCGTAGTCTTCGACTCGCTGCCGCAGGGGACTGGGGATCTGGTAAAACCGGATGAATTCTCGAACCTTCTGCATCTGCGCGTGATAACGGGAAGTAGTGGAGTACAGCCTCGCTATGATGGCCGCCACATTACCAAATATGGCAGCGTAAAAAAGAGCTGAAAAGACGAACAGTGGATCAATTATTATTCACTTTTACTGTAATTTTGGAAACTAATCAAACAGGCCCGTGGCTTACAATTGTAGACTTTTCCCCGATTTTAGTGGTCCATCGTGTCCGGTGGGAACTTCCAATCCCTATTCCCAAAACGATTTGCTAGGACCATTTATACACCTGAGTAACGAAAGACAATGTGAAGGAAAATTTCTTGTTGAGGAAAGAACCCAGACACAAAGGACAGCTCTCGAACTACCGAATAAACCACCTCTGGGTATCCCTGTGGTCTACCTCAAACACCTCAATAGCTACTAAGCAATAAAACATAATAAAGTGAAACAGAAAAGAAAAACTTACATCCAATCAGCATCACGCAGATGGAGAATATCTTCTCTGTGTTGGTGTTCGGAGACACGTTACCAAACCCCACACTAGTCAAACTGCTCAGTGTGAAGTACAGCGCCGTCACATACTTGGACTTGAGATCAGGACCACTTGTGGGATCCGACTTGTTGAAAGGTTGGTGAATCTGTTTACCAAGTGAATCCAGCCAACCAATAGTATTCAAGTTTTCGTCTTTCAGTTCAATATTGCCGATGAAATACCAAATACACGCGAGCCAATGAGCGAGCAGAGCGAATGAGCACATGAGGAGACATAACACAGCAGCGCCATACTCCGAGTAATGATCCAGTTTGCGCGCCACTCGGACCAGTCTCAAGAGCCGAGCGGTCTTCAGGAGACCGATTAGGGTTGTAGTCTGCGAAAATGAAAATTGGTCGGTAAGCGTACAGATGTATACTTAGGCTAACTTTCAGTGCAATTCTTTAAAATTAAAAAGGTGGCGTCCAGGCTGGTATATGGTTTAAGCCGGTTTGATTATTAGCCTGTATATGGTTTAAGCTTGATTATTAGCCTGAAATAGTAATAAAAAAGTGAATGAAGCAAAGAAATTCAGAGACAGTTTTTACTTCTGTACCGCCTGTCACAAATAAAATATGTTGAACTGTAACCCACTTTCATCCTTGTGCAGTGAAACCCTGATATAACGAACCCCTTTTATAACGAAGACCCCGGTATAACGAACGATCTTTTTTTTCAGCCCAGTTATAGTAAAATGTATGGAAAAGAACCCCGATATAACGAACCCCCATTATAACAAACGCATTTTCCCAGTCCCTTGGCACTTCGCTATATCGGAGTTCCACTGTACCGATAATCCTGACCTTCATTCCCCAACTACTTGTTCTGTTTTGCCCTGTGGAATCCTTTTATCCAATTTATTTATGCATTAGGTGGCAATTTGCCGTAGAAGACGGCAGTGGAGGGAGTGAAATTCAATATTTTGGCAAGACATTCTCTTTATGTGAAGGTGAGAGTTAAAGGTTAGGCTAAGTCCACCCATTATCAGAGGTTGGCCTTCCTGCTCCGTCTTTAGCAGTTAATTCGGGTTTTAGGAAAGCTAGTCTTCACAGCTTTGGCTACAGCGCTATCGTCGCTACCTCCGTACTTCTCAACGATATAACAAGCGATATCGCTCCCCCTCCCCCTTTCTTCCTACCCATCACCATTAAGCTACCTTATTTCTGGATTCCAGGAAATTTTTGCGACGGGAGTTTATTGTTTGACCAAGAAGGCAGAAAACTAGTGTCTCAGTCGCTTAATTATCCACAGATAGATCATTGAAACTCTCGCAAATCACGACATATAAATAGCGCTTATGAAAACACACAAGTGCAAAACAAACAAAGTGGTCCCGAACATTTACTTGAATGAGATAACTAAATGTTTAATTATCGCCAAGCGACCCTCAGGACACCAACTGCTATCTTGATTGCAATTCTGACCGCATCAAAAAAATGTCATTCAGATACAAAAATCAAGCCCTCTGGTTTTGTAACGCTAAAATTCTCTCAACTCGAAAAAATATGTACACCCAGTGCTTATTTAAAAAAATTCAAGAAAATTATGACCCACCTGGTCTGTATTTCCAATCATAATTAGCAACTCAAATGGAATGGCTGCTACCAAGTCTATAACAAACCATGTCTTAAAATAATGCACGGCAATGCGACACGGGTGACTTACTACTTCGTCATTCTGGTCTACGAACGTTGTTCGAAAGTTAATAAATATGTCGATGATAAACATCACATCCACAATGTAATCCACTATAACAAGCGGGTCAGAGTACACGCTGACGGGGGGACCCGTATTTTTGCGCGTTTCCGAGTTTCGGTTGAGCTCCTCTCGCAGCTTGTCCCGTGTCAGGACGAAGGAAGCCACGTATGGCGTCACGATCGCAGTGTAGATGACAAGAAACAAGATTAGCCAGTCCCAGAATGCCTTGAAGGGCGAGTAGTGAAGGATCGTCCACGGATGGATTTTAGGGGCCTGGAGCTTGTACTCTGGGAGGACGTCAGCACCGAGGGACATAACCTAGAAACATGACAGAGAACACACGTTTACGTACCGCAAAAAGAGATCCAAAACCGAGAGAAGTAAGGAGTAGGAGATTCTCTATCGTATGATTAGGATGTGATTTGTTACTGTCTCATTTTCTCGGGGCTGCAAAGGCGACGTTACATCTCCCTCTCCTGCAACACCCAGATAATCTAGCCAACCACAAATTAATATGAAGAATATGTGGTATAAAAAAGCCCGTGTAAACTTCTATTTTGGCCAATTATCCTGTCGAAAATAGAGAAGTCCGTGTTATGGAAGTGTCCGAACCTAAAGGAGAAGTTCGATGATAATTCTTGATGCAAACATCTTGCAGTGAATGTCGTATTTTGATAGTACTTTATATATCTATCTATCTAATAAATCCTTTTAATAATAATAACAATAATAATAATACTATATAGTAAATCTACCTAATCATACATCTAATAAACTTTCTATATCTAATATCTTTATCTAAAATCTTATATATCTAATACATGTGGGCCTCGCCTAAGTGTATGCAGTCTAAGGTAGACGCAATGCAGCCGTTAGCGCTATAGCGTTTTAGGCGCTAACCATGAACACTAAAAATATAAGATAGTAAACAAAATGTCACAGTAACTAGCAACTGGGAACAGCTGTGTCAGCTGATAAAGCAACAAGGGCTACACTTTGGCGAGAAAAATTTTTGGAAATCGGCACGTGCAATTCAGAAGGAAACACAAGTGTATATGTCAAAGCAAAAAAATAAAGCGCGCTCTGACCTTCCTCTTTCCATTTCACGGATCCAAACGCGAACAAAAACAAACGCAAATCAATACCTGAGCGACCTTCTCCGTCTTTCTTGGATGAACCAGTTGTTGCATATTCATTCCAGGCGATGCTAGAAGCGTCGATCCTCTGAAGTCCATGCTAGTTCCGTCGAGCCAGGGCTTATTCCGAGAATTCCACAGCGAAGACTCTGATACAGCCGCAGTTAAGCGGCCTTTTAACTCAGGTATGTACAGCATATTTCCAGGTTTGGACGCAGGAGAAACCGACGCAACTGGTTTAAGAAGTGATTCTGATTCCTCAACAGCGTTAAGCGAGCTCCTGGATAGGTCAGTCAAAGAGGATGGTTTGGCCGGTGGCGATTTTCGCGCAAATGGCTTCTCAGGGGTGGATAGTGGAGGCGGATAATCTCCTGAAGTTGGAGAAATCTGTGGGGGGGTAGTGACAGGGGTGGGGGGATGCACACTCATGACTGGAACAAAGGAAGGCGAGTCTAAGTCGCTGTTTCCGCTTGAAGTGCAAGTGAAACGAGTTTCAGGATCCCGGCTGCTTCTGGCGCTTTCCACGTCGTTATCTGTCGCAGCTGTGTCGTACTCTGCTTTTCGTTTTCGCTTGATCACCGCCGGGATTCTGTTTACTTGCAAAGGAAGCTGTAAACAAGATCCTGCAAAGAAGGAAGAGGGAAATATATAAACAACAACAACAAAAACAATAACGCCGCGCGTGAGCCTACACATGCATAGGAACAAGTAAACAATGAGCTTAATTGATGCCGTACACAAATCATAGTAAAAGAGAAAAAACGATTTGCATGGGAACCCCTCAAAGTCCTTAAATAAGCGAAAACAGTAAACGTCTATGACTGATTAATATTTTTCTTCAATAACTACGTTGAAACCCTCATTTAAAAGGGGGGGGGGGGGGTAATCAAACATTTTCCAACTTCCTGTAACATGAACGCATTTTCCCCAATGTTTTACCCACACGTTAAACACAAGTGTTTGACTGCTAAGCCCAGGATCAACTCGTTTTTGCAAAACACTAGTTCTCTCAGTTGTTCTCACTAGCCAAAAAAGGAGAGTACGAGAAGCAAGGCTGAGCGAAAGCAAGAAGACCTGACTCGATTACAAAACACGATGACGTGTGCGACATACAACAACCAGCGATAAAACCAACAAATATGAAACACAATTTGAAAAGTAAAGCTTCTTCTCTGTGGCAGTAATGTTGAAGGAATTAGCTGCGTTGAAGGTCATCAGCAGCTGTTTAACCTCCAGCTCGAATATCATCCAAAATTGTCTCGTTTCTCATGAAACTGTTCTACAAATTAAATACAACAAAGTACAACAAAAAAGTTCAACGTACTCTGACGAAAAACCTCGAACAAAAAATTGCGATCCTGAGTGATCTTTTAACCCTTAAACTTGAAAGAGAGCATCATAATATCTTTCGCTGTCAAAGGGCGTAGGCTAAGTTTGATCCGCAGAGCCAAGCGGCGAGACTTAAAGGCGCAGGTTCATTTCCTTAAGGCAACAACGAACATATTTCGCGAATTTCGATTGCTTGCTATTAGGGTCTAGATATTTCTTAAGAAGGCAACTGACAAGAGAACAAAAAACATTGGACAAAGAACCGGCGGAAAAAACCGTCAGCTGTCATCCTATTCCTTTTTAACAAAGTGGTTTGTGCACGTGAACGAAAGCCGTTGAAATTTAATTTGAATGCATTTAGTGCGCCAAATTTCTTATCTTAAAATTAGTTGTCACTCAGAACAAGAAAAATGTCACCTTTCTTTCAGCCCTCTATCTTATTCTCAAGTTTAGAATTCTCTTCACCGTGATATACTTCTTTGAATGTCTATTACATGGGAATTTCATAGTGCATCAAGACTTAGCATACTGGATGATAAATGTCTTTATTTTCAACAACTGTGTGCCTGGTAATAAGGGTTTAATATTGTAAGGAGAAATTATGTGTAGATCACTATTGGCAAAGGGAAAGAGTGATACTCATTAATTACAAAATTTAACGAAATGTTACAAGAAATTCGGATCGTACCACAAAAATCTCCAATTTTAACATGATTGCATTGCAGAGGCACAGCAAACCAAATTCGCTGTTCGAAGTTGACGAAGCCTTTGAAAGACTCATTGAAATCTATTTTAAAAGGCCGAATCTCAAAGTGCTTCTCTGTAATTTACAAATTCTATTCAATTACACTTCAAGTTTAAATTCGCGGTTCACAAGCCATGCAGATTTACAAGGCGTCAATTCATGAGAAACTGGCAGATGTTATATATTGTAATTGAACGACTTTAAAGGCGGTAATTTGCGAAAGCGACCGACTTCACAGTTTGAAGAATTCTGAACAACAGTGATACATCTAAGATGATTTACCTACAGCGAGAGAACTGAAGTAATGGAAGTTAAACTCAGAGAGACAAAATATACAAATCTGACAAATATTCTTAAAATCTCACTTGCGAGAACATAAATTAGTGTTAAAATATTACCAAATGAAAGAACTGCGCAGCTGATTTTAATGGTTCATCCAGACACTCAGATGTAAGATCCATCTTTTACAACATAATAAACAGCACCACAGGAAAGTACTGCTCAAAAGCTTTCACTCGAATGTCACACTTTAGGATTTCATCCACAGACTCAAAAGTTAGAATTATGTTATAAAGCGTAAAAAAAACAGCACCACAGGAAAGTACTGCTCTGTAGCTCTCATTTGATCCCACTATAGGGTTTCATCCAAAAACTCAAAAGTTAGAGCCACCTTGCACAGCATAATAAACAGTACCATAGGAAAATACTGCTCAGTAGCTTTCATTTGAATGGTCACACTTAAGGATTTCATCCACAGACTCCAAAGTTAAAGCCACCTTGTACAGTATAATAAACGCACCACAGGAAAGTACTGCTCGATGGCTTTCATTTGAATGGGCACAACATAGGAGGAATTCATTCACAGACTCAAAAGTTCGAGAACCACGTGACACAAAATAAGGTGGCTGTGGGATTGCATTTGAGTGGTTTCTGCACATATTTCAGTTCCACTGTTCATGGCTCTCGGTTTTAAGTCTGAAAGTGAAATTGCTATTTTCTCGTTAAGTTTTAATAAAACGAAAAATTACGGATGAAAATACAGAAAAACTGTTGTTATTCGCGTGATAAATTCTCCCTAGTTTCAGAGCGAAAAGCAGAAACTAAGGAGACTGAGGTGACGTCCTAGATAGAAAATTACCTTGACATGATTTGAGTAAATATTTGGCCTGCCCTTCAAATATCCTCTACAATGATATCAAACTAGATGTGGGTGACATACCTTAGATAAAGAAATCACAATGCTAAAAACAGTGAAACTCGGAAACATGAAACTGGAAAGCGATGACAAAATTGAGTTGATGTGACGCACTTGATGAGATTGTTGTTTTATGATAGTTCTTGAAGTTAAAACCTGTGAAATACATTTACACAGAACGCAAAAAAGGAAAGATAAGATTTCAAAATTTATCAAACGTCCTATGTACACAACTTCTTATCAAAGTTCACTTTTATGTTGCCGCGCAAACGACCATTCAGCTGCATAAAGATGGACATTTAAATGTCTCCTTTTTGGTGATGACTTATCACAAAAACAGATTCACTTAATTGTAACCTTATTCCCTTCAACACTACTTATTGAAACGATGTTTTCAAAGCACACTACACACGGGCAAAGAGAAAAAACTGCTTTAACGAAAAATTGCATTGGATACAAAATATACAAGCTGCAACTTTACTTCTGTAGGTGAACTAAGGTAAATAACAAGTGTTAAGCCTGTAATATACCTGGATGAACCAGTGTTAGCACTGTAGGTACGTTTTTCTACATTCTGGTAAAAAGCTGTAACGCGTGTTTCGCATTAGTAAGGATAACGAGCTTAACTTCTTAGACCTGATTATTTCATCATTTGACAACTGAGCCAAGATTCACTTTTTGCAAGTTCACTGAAAGGTCGTCATTTCACTTTAAAAACGCAACGATACAACAATTTACTCCTCACAAAACGCCGGAAAGCAAAGAAAGCACGATTAAAACACGAAATCTTGCAGACAGAACGAAAACAACGTTGCTTCAAAGGTGATCACATAATAATTCACACCAAAAGCCACGAAAATGCTGGAAACTGGGGAAAATAACTGTATTGATTGAATTTTATTTTCGCTAAAAATATTCGCAATGTTTGTTAACATCAAAGCATTAGACTTCTTTCGCATTTCGTCGTTTAAAAAAGTGAAGCATAACGCATCTCATTTGCGGCGGTTTAACTTTAAACCTTAACCATTAGCAAAACCAATTCATTAGAGGGAAAAAATAAAGAAAATCAGAATAATTCTCACCTTCTTCAAACGCCAATAAAACCTTTGGCCGTGACAACTTTGTTATAGATCTTCCGGGCAGCAGATATCACCGAAATAAGATACTACCCGGTTGAAAAAAGAATTTAAGTTTTGAGATCAGACTTTAAACCGTGTTTCCCGACGGATTGCCAAAATTAAAAAAATATATATGCAAATCAAGAACTGTTCGTTTGTATTGGAGAGTGCAGCTATATTGTCTTATTCTAAACCCAAGGCCAAGATAGGTCACTCTGATTGCTATAATTTGCATTTGACAAATAAGAAAAAGAACGATACACAGCTGCTTATAAGCTCTTTCGTCCTTGGAGATATTTAATATGCAGAGCTTTCAGACAAAATACCCGTTTTTCTCAGAATACATATGTGTGACTAGGCATAAAAAGTGTAAAGGCGGATGTAATGAACGCAACAAACGAAAAAAGCAAACAAAAAACGGCCTCCTGACGTACCACGGCTTTTGCCCTTTTTTAAATTTTAAATTTTATTTTTTGGGCGCGATGGTCGCCTTTTTGGCCTCGCGAAATATACAACACTTTAACGCGAAGAATCAACCCGGTCAAGGAAACATTTGCCGCACAGGCTAACAAAAACAGCCTAAAAATGAAGTGATGGTAAAATAAACATGAAAAACAATAAAATTAGTCTTTTTTCAACAAGATGATACAGTACATGAGAGCGCAAATACATTGTACGCACCAAAAACGCGTGCAACTTTAACGGAGCGAACTACACACATGTAAGTCTCCCAACAACGCAACAAAAAACACGTCAAAAATCAAGCTTTGCAAAAAGGAAAATGTCGTTCAAATAAGAAAATTCAATCAAAAGAAAGCTGTACATTTCGGCTGAGTATTTAGCCTGCCCGCAGGAAACAGGAGACGTTTGCGCGCAGGCAACTGAGTATATTTATTTATTACGTCTCAATTTAACCAAAAAATAACCTGAAATCCGTTTACATGTGTGTATTTTTTAACTCGTTTCAGATTGCTTTTGGAAGATCATTCAAGGTTATGTTAAAAAATATATATATCGTCTCTTAACTTGAGCGAAACGCTTTGTTTGAAACTGCATAAAATCTGACCCGTTGAAATACCCCGTCGTGTTATAGATGTCGGTAGTTCAGTTTTATCCTTGGTTCAATTTTTATTTTCCTTTGTTCTTTTTATGTTAATATATGATAATGAATATGAAACAAAAAAAATTGAACCAAGGATAAAACTGAACTACAACATACATATACCTATAAACTTTGTACCTTTTGTCCTTCGAGAGACATTAAGTAACAGTGAAGTCTCTTCTGAACTTAAAGACTATCATCCTGGCCCCAGTTGTTCAAAAGTTGGATAGCGCTATCCACCGGATAAATCAGTGAAAGGCTGTGACAGGCGATAGCACAAAGTGGACAGGAGTGTATACATACACCCCCCCCCCCCCCAAGGGATTTTTTTCCAAAGTGCTTTAAAAGGGGGGGGGGGGCTGCCCTCAGGGAGAAACCAAAGAACCGGGCACC
>Ga0126336_10002798_pt1 | contig 10113 bp, 4 predicted proteins | sample SidCmetagenome_FD_92530 | JGI IMG/M metagenome (GOLD analysis project Ga0126336, IMG submission 92530) | Coral microbial communities from El Islote,Puerto Morelos, Mexico - Siderastrea C C metagenome | ecosystem: Host-associated > Invertebrates > Cnidaria > Coral | place: El Islote,Puerto...
AAAATTTTAAGGGCCCCCTGTTTGCCCGGTGTCCCCCAATAGGCCCTAAAAGGAAGCACCCCCCCCCCCCCCCCTGCTAAGCTATAGCTTAAAGCTATAGTTGTGATGTACATGTAACTTAATCCTTAATGTACATGTTAAATCTATTACGTTATCTAGTGGCAGGGATCTCAGCAAGCTGGATTGAGCTTTTCTAAGGAGATCCCCTTAATATTATTTTAACATTACCAAAATTCTTTTTCTCCATTAAGTGCTGAAGTGGACCAGGAATTTAATCCCCCTCCTCCCACTGTAGAGTATCTCTCCACAACAAAAAAGGATTTCTCAAAAGGTTGGTTTGCTGCCTGTAAATCCTGCCCACAGGTTCATCAGTTTTTACTTCAAATTTATATTAAATACCGTCTTTTCGATGGTAAATTTTCCATGTTATTCTAAAAAACAGATCAACTCCATTTTTTATGGTCGACACTCTTAATTATGGAGCAAAAAAATGACCTTACAAAGTGTTCAAAACTTGGCAGTGAAACAATCCATCTTTGGCTCGTTGTTCCACTTGAGCTTTGAACATTTATTGATGTCAGTTGGGCCACAACAGTGTAGACCACCAAAAAATAGAGTCGATTTGTTAAACTGATGTTATCTTTTTCATACTCTTTGCAGAATTCACCCCGATTGTCAAAGCACCAACAAGGGTGAGGCGGATATATAAACTTTATTTATATAAAATTTCATGTCTCATGATCAGAATGGATTTAGAGAGAAACTATTAGTAAGCTTGCACTTTGATTAGCTGAAAGCAGTGTTTCTAATAAAAGCATTTATTTCCGTGTTTCTAAAGAATAGTAGCACGTTTAGTTTACACTTGTCAACGGTGCATGTTTTGTCAATGAGAGTGCGAGTTGTGCCAAACCTCTACTCTTTAATTTGTGTCACTGCAGAATCAATCAATCATGTTTAGCTTTGTTGTTTCTTTAGTGCAATTTTAAAAATCGGTAAAAAAAATTGTGACTGTGTACACATATGAGTTAGAACAAAGGAAGATATTTATATTTAAGAAATATGATTTGGGGTTAAAGCACTCCTCTCATGCTACCTTAAATGCCCCGACTGGTTCTTTTCTAAAAAATATAACTATTTGTTTTTTAGGATCATGATGTAAAGACTGAGCAACCCGCGACATTCTGGCTTGAGAGAGCTGAAGAGGTTCATGTAAGTATTAGATGTGAACTGAATTATTTTGCTACTAACTTGTTAAAGTGTGACCATTTTTTTTTTACCAAATGTGGTAACGTTGCCATATTGGATTATACAATAAAATCGATATCAGTGTGCAACAAAACTGAGGCAACGAGGCAAAATTTGCCTAACTTGTAATTTGCTCATGTGTTGGTAATGATTACGTTCATTCTGTTTAACTTTCAGGGTGTTTCTCAAGTTCGAACTAAAGACACGCCATTCCGTAAAAATGCTGCATTTAGTACACCAATTGACGAGTACAAGGATGCGCCTAAACCGGGGGAACAGTGGAAGTTTTAACAAAGAAGTTATGAACCATCAAATCCAATTTTAATCAAGTGTAAATATCCTAGAGTTGTAATATGTTTACCTTTTTACCTTCCTATTCAATAGAAACTTTTACATTAAGTCACTGGTTACGTTTTACGAACATAACAAAGAGGCTGAAATGGAAATTGAGGTTTAGAATTTTTTTCAATTTGTAAATATAGATCTAAGAGTTCTAACTTGTAACTTTTGCGTAGTCTTCTGACCTGATTTAAGGGCCACTTTATATTAAAGTCACTGGTACTGTTTTACGATTATAAAGAAGCATTTGATTTTTTAAATTTTTGTTGGAAATAATCTGAAAGCGCTCGGGTGAAAGCGCAATCTAGAGACGCTAAAATAGGCATTGAAGTGAATTCTGTGTGAGATTTAGATGTTTTCTTTTAATATCGTACTTCTGTAAGGAGATTTGACTTAGCCTCGGTGAAAAAAAAGGTTAATAGTGTAATGTACGTGTGTAAAAGTGTAATACTGCGTACGAAACGACATTAACAGGTCGTCTTTTGGAATTCAATAGATTCCAGCAGCAACAACAACAACAACCACAAAATAATCGTTTACGTGAGAGGGTGGGCCGCATGCAGGGTTCGTTTGCAGCGACACAATCAATTCAGACAAATCTAACACACTGGAGATAGAACCGTAGCCTGTCGAGGCCAATTACTGCGCCCTGGTTTTAGTAACAGCGTTTGCCCATTTGTGCGCACGCGTAAGACTGGTTGCGGTAGCCAAAATGTTTCAGGACATGTCTTAGCCTTGATGGGACCAAATGGAAACGAGCCGCAATGGTTCCGCAACGTTGTTAACTCGATTGCACATGCCTTTTGAAGGTGCAAATTACGATCTGCGTTGCTGAGCTATGCTGAAGACAGTATTTACTTACATGGGAAATTTGCTCTAAACCACATCCTGCCCCAGTAGTCATTAAAATAACCACCGACCAGAGCCTGGGGTCAGGTCTGCATGAAAGTGAGGTTCAAGCCCTTTGATACTTGAGGTTTTGTTCTCTCTCGCTGAGCACTTCGCATTGCGTTGTTGCCGCTAACACCTTAAGGGGAGCACAAGACCATCTATCGTCACCTTAATTAATGATGTTTATTTATTTAAATTACATAATTTACAGCTAGCGTTTAAATTGATATCTCATTCACTTACACTCTAACGCTAGCTACAATTCTCCTTAGACACCTCAATTCTTTTAATAAAGACCGTTCGCTTGAACCGGACAGATCTCACTCGTGTAACACATTTGGTTCATGCTTTTAGCTGTGCGCACATCGAGTTATGGATGCTAGAGTTGCACTCAAGAAGCTAAAGTTGCCCTCGGTGAACTCTTACGCTTCTCTCGTGCTCTGCAGACTTTCCGCGTGCATCCATAACTCGATAGGCGCACGCTAAAGCATGAACCAATTTTTAAATATCAGGGAAACAATCTGGACACGTCATTCTGTACCCTACGGTGCCCGATACTGTACAAAAAAAGTTTTCACGACGCATGTTGAAGGCAGTGCATAAATAAAAGTAATCGATCGACTTGTCTAGATTACTTCTGTCGCTGCTAGCACAAACATGACGAGCGTTGACAGCAATGAATACACAACAAAAAATCTCCGCGGTTTGCGCGCGCTCAAAGGAAGGTTCCTCCGGCTAATAGAAACAGGTGGCTATTTCTAGTCCTTCCACCCTCACTCTGCGCCCTTTCCTCTAACTCGCGCGCCAAACTAACTAACTACAAAATGGTCTACAACTTGTGCATCGAATTCGCGTGAACAAACGCTGAATTGCATTCTGGAGTACACAGCCTGATAAAACAGTTTCGCGCTCGCCGTCATCTGTTTCCTCAGGCCAAGGAAAACTGTTTGCCTCTAAACATTGAGACCAAACAAACACACAATAGCAGCTTCATGACTTCGTAGAGTTGTGATTATGTTTTGTACCTTTACTAATGTACCAATTACTTAAAATTTGGTAAGTGTTTTTACTTTCAATTGATTTTGCATTTAAAAAGTTACTAGGAAATCGCTAACATTAATACTTTACAGTTCTGAGCTCCTCAGCGTAAAATCAGACATTGCAGCTAAGTATATTAGAGTTTCAACTGAGTCACTTTAACTGCAGATTTCTCTTTCTTTTTCTTTGTTTCTGTTTTTGCTCTGACTTGATCCCGGGCCTCGTCTTGAAGACGAGAGAAGAAAGCTGAAGATGATTTGACGGGTTTACCATTTCCCTCGTCTTTCAACACAGACACGTTTTTCGACGTTTTAATATCTTTCTCCAATTTCTGCAGCGCTGCTTTTTTAGAATATTTGTTTCCCAGACCTGGGTTAAGCTTCTCTACGAGTTTTCTCCGCTTCTCTCTTTCCACAGCTCGTTCGTGCTGCCTTCGTTTCTTAGCCCTCCGTTCTCGCTTTCTATCAGTCTCCGTTTTTTCTGTGCTTCCCATCTGTTCTTTCTTCCTTTCATGGACTTCCTCAGGAGCCAACATCATAGCATCGCTCACAGACACTGGGGCGACTTCTTCCACTGATATCACTGGCACATTGCTTACAATTTTAAGCTCTGGTTTGGGCTGAAATGAACACAATTTTATGTACAAATGTAAGGTTTATTTATTGCGTTGTCCTTGTCGTTGTATTCCTGTCCCTGCAGGAATCCTGTACACAAAAAGTGGAAGCAATCGACTTTTGATAAGTTTCAAATTTAGCCCCCACCCCTACCTCCTTGTGTACAATTTGTGTTGTTATGAATACAATTGTTTAAAGAAAAAAATGTTTGGAAGGGCCTCGTTAGACACAGAGAACGCCCTGAAACACCATGGGTTCGTCCCCAGTGCCCTCTGCCCCTGACCCTCCAAGCTAGTCTGAAACGTGAGTGCCCACGGGAGTTAGGGCGAAGAGATAGCTGACGTTTTAAAAGACTGCAGCGAAGATTGAAAACACTGCTTTATAGGAACTTGTTTCCATGCTGTCACCTACTCGCTTTTGGTAACATGTGGGAAAAAAGGCCAAGCCGAATAATTTTTTTGTTTGTGCCGTTTACACATAAACAATTGTTTATCTCCGTTTTCAAAATCTTTTCTTCGGACAGCGTTTTCAAAAACTTCCGCTTTCATTACGTTTGCAATCGTTTTCATTGGTTTTCGTGTGGCCTATAGGTGTTGCCTATTAAATACGTGTAAGAATCGCGGAAGAATGGGCGAACCAAATGGGAATACCGACTTTTCTAATTCGTATGTTCAAACGACAAGAATTACTGATACTTACCGGTTTCGGAGTGAAATGAAAGTTAGACAAGGCGTCTAGCCTGGTGAAAAGTTTGGTCATTAATTTTTTGATTTCTTCGTGCTCTTCGTTTTCCTTCTCTTCAGCTTCCACCTGTAACGGAAGTTATAGTTTTCATCCTCGGCTATTTAGAACACATGCAAGTTTTTGGCACTGGTTTGACTTTTAAGTTTATTTACTGTACACTCGTTAACGGAACTTACCAATAATCAGTAAAATTTAAACCTTTCCCTTCCGTGGAGAAATTTGGACAAATTACTGTACGCAAGCATTTTTTGATTTCGTGAATCTTTTGATTAAGCAGTACTTTCCGGTGGTGCTGTTTATTAAATGACCATTCAAACGAAAGAGCTCTGTCGATCAGTACTTTCCTGTGTACTAATTTTTGTGCTGTAAAAGGTCGTTCTCACCGTTTTATTTTTGTGGACTGTGAAATCCTCAAAAGTGACAACTAAGATAAAAGCTGTTGAGCAGTACCTTTCCGTGGTACTTTTGAGTCGACGTCAGTGGACGAAAGCCTAGAGTGTGACCATTCAAAGAAACTCTATTCAGCAGTACAAGTACTTTGCCTTTCTTTTCACAATTTGCCAAATTAGCACCCTGACATAAGAGGTCAAGGGAAAGAAAATCTTAAGGTGATGTTAGGCGGGACGATTCGCTATAACGATTTTTAGCGCAACTCAGCGCCCATTTTAAATGTATGTTACATGGGACGCTTTTTAGCGCAACAGGGGCAGGTAATTGTCGCAAAAATTTACGACAAGCATGTTACACGAAACAACTTGAGCAAAATTCGTGATTTGGCGTTGCAAGTTTTTGAACCAAAAACTTGCAACGCAAAAATTGCGCAGAGATCGTCCGCGAACCCACGTTACACGGCATCAACTTTGAGCACTGCACTAAAAATCGTCGTTGCGAAATGAATCGTCCCAAGTAACATCACCTTTATAATAATTATACATGTAATGCATGCCTTATGTGCCACTTAAGGCACAGAGAAGTAAGATAACACAAATCAGTAATAAGTCTACTCTGCACCTGTGTTTGTTTGAGGTACTCTTGTTCATAGATTTGACTGAGGCTCAATTTGCTTTTTTCCTGGTCCAGTGGTAATTTTTTCTTGTACTCATATGGCTCAGTGACAGGCTTCACTTTTCGTTCCACATCATCCCATGCCTGCAAAAAAAAGAAAAAAATTAATAATAATAAATAAAAGCCATCATCAACCAGGGGAATCAAGGGAAGATCCAAGCAAAAATTTTTGTTGATGGGTGAGGGGGGGATCTGAATGTGAAGGGGATCACGAGGGGATCCCAGGAGAAAAGAGGGAGGGAGATGTAAGAGAGAAAGGGAAAAAAAAGGGGTATGAAGAGGGATTCCTAAGATGGCAAGATGGCAGGAAGTTAGCCTGTTCCAGTCTCTCAGACAGAAAGAAAATTAGAAAGGGAACTCAGAAAATTAGAAAGAGAATGTAAAACTACGATGTAAGATGCGCAAGATCTGGGAAAAAGGAGGCAGTGGTGACAAAAGGAAAGGCCTCGTCTCTATGCAGCCCCCACATGTTTTTCGTGCTCGTTTTCTCAAATTGTGCTTTCCCCACAATCTCGGAGCCTGAAACAGGCTAGCAGGAAGTGGGAGTAACAGGTAAAAATACACAACATTATATTAATAATATTTTGCAATATATCAGAGGCTGGATCAAACAAAAACAGGGTGGGAAACATTATTAAACAGAAAGGGAAGTTTAGACCCCCCCTGTCTACCCTCCCTGAACAGCAGGGGCGTGAATGGCAGCTTTTAAAAGCCAAAGAATGGTAGCACAGCTTTACCAAACTTATTTAACAAAATTGTTCAAATTTAATGGTATTAAATATTGGTCTACCAGTCTACGCTTCATTCTTTCTCTCATTTCCATTTTTCAGATAATTTGCATGTGTTAAAAAAAAAGTAAAGGTTTGAAGGAAGGAGGAAGGGAATCCTGACCCTTGTTTCTTCCTTCTAGATCTGCCACTGGTTAGCGTGATCATGAACACTTCGGCTTCGTACCAAATGTGTGTTAGCCTGGGACTGAATCCTGAACCCAGCTTCTTACAGGACCAGCTGTTCGAAACTCAATGAATGTAAGGGAATTTTTCAGGACTTGGTTTTCCTTTCTCAAAGAAAAAAACAAACAAAAAAAAAACAATTTAATTAGAGTATTAGGACCAGAGGTTTGTCAATCATTAACAATGACTATCAATATCTTGAAAAAATGCAACAAACAGGAAACAATACTATTTTTAATTTGGAGAACGTTCTGTTGCTCTTTTTTCTGTAATTTTTAATCTAACTTGGTTAATTCTTGGTGGGGAAGTGAAATTCAGTCGCAATGATAGTGTTTGTAACTCAATATTTAACCTTCAGTACTAAGGCTTGATAGAGTCACCGCACAATTTAACAAAGATAAGCATACGTGTACCTCATCTTTGATCCTTTGCTTCACTATATCCTCAAGGTTTTGAGTTGTTTCCTCTGTTATATCTGGGGCTGCAACAAAAATTGCAAATCAGTGGGATGCCTGTGGTATGACCATAGAGCAGTACTTTCCTACGGTACTTTTGGGTTTTTGGTTTTTTTAAATTTTATTTATTTATTAATTTATTTGCTATTATGTGCTTGGGTGCCATTGAAGTGAAAGGATTAAAAAGACTTGCAAAACTATGGTCCGTACTAATATAATTCTTGTGGGAAAAAATTGCAGAATGTTCTTACCAGCAGTAGTAGTGTGATCAAAGCTGAGATCTTCTTCCAGCAAGCTGTTGATTGGTCGCACACTGCCACCTGCTTCGCCTGACATCTGCCAGGATTTCTGAGCTAAGTTGGCTTTTTCCAGCTTCTCAATTTTCTGATTCAGCTGAAAATAAAATCACAAAAAAAATAAAAATTATTTTATATGAAAAAAAAACCAAACAAAAACAACAACAACAGCAATAAACCTGCATCACTGCATCAGCCACAATACACTGTGACATAATAGTCTTTTAGTGGGACTGGAATTAAGTAAGTGACATTCAGTTTGTCATATTTAGCATGAAATTTAAACCTTTAAGCCCCAACAGTGATCAGCATCAAATTTCTCCTCATCATATCAGTGCATTGTAACACATATAAATCATGAGAATTAAGTAATATATTGTTCTCCAAAGATAACTTGGACTGACGCTTTAACAAGACCTCCCAATCAGTACCCAATGAAACGCATGCAGACCAGTAAGGAGAATTTGTGTAATGATGCCGGGGCTCAAAGGGTCAAAGAAAGAATTCTGAGTGCTAGAAGGGAATAGAACCCACGACCTTAATTCTGAACTGGTGGTAACTCTGACTGCTAAGCTGCAGGGAGATTGGAGGAGTGTGATTGTGCTAAGGGGAAACTTGGACTGGAAGTATCATAGTCAAAGCTGAGAAGAGGCAGAGGGGATGGCATGGTGTTTATTTTATCTCTTTTCAGTTATAAAAATGCATATCTTTTCACTCAGCTATTTGAGTCAAGCTAATTACAGGTTAAAACAATGTTCAATATCAATAATAATCAATTATTGATATTGGATAATTATTATCCTTTTCATTCTGCAAGAAATTTAGGAAAATGATATTTGATGGAACAAATTAATCATAGACAAGTGCCCTCCAACCTTAGGAATTGAACCATGGATGCTGGAAATCATTATATAAAATTAACTGTTGTAAGCTTTACCTTCTGTTGCTTCTTCTCAAAATTGGACATTGTTTTAGGCTGCTCTTCATCGCTGTCCATTTCCCCCTCACTGCTACTTGCGACAACTTCATCATCCTCTAATTCCTCTTCCTCATCTTCCTCATTTTCAGCTACCATCTCATCAGCTTCATTCTCATCTTCACCTTCACTGTCATTTTCACTTCCTTCTTTTCCAGTTGTTTCTCCATCAGGAGGATCAAAGAAGTCGGCATACTTCACCTGCCCAGGAGACTTTCCTTTCTTCTTGCCCTTTCTTGTTAACTTCCTTTTCCTATTCAAGTGTAAAGAGAAGTATTGACCTGGATTTGGGACTCATTAGAGTAGCTACTTTTCCACATGGACTTAACCAGAGGGTGGATAGATATACAGTATAGCCCTATTCAGACAACTTTCCACATTTACATTACATATTAATTAAAAGCAGCTATATCACAGTATTTTTATTCGTTTTTTCTGATCTGCCAAAATTACTTTCACATTGAAGGAACCCTCAAAATAATAGTTTCCTAAGGTAAAAAAACACTTAAGAAGTAACAATAAACCAAAATTAAACTCATCACCAATAAATGAGCGTGGGGAAAGGTGCCTGAAAGCTTGGTGGAGCCACAAGTGAGAATAAATACCTTGGAATAAAGGCCCTTTATTCCTAAGGTAGAAAAACACTACAGACTGAAGTAACAATCAACCAAAACTAAACAACAATAATTATGACTAAGGGAGATTAAGATGGATTACGAATGACTGGAAAAAATTGGGCCAATTTTTCCAAGATGCATTTATCCTTGATTTAGCTCCTTTAATGTTTCAGTTTCTACATGACATTGCCTCCAACCTGTATCTGTTCAACTGTGATGTAAAAAATAGAGAGTTTTAAACATTACCCATGAAAAGAGCTATTGTTGAGCATAGCCCACCTGCCAACAACAATAATTATTATTTTACAGGCCTGTGTGTAGACATCTCAATAAATTGAAACCTCTAAAAAACGAGCAGCCTCATAACTTTTTTGCTGCTCCTTGGAGGAAAGTGGCCATTCTGAGGTGGTTACATAAAAAAAGCACTTTAGAGAATGCATCAGTGGCTAAGAAGAGAAAAATTGGCCACCATGGAAAGATGGCTGTCGCTGGGAGCTGGTCATTAGCAGACAGAATAAGAAAGAATACTGTAAATGGAATTGTTGTTTGTACAAGTCAGAGCAAAATGTAAGGTAGAAAAAAATTTCTCCTCTTCACTCTTTTTGGCTCCCTGGATACATTTCTATGGTTGTCATACTTTCAATTAAAATAAAATTGCTATTGTGCAAACAATAACCAGGCCCTGATAACACGTGCTACATATATATATATATATATATATATATATATATATATAATAATAATGATCAAAAGTAGAAAGATTTCAATTCATCATTTTATTGCGACAACGCTGTTTCGTGTGATCAAAGGACGACCACACTCATCAGGCAATATCAACGAATGACCGTTAAAATACATAAACTGGCAATAAAAGGCTAAC
>Ga0126336_10002799_pt1 | contig 10113 bp, 7 predicted proteins | sample SidCmetagenome_FD_92530 | JGI IMG/M metagenome (GOLD analysis project Ga0126336, IMG submission 92530) | Coral microbial communities from El Islote,Puerto Morelos, Mexico - Siderastrea C C metagenome | ecosystem: Host-associated > Invertebrates > Cnidaria > Coral | place: El Islote,Puerto...
AAGAACGAAAAATAAAGCTTTCAGTTAACGTTTATATAAAAATTGCAAGAAATTTAGGCAGCAACTTTTGAAATTTTGGTAGCAACTTTTTGGATTTTTGGCAATTTTTTAGCAACTTTTTGGTATTCCAGTGAGCAACTTTCCAGCATTTTACGAGCACAATCGGGACAGGCCTAGGGGCGGATATGTGCAGATTTTGCCCTGAATTGTTCATTTGTGTTAAAAGCACCAAATTCTCAGAAATGATAGCACTTTTTATACTTGTAAATACTTGATATAGTGCCATCGCAAAATTTTCTGCATAAGTGAGTTTTTGAACTTTTTCCAAAACGGTCGCCATCTTGACCGGAAGTGGAATGCGGTATTACCGGAAGCGTCCTTTTTTCTAGTTAAATTAATTCTGATGTTGGATAAAACGAGTCCTTGCCTATTTTGAACAATTTCTGACGGTTAACTTGGAAAATAATGCATTATTATCACTAATAATGCATATTTGGTGAAATGGAAGCATTTTCTTCTAAACCGGAAATGAAATTATCCTTAAACTGGAAGTAATATTGATGCTGAGAAGTAACAAAAAATAAAGATATTGTTTTTGAGCTATGATGTTTTGTTTTTAGTATGTACACAGTTATTTGAAGAAATTTGTATAATACCCAGAATGCCTCCGTCTATTACCCAGAATGCTCTATAATTTGCACATCAGATCCGCCATTTTTGTTCAGATCGCCTTGTGTATGACTGCTAATGCAAACTGTAAGTATCCACCCGACCAGTGTTCTGTTTTAAGAAGACAAACTTGATAGAATAGAATATAAACTTTAAGGAATTTATATAACATGCAGACATTTCGGTGAAACTTAGTTTAAAAGGGTGACGGGCCTGCGCGGCTCCCATGCGCGTGTTTTAGCCTTTTAAAATGGCTTACAAATTTAAGCCAGAACGGTTGTAACTGCAGTTTTGATTTGTGATCCTCTTTTTAGTGTCTAAAGGAGTAACAGGCCTGCGCGTCTCCTGCGCGCGTGGTTTAGCCTTTCTAGAGTTTTGAATTGCTCTCACGAGTATATTTTTGAGGGAACGCCCTCTTTTTTACGATATTAGGGGCGGTTCCTTGAAAATGTCGTTTAGCAACAGGAATTCGTTAAAACTCTTAGGCGTTTTCACTACAGAGAGATCGATCGTTTGAGAATTCAAATCAAACAAGGCAAGAGCCCAAAAGCTCCTAGAAAGAACTCAAGCACTGTGGTAAATAAGAAACCACATTTCAAGAAGTTAACGCACTCGGCGCCTAGTGAAAACATTGTAACGCTTGAGCGTGTACATAAGGTAGCCGAAAGCATCAACAAGAAAATTTCATAGTTCGACAAAATGATGTCAAAACTAGATGACATTCAGAATAAACATGTTGAACAGTATACATGTCTCTTTTCTGCGTCCCAAGGCAATACGAATACGGGTCCATTAAGAAACCATTCAAAGCAAACTCAATAGGAAAATCAAAAAAGCCAACAAAAATCAATTTACTCAAAGAGACGACAAAAAAGCCAACAAAAATCAATTCACTTCAAGAAAAGACAAAAACGCCACCTAAGGTCAGCTCAACAAAAAGGTGAAAAGAATGAAGAAAAACCAAACATAAAAAAGAATTAAAAACAGGTTTAGAGGCAACAGAAACACACATCAAAAACCTCTCGGAAAAAAAGCTTACAAATGACCAGATTAACTTACTGGCGAAAGGGCTGAAATACATTCCCACACCCGTGACAAACGAGATGCAAATTAAAAACAACTCTTGCGTGACTTCGATTATTTCGCGCGAGAAGAATGCGTCTCCAATACATTTTTCACAGGGAAAACACAGGACCTCATCCTTTCCATGTTAAATCTACATGGAAACCACAAGTACAACCATCCGTAGCCCTTGAAAGCTATTTAGAAGAGGTCAAAATTCAACTCGCAGAACTAGAACTCAAAAATCCAAAGGATAATCTTAATCCTGCTGAACGCGAGACACTTAACGCCCTAAAGCGTGACACCAACATTAACCTTAAAAAGGCTGACAAAGGAACTACATCTGTAGTTCTAAACATTGAGGACAAAATTAAAGAAGGTAGAACCCAGCTAGATATCAGGGAACACTACAGACCTCTTGTGAATCCTTTGGTAGAGGAAACAAACCTAAGAGTTCAACAGCTTATTAGCGGACTCTATCTTGGAAACCACATAAATGAAATGACCAAAACATGGCTTTGTCAAACACCACAACTGCCTAATATTCTACACCCTAACAAAGATGCACAAACCGACCCCAGTAGGGAGACAACAGAGAGACTATCCTCATTCATCGATAAACTCCTTCAGCCTACAGCACAACAACAAAAGTCATATCTAAAAGATACAACTCACTTCATCAATTTCTTAGAGAAAATGAAGGTACCAGAAAACACAATCCTTGTTTCAATGGACGTTATAAGCTTGTATACAAATATACCACAAGACGAGGGAATAAACATAAAAAATGAACCTCCAATCCCTATACGACTACTGCAAAGAGCGCTCAAACTTATCCTAGCGGAGAACTCCTTCCAGTTTAATGAAAAAAAAAAACTACGTACAAATACATGGGACTGCCATGGGCACCAAAATGGCAGTTGCTTTCGCCAATATTCTCATGGCTAAGGTGACCAGAGAAGAGATCACACAGTTCATTGAACAAGCCAACAAACACCATCAAACTATCACGTTTACGGTTAAAGTATCCGAAACAGAAACAAACTTTTTGGACACTACTGTTTACAAAGGTTTAGAAATGAGTCGGTGCTAGATGTACGCACCCATTTAAGCCCACTGAGACATTTCAGTACACCCATTTTTCAACCTGCCATCCATCAGGAGTGATAAGAGGCTTCATCAAAGGAGAGGCTCTAAGACTACTCAGAACTAACTCTTCTAAAACATTATTTGAAGAGAGCGTCACAAACTTCAAAACACATCATCTTGAGACTGAGAGGATACCCAGAAAACTTTATTCAGACAACCCTCTCAGAAGTTACTCTTGAAGACAGGAATCAAGCCCTCCGACAAAAACAAAAACAAAAAAAGAAAATCTTGCCCTTTGTAACGCAATATCACCCAGCAGTGCCTAACTTAAAACCAATACTCATGAACAGCTGACACTTCATAACACAGCAACCATTGCTAAACGACATTTTCAAGGAACCACCCCTAATATCGTACAGAAGAGGGCGTTCCCTCAAAGATATACTCGTGAGAGCAAAACTCTAGAAAGGCTAAAACACGCGTGCAGGCCTGTTACTCTTTTTGACACTAAAAAGAGGATCACAAATCAAAATTGCAGTTACAACTTCTGGCTTAAATTTTAAAGCTATTTTAAAAGGCTAAAACACGCGTGTGAGAGCAGTGCAGGCCCGTCACCCTTTTTAACTTTGCTAAAAAAAACTTGACCTTTTGAAAAATTTTGGTTCAGACATAACCAGCGGTCAATTGTACTTGAATGTATAAGATTTTTAAGAGCAGGATATAGCCAAACAGCATGTAATTATGATGAAAGAGGCAATATAATTATTATAAAATGGAAAATAAAGAGGTTTTCAAGACAGATAAGGGTTATTTTACGATTTATACACCACTTCCGGTTTAAAATGGCGGCCATTTTGAATATTTTATGTATTTGTATCAGTCTTGTGTTCTGTCGCTCAAAATTACAGCAAAATTGTTTATATACTAAAACTAGATTCCTCTGCCTGCTTCAGGACCGTTTCAAGGCAAACACCTAAATATTTAGGGCTTTTCTATGAAGTGACAATTCCAATTCCGATTCAAGATGGTGGCCATTTTGAAACAACCTCTTAACTCAGCTCACGTCAAATTTTCGCAGTGGCACTATATCTGATATCCATCAACACGTTAAAACTATCTTTCTACCAAATTTCGTGCTTTTAACAGAAAGTGAACAATTCCAGCACATATCCGCCCCACTATCAGAACGAGATCGAACCAAAGATCATAGCCCAGGATGATGGATAATTCAATTGATGGATAATTCAAAAAAGGTGAATTGAATGTTCAAACACAGAATTCCATTCAGTCACGTCGGCAAAATCAAACATTGTACCATACAGCCATCGAAGAGAGGGGAATGAATATCTATATTATTATTATTATTATAGAGATGTCCGTGTTGCAGAGGTAGAGTTCATTTGATCTGATATTTGGCACTTTCGGTATCCCCTGGGGGGGGGGAGACCTAAGATTTAACAAATCAATTGCAATTAAAGCTCACGGAGTTAGGAATTATCACTAGATTTTTACACTATTAAAACTGGATAATAATAATAATAATAATAATAATAATAATAATAATAAATTTTAGGCTTTCATTAGTTTTAGGATTCTTTTTATAGAGTTTCTTAAGTTTGTACTAGTTAAGGTTTAGGATATTATCAATTTTTCTCAGTGTTGAATTCCTGTAGAGCAACATAGGTTACGCGTTGCGCCCTAAGTGGCTAGTTTTCTATGCATCTAGTCGTTGTACACTGCAGATAATAATGATAATAATAATAATAATAATAATAATAATAATAATAGTAATAATAATAATAACAATGATAACAACGGCAATAGGCGAATATTTAAAACAGGATAACCCTTCAGTGCTAGAGCACTGTTATCAATGGGGTCGTGTAACATAAAAGCCCAATTAAACTTAAATAGAAAAAAAGGTAGTTTACACGGAGGGGCTTGGTTCCCCGGAGGTCACAGAGACTAGCCCCTCGTGTGTGCCGGCATTTACTTATCAGGGGTGCAGGTGCCCGCTTGAAAGAGGTTCCCGTTAGTGGATGTTCAACTGCAATACAACTAGTTATTTACCTGGATGGAAATCCAGTTCACAAACATATCTGGTCCTTACATTCAAATGCTTTTATTTTCAGAGCACTAGAGGACATCAAAGAAAGCATAATTGAACTTCAGTTTTACAAGCAGAGTCAGTGTGTTCAGCCCAAAACTGAAAGAAAGTACTAAGAATAATCTCATCTGCCAGCAGTTAAAAGAAACTTAAAGGTCCGTTTACACAGGCGATTTTTGTCGCGCAACTCAATGCAATTTTTGTCGCGCCGGAGTTGCAACTTCAATATCGCGCGTGTAAACCAGCTGCGATTCCAGCACGATTTTATCGCCGCGATATCGCAGGAGTTTCGAACCTGTTCGAAACTTGATGCAATTTCGCCGCGATTTTTGATTCAAATAGTGATAGGAGAGCGTCCTTTCAAAAGCTAAAACACATCAGAAACAAAGAAAATTTAAAAAATAGTTTGAAATTAAAAATTGCTCTTCTCTGAGTATTTTCTGAAATATAATTAATTGTGTTTCACTGCAGATGGCTAGGTTGGAAATGGATTGCAACTTGAAAAAAAATTTGCCAGAGTTTTTCAAATTCCTCCTTTGTGTCTTAAAAAATCGCTTAAAACTGATTGTGGTTTGTTCTCCCTTTGATTCAGAAGGGACTCTCGGGAGGCTTAGTCGCTCGCAATTTGTACAGCCATGAGCGTAAACAAGGACAACGTGTGTACAGTAACGTGATGCATAGCTGTTGACAAAAACTGATTGCTATCTAAGTCAGGTCTATCTGGGCAGACTGAATGTGGATGCGCGAGTTTCTTCAACATTTCGTGCATGTACACAACAGTGATTTAGACGTTTCCAGGCATATTGAACAGAAGGACTAAAACAACAGGCAAGGCAAGAATGTTGCCGATTTCTTCTGCGGAGTTGTCTAATGTCTCAAGTCACTTCTGCTGGTTAGAGGTGGTGACACCTACATCTGTCAAAGAATAGAGATGGTGTATTTAACAACGACGACATTTAAACTGGCATAAACGAAAATTAAATTTTGTTTAGCTTCCTTCAAAAGGCAAAAACAAGGATTAAAAAAATAGGATCATTTAGTTGGCAAAAGGTGTCAGTTCGTTTTCGTGCAAGCAAATTCAAGACAGGTTTGAGGATAAACTAACAGAAGTCCTTGAATGCTGAAAAAAAGGCAGCTTATTTAGCGTGATTTATTGTGAAAATAATAAATGGAGTAAATGGCGTCAAAGGTCTTCCTAGTGCAAACCCGTGAACAAATTGCGCAGCAGTTCAAGTGTGAAAACTGTACTTTTTCGCTAATTAACCCTTTAAGGCCCAATATCAGCATGCATATTCTCCTCCCCACTCCCCATATATTTCTTATAGCACTAGATGGGAGAATTTGCTGAAACGTCAAGACGTTTCATCTTTGGTGATCATTTCCTTCGTTCTCGTGACCTGTATGTTTGATCATGTAGTGATGTTGTAAGGGGAAAATAGATACTTGTCACTATCGGGGCTTAAAGTGTTAAGGAAACATTTTCTCACCACTGTTCTCGGCTGACAACATCTAATGCGCCACCCAAAAGTAAATTACTTGATGCTCGTCGAACAGGAATAAAGAATTTAATGCCTCTTTATTACATGTATTACATGTACTGCTTTACCAGCGTTTCCAGTTCCTTTTTATTGATTCTTTTCCAGACTGAAATAAAAAAAAAGTGTTATCCAAACCGTTCTCTTTACTTGATGTGAAATTGTCCTGACACCAAGACATAAAAGCACTTATGACATTAAAGGCCCATGACTGTCAAATAAAAAAAGAGAATGAATAGTGAGTACTACTATGACAATGGAAGCAAATGAAAACCACTGGTTTCTTTGAAAAGAAGCAAATACTCTTCAAGAAGAACAATCATTGTCTTTGTAACTTTAATGTAGTGGTTGTTTATAGTATTTATAGTCAGTTGTAGACAATACACGATGTCTAGATCATTTCACTTATCCTAGGAGTGCTCTATGCATAGTTATACAGAGCTTTCTGTCTTAACCTTTCTATAGTAAGTTATAAATATTAAACGTCAGTAATGTCAGGCACACATGCATGCTCTCTTAATCTCCTTTGCTACTTTGCCAGGTTGTTTTTGTCTTATGTAGGTGAACTAACCAGGAGCGCAAAATGCCTAACGGAAAAACGTACAGTTACTAAAATCAGCAGGTGATCATAAAAAGTCCTCTTGAAAAATTTGAAGACAAACGTATTGTGGGTGGGGGTGGTTTGGCACCCACCCCTCCCTTGGGAGTTAATTGGAATACCGTAAAGGGGCAGCACACGCCCTTGTATACACGTTTTACACAAAAAGGTAGCACTGTGACGTGAGTGCATCTAGTTCTCTTATTTTTCTTGTCCAGTTTAAACGTGCACAAATTTATGAAATTTCCGAACGTTGCCCCGAACGAAATGGAAGGGACGACAAAGTTTTGAAAAAGTAAAATCTAGACAAGTTAGTAAGATCACTGCCAAGCCAGATACAAACAAGGCTTGGTATAAACCACAGCGCTAGCTATTGAAAATTGCTTCAGAAAAATTTAAAGCGTGCAAAAGTTTACTCAAGCAGAAAGGGGGAAGGACCCTTAGTAGGAACTGGTCTCCATTGCTAACACATTTAATACCAGAAACGTCTGTTTAAAGAAAAGACAAAGTCAGAAACCGCCACAATGACAAAGAGAAGTAAGAGAGAAATAAGAAGAAATATAATAAAGAATATAATAAGAGAAATAATTTCCTAACTCTGTGCGTTCATACGTATGTTAATTAGAATATCTCCAACCAAACTGAAAGGCAAAACCAACAAGAAGGCAAGCATTTTGCAAATTTCAATTTCAATTTTTTTTTCTGGTTTTTGTCAGCAGCCGTAAGGGGCGCCGGCAAAAATGATTGATATGTTAAAAAAGGTCATCGCCTAAAATCCCCTTTGTACTCTTGACTTTAATTCAAATCTTAGAGAGATTTAAGATTTGAAGTCTGTAGAAAATTTGCTTGTTAAGATATCGCCAACAGCCACACCACCACGATGTCAGGCACACAACAGTGATATATGGTAGTTTGAAAAAAAAAAATGGAGTGAAAAACGAGCAGAAAATACAACATCGTTATACGTATTGTCAGACGAAAAGAGATGCTACAGATGATAGAATTGAAATTGAAGCGAAGTCTTCTTGCTGTGAATGATGTGAGATTTAAGGACCTTCACGCGAAAAACTTCTACAACACAGATTTTTTTGATACTTTGGCTACAGTCAGATAATGAGTTACCTATGTCAGAAATGCAAAAAAATTGGGGGTCACCGACTTCGTTTTCGAAATAAAGTGCGTCGAAAACTACCTCAGTTTTGACAAATCGGCCCTCGTAACTCGACACGGCCTCAGTGCTTGTTAGTTGAAAAATATTGAAAATGAATCGCCGTAGACCCACTTTCTTAGTCAAATTTTACTTACGTAGGTCTGTTAAGTAAATAATTTTTGAACCGATGTCATCCTTTTAGTTAAACGCAACCTCTAAGATAGACTTTTACGAACACCGTGCAGCAATAATAGCAGAATTCGATGATGCGAGGGCAGAAAAGTTGAAAAAAATCAAACTTCCACGATACAGATTTTCTTTAAATTTTCAAAAAACGTAGATAATCGCCAAAGAAAGTGATCTATCAAAAGAAAATATGGGGTCACCGAATATATTTCTTGAACAGCGTGCGCGCTCAATGCATGACGTGGCATGACATCACTAAGTGAATTGCGTGCGCAGTAAGGATGCGCAGAAGCAATTGGCGTGAACGTCCTTAATTTCTTCCTTCATTGTTTATTTTCAAAAATAAGGTTTCTTCTTATAGCTGTGAAATTGGTTGGTCGTAAATTTCCTGTATTTCAAAATCCCTTTCAAAACCGGAACCATTTTAAGTTATGTGGACAGTTGCACACAATAAAATAAACGGTTGTCTCTTAATGGAGTCATAATACGATCCCATTTATTTAACAGCAGAATTTTAAGGAAATTTAATAAGCCTCCGTCACGATACGGGAAATTTAGATTCTACAATTTTATATGAAATTTTGGATTTCCTCATCTTATGTTTAATAAAAACCTTCTTTAGAGGTACAAGGAAAGATTTATTCAGACATTTGTTCTAATTTTTGGCAGTTTTTCATCGCATCAACTTTAGCTTAATACAACTACACTTGATTATTTATAACTTACAAGAACATTTCCATTTGACTTTGTTCATAGGGTAGGGCACTAGCTTGAGGTCATCAATAAAGTATGATCGTCTGCTAAGGGGCACCTGTGCATGCTTGTGTCTAGCAAATCCCTGATCTCATCCCTCGGTTGAATTCACCAGCAGCTTGCACATCTTCCATTCTCAGTATTCACACTGTTTGGGTGTATTAAAACCTAAGAACGAAGACGCCCTTTGTAAGCCACGGATAGCTGTCTGCCGAATTGTTGTTGCTGTTGCTGTCAGTTCTTGACGCTTAAAGCAACGTACCCAGCGAACTTCTGAAGATTCCTATTCAGTGCACTTTCCGATTATGTTTTAATAAACTGTATTGTATTTTAAGGTGGCTGCTGGCTATTTATTAGCCCGGAGGCTCCATTTTATTAATCGAATTTTCAACAAGTAAGAGTTAACCGATTTCAGTGACTTTTGGTTTTCCAAACAAAGAATGACTTTGTTCGAATTTTACAAAACTTTTCGTTTTAGGGAAAACAAGCTCAACGATTAAGAGATACAAACGCTATGTGAAGACCAGCCTTTTCAGGGAAACGCGAATATTTCCATTAAACAACGATAGATGTTTTTTTCTAATTGCGCTCAATAAGTTTTAAGGCTTCAAGGTTTGCTGTGAGCAAGTTTGTACAAAATTAGCTGGGTAGAAATTTCTGCACAGTTGATTGATTATTATTGTATTTTACCACGATGAGCAATAACCACCTTTTTTACGACAAAAATTCAATATTCACACATAACTTCGTTAGGTATCTCCAACTCCAACGTTCTTTCCCTGAGATTCTCTGATCCTTCCAAGAGCTCTTCCGTCTTGTCCGTTCGTTTGCTGCACGTTTCGCGTTGTGGGTCGTTCGTTCCAACACCCACCAAGCGACGAATTGAAACTTTCTCTCAAGCCACGACGGTAACTCCCGACAAATGAGAAACAGATGATGGGGTTGATTGTTGAAGAGAAGTAAA
>Ga0126336_10002800_pt1 | contig 10112 bp, 5 predicted proteins | sample SidCmetagenome_FD_92530 | JGI IMG/M metagenome (GOLD analysis project Ga0126336, IMG submission 92530) | Coral microbial communities from El Islote,Puerto Morelos, Mexico - Siderastrea C C metagenome | ecosystem: Host-associated > Invertebrates > Cnidaria > Coral | place: El Islote,Puerto...
CCCTTCTCTTTTCTCTCCCGTGTGGTTTCTAGGCTCATGGGAGTCCAAAAAACCCGGTTTCGGTGTCGTTCCGGCCAAAATGGCCAAATCTTCAGGAGCCACCTTTTCAAAAATCCAGGTAGAATATATATATATATATATATATCTGTATCGCAGTAGAATCCTTACCGTCAGGTAAAACACTGGTAAACCGTTATATATTGAGTTAAATAGGGAAAATGTTTTTGATTTGAGTTAGCCAGAAGTTCGAGATACTGGGGTTCAAATTGTCGAGATTCTAATATATTTTATGATACTTTTGAGTAAGTGCAACCACATGTTAACCAACACGTCGCAACAAGCTTGCGATGCGTCGAAATGTTTTGGTGTTGTTCTCACTTTCTGTGTCCAGTGCGAAGCACGTAGACACTGGAAAAGTGAAAGAACATTCCATAAGTACGTCATATGATAGAAAATATGACGTAACACGCGTAAGGTTCTTACCAGGTTAACATTACCTTATGGTTAACATGAAGAGGAAATTGAAGCGTTAGCACAAATTTGGAATTGGGAATTTGGAATTGCGTAACCACGTCAATATATAAACATGAAGACCAATCCCGACGAGTTTTGGGATATTCGACCAATTGGATTCGAGAAAAGAACGTCAGGGGTTATCGGAACCAATTTAATTCAAGGACGAAAGATTACGACGAAGATAGCCTGCGAACAGGCTTCCCCGAGCACTCAGACTTCGCGCCGTTTGCCGGCGCTTCGCGCCGCCTGAGTGTTCCGGAAAGCCTGTTCGCAGGCTGCGACGAAGAATGTCTGTGCTTTTCACCATGTGGTTTGACCAAGAAGAAATTCACTGAGCGAGCGCAAACCTTTTTCAACGGCTGCGAAGAGAATTTGGCCGTGAGTGAACGTTTGCTTTTTTAACCTTTATGATGAATTTCTCTAAAATTACTTTTTCAGTATGCCACAGCTTTCGAAGTACGAGTCAATCTGCCTTCAAGTGTTCCATCAATGCTGTCGGCGCCAATAGCTAAATGTACACCCTTTGATGACTAGGCCGCATTCCAAAGCAAATACTAAGCCTTTTTTGTGAAGAATCGAGTCCCGTTTGGGGATTATTAGTTCCTGTCCGCACCAATCAGTTTTCGAAAAACTCCTTTTTTTTGTCTTGAAAACGGATGAGACATGATCTGCGTAAACACTAGGGGATTAAAAAACGGATGTCCGGGGCAAATCCAGGATTCTCTGAAAGGGGGGGGTGCAAGTACTGGGGGGGGGAATGTTCCTGAGCCTAAGGGGCTCTGGACTCTGGCGGCAAATTTTCAGATTGTAAATTACAGGAACTTTTTCAGAAAGGTTTGATGCACGATTAAAAGAAGCAAAAGTAACAACAATAGGTTTTTTTGGCGTTTTTCTAACCACCTTTCCACCTTAGTATGTTTTAAAAAGGGAAAGACAAATTTGAAACAATAGCCAAAGCGGGGGTTGCAACACCCTCAATCCCTGGATGCGTTTGCCTCCAGAGGTTTATTGAGGACCTTTTTTGCTGTGATTGGTGATGTGCGCCTGCTTCAATGGCACCCCCTACCGTCTACTACATAATAAGTTGCGACGTCGCGTTCTCGCAAAGCTCTGTTTCTGCTGTCCACACCAAAACGATAGACCTCCGTTTTCAAAAGTCTCCACTTCGAAGAGCGTTTTCAAAAACCTCCTCTTTTATCGATAAATAGATCGTTTTCGAGTGGACGGTCGGCAAAAACACATAAAACGTGTAAAATGTATCAGCGTGGACGGGGTCCTAGTTTGTATGGTTGTGGAAGACACACTTATCGGCCAAAACAGAATTTTGTAGGATTTTCTCAGGAGTTTCGAAGACTGGTAATTTGGCGACTTTTCACCTAATCGGTCTTTCTAAATCTTGCCAAGGCTACTAATTTTTCTATGTTTTTTTAGAGCGGTTTTTTAATCGAGTGTCGTAAAACTAAACCAAAGTAGTCACTCGGTCCAATCACAACAATTTCCACCAATCACAACAGACGTGAACAGCACAATGAACAAATAAGAACTCGAAGGAAGTACATGTAACAAACTGAGGACAATAGAGCAGTTTTCAATTGAGTGCCAAAGTAATTCGCGTCTTGCTTTGGTTTTGCTTTACTTCGCTCTTTGATTGGTTAAAAGATATCGCGCCACTTTCTCGACCATTCAGAAGTGAAACTCAAACCATTGGCGACTTGCTCGTACGCGTTTTCCCGCGCTTGGCGCAGGTTACATGTATTTGCTTCGAGTTCTGATTGGTTCATTGGGTAACTTGTCTTTTTTGTGATTGGCTGGGACAATTACTTTGTTTTTGGTTTACGATACTAATTTGAAAAGCGCTCTAAGCGTGTGACAACACACACAGCCAAGCGATGATGTGATCATTAATAAAAGAATGGCCATTGAACTCTGACTGTCTCCAAAAGTATTGTGTGCCAAAAAAATCGACTTTTTCTGATTGGTCGATAAAGATAAACAAAAGGCTAAACAATATTTCAAACCTGTTTGATCATAACCACTGTTCACCTTATGAAATTACTGTCTGATTAAGTACAATCCAGAAACTCGGTTTATTCTGAACGATGTTAGCTTGCGAGCACCTCCTTCGTCTTCGCCGGCTTCAAGTCGCCAAGTCGGTCGCGCACGCGAAAACGCAACTTGGAGTGCCTGCCTGCCTGTGATCGAAGAATAGCTGCTCTTTGCTAGGCTGAAGGGAAATTGAGAAATTGTTTTGTAACAATTGGAAAGTGACACTGAATTCGTATGTCTATATCTACATATTTGCAGACATTGACTGACCGGGAATCTCTGCATGGATTACCACTCGTTATTGCTAAGTTCACCTGAAAGTCTCCCTTAGTAGGTGTGAGGTGTGGCTAACGAAAGGAAAACCTTGCCCATCCACGTTACTAAATTAGGCTGTTCCTCAAAGTACAACTAGAGGTACAACTGAGTACAGGAAAGAAAGTAGCAGTGAATAGCGTAGTAGGTGATTGCTCTTACTATAACAGCTAAACCTAAACTTCTGTTAACGTTATACTACTGAACTAAACAAAGCAATTCATGGCCGGGGGGGAGGGTTACTCCCGTCAGATTAGGATAGGTGTGTGCCGCAGAGGTTCTTAAACCCTGACCCTATTTAAGGATAGAAAATCGAAAATTGATACCTTTTGCAACAAACCCGAAAAATGACACCCTATTCAAGGGAAAAACGACCACTTAAAAACTGTGTCATAAAGTTGCATTCATTTCTTTTCTTTAACAGAGGACGTTTAGCATCAAACGTAGAATACTAGACTAGGCCTAGTTTAAAAATATGCCAACATAACCATGGTTTACGTACTGCAATTTTAGTTAATACTAAAAAAGGTAACCTATCTAAGCATCCCATTGGGATCATAATTCCAAAAAGGGGCAAAATGGATACCCTATTTAAGGCCTGGGAACCTCAAAAACCATACCCTATTCCGCAGCACATACCTATATAGCTTATACATGGGAGTACCCCCGCCCCCTGCGGGACTCTTGGTCATATGATCGGACTGGCCTACTTTGGTCAAACAAGGGAAGTTGTCTTAAAAGATTAATGCCTTTTGACATCATCTTGAAATCTGCCCACCTGTATGGATCTCATGATCAGCACGGTGAAGGCTGCTAAAGTTACGACGTGAAGTAAACATGCAGATTTAGGACAATCGTTTAGGTGAGTCTAGAATTACGAATGCCAAAATAACAAGAATTTCACCCACAACACAACATTACGTCAAAACGTCAGATGACTACGATCCTTTATTATCATCCAACCCTTCAACTGAAAGCTCTCGTAACACAAGCACTCGTGATAAACAACCAAATTACTGGCAAAGAGCGTTCTTGATTTTCAGTTCTCAAATTAGAGATTGACATAAAATTGATGATGTTTTGCGTTGAGTTTCAGAGTTGGAAGTTTCTTATCGGGAAACGTTAGTCGGATGAAACACAGAGTAAGCCAAAATACGTTTCTATAGTCAATCAATAATAAAATATATTCCTAAACATATCATTTACGTCAGCCAAACGAACACAAAGTCTGATCATATGATGAACGTACAGTTGAATGTAGGAACATGTCAGATGATCTTTACCACCAGTGAAAGGTTAGCGTATACAGGGAAGTGGTATTTGCTTTCTCTGTTAGAACTGACGCAGTATCGTTTTCACCAGTCCGACTGGAAGTCGTTTTCAACAGTTTTATTGATCCAAAATGTCTACAACAGACCAGGTAAGTCATTGCTTAGAACCAATTTAATTGACGTTTATTCTTTCTGGCGCGGTAACAGTAAAAACATGCATATAACGCGCAGGACAGTTTCCAAGTTGGCCTCAAAAGGTTCTTACAATTACATGTTTGGCCACTACTGAAAAATTAGGCTATTTAAGGAGGAATGGTGCCTGTTGCATTGCTTGTCAGAAAACTAATTCAATATGGGTGTTCGGTCCCACGTATATAATATGCTTATAACATGCCTATGATTACATTCTAGATCCTTTGATTTATTCAAACACACAAAAGAACCCGTTTCAATTAGACAACAACAGGTTCTCATATGTTGGGGGATCTTAATGCCAAATTTTTAAAAGCCTGCAGGTTCGTAAACCGCTAGGTTCTTATCAACACGGGCTTTAATTTTGATGTGTTTAACTCTTTGCCCCTGATACTTTTAAGCAAATGAATTGAAAACCACTCCTCGTTTCTTCTCCAGGTTGAAGACACAGTACAGATTGTGGATCCAACAAAGATTACTGACGACAAAGGTAATGATCATCAATAACCAGGCAAGACTTTGACGGATTAAAGTTTTATTTTTCTTATTGAAATCGTCCTTGTTACTTGACATCTTCAAACTCCCTTAGAGTGGGCTTTGCTTTTGTCCAAACCAGAACAAAAGAAGATTTTTTTGGAACCAGAAGGCTGTCAGGGATCGTTCTTTATAGTTATTAGTTTGGTGGCGTACTCAATGTACCAATACTTTTCAAGTCTATATATAACAAAAGATTGTTTTCTTCCGATTTGGGTTAATAGTTCTAAATGTATGAAAATATTTCATAACCTGCACAAAAGTTCACAACGCGTTTTCTCCAGAATCCTTGTTGGCGATACTTCGACTTCAAACATTGTCGCGACTGATCCCCGCCCAAAGTTGGCTTTTGCTTTCACGATCAGTCTGTTTGACTATAAAAATCAAGACACATGATTGACACGAGTTCCATCGTTAAACTTCCCCAGCTTCTATCACTGCACCGTTGCTTTGTCGGATTTGTTTTCGTCGTACTTCTTTTTTAATTTGTCTTCTTTCCGAGAGAGACCATAGAGATATGCCACTGCTACTTGTTCCGCTCGTATGGCATTGCAGGCAATCGAATGGTGTTACATGACCACCACATTAAAGTGATCCAGTGAAGCTTTACTCTTTTTGATGCATAAGTTTGGATTTCGTCCTTTGTTTTGGCTTTAAAACATGGAAAGAGAAAAAGAAATGAAATCAAAGTGAGCACAAACATAGTAGGAAACGTAGCGAAATATCTGTTTGATGTCTATCATTAACTCTTCATCTTCTCTCTCTCAGATCCACTGTCCGGGCCATCCAAAGTCCCACAAACTTTCCCTGTTGCCTTCATGATGCTGGAGAAGAAAAAGATGTCGGACAATGCAGGATGCCTTTCTGCTTTTAGCATCTTTGAAGACCGGTCAAGTGAATGGCTGCAATAAACCTTTTTTGGTTGAAAAAATTCATGTTGCTTTGTTGCCCTTCCACCCATCAAGAGACAACTCTTATTCTGGCGGGTCTTCCTTTCCCCTCAGCCCAAAACGCACAGCTCTTCACAACGGCTAGTAATCTCTGTCCCGAAGGTGGTCGTTCTAGAGTGTTTATATTAATTTCGTGGGCCTAATAGCGCGGGGGATTTGTCCGGGGCCGATTTGAACGGGCATCACCTATGAGTGTGTCAGGTAGTAGGGGGGGACAGGGGAGTCCATCTTTCCCATACCCTTTAATCCCAGTTCACGCAGCATTTTTTGCTGGCTCCCTCCTCTTTGTCCTTTTGTTACGTTTGATAATGGTCTTGTAATAAAAACCGAAATATTACGTTTATTTTCTCTGTTTGTTGTTTAATCTCCTGCTTATACTTATATTTTAAGTTAGCGAGATGTTTTTGGGAGTTGTTATCGTATTATATTTTCTTCATTTGTCGGTGGGTAAAGATATCAAGCAATGCTTTCCCTCTTTTTTCCCGCTTTCCGTACGCTCTCCACCCCCTTCTCTCCTGCATTCCCTGGTTCCCAGGCTTCGCCCCGCCGCACCCCACCCCACCCCCACCCCCACCCCCACCCGACGAGAAAGCCTGCGCAATAAGCGTCTCCCATGGTTTTTTAAAACTATTTAGCCTCGCGGAACTCAGTCGATGCGACGACAAAAACAATTGCCCTCACGCCCCAACTTACCGAGAACGTGATGTTCGTCATATTCAGTTATGGTGTATGGAAGATCTGATACGTCAACCATGCGGTAAATAAGGCGTTTGCCTACAGGCTGTTTATAAATGGGAGTTACTTTACGTTCACTTTGTGCACGTCTCTTGTCTCATGCATATTAATAAGGTTATTTTCTTTATACTGCTCAATAATTATTCAAATCCTAAGAAGCAATATCAATCAAAACAAAGCTTATTCGACAGATAAGTCGCATCGCTAATTTTACGCGCAACACAAGTTAGAAAAGGTAAGAAACCAGAATGAACCTTTTTTCGTTGCCTGTCGCTGCAAGGTGTCTATTATCTCGTGTGTTTTGTAGAAGCATCGCCATTGAACGTGTTGATCTTTTTTGCAGAACAGCTTTGTGCATGTCATTAGGCTGTGTGAGCATTATCATAAGCGCAAGAGTCCACTTGACAGTTAAAACAGGCTCGAATCGAGCAAGAATTCTGAAGGACTAGACAATTTCTCGCGCTTGTCCCTACACTTGTATGCGTAGGCGTTAAACTCATGGAGTGATGAATCTTGTGTTTTCACTGACAATTTCACTGCCCTTGCAATTCAATAATACATGAATAGATACGATCCCTGCTCGCGACGGAACTAGGTTTAAGATGTCAGGGCATGTTTTAGTTTCAGCCCATGATAAGAACACCGATTTTTCTACAGATTGATTCGTTTTATGACTATTTTGTTTTCGTGGAAAAACTGTATTGCGTTTTGTGCATTTTGCATGTAAACATCGTAAATATATTGCCAATATTAATTACTGCGGCTTCATGCGTGAAAAGAGCAAATCGTACTTTTCATTTGTGAGCTGCACTTTTCAGTAACTGGAATCCCGTTACGGATTATCTGTTATGGAGCTATTTTTTATTTCAACAAGGCCTTAATTTTGATGTTAGAATTCTAGCTCTTTGTATGCAGATTTAAATTGTATGCAATTTATTCATTATACCCAACAAACGCACTATGTACTAAGCTAGCAGTCCCATAAAAGAAAAGTACAAAGCTGTGTAGAGCAGACGAAACCGGCACCTCTACTTCTCTACGGGGCCTGCTCACAGGCTACGGATGTCAAAACTGGGAACCCTTTCGCCATAGTTTTGTAGCTATAGTGCCACATAAAGGCCACACAAGTAATACGGGCAACATTTTCGTGCAACTTGTCGCGCAACAAATGTTGCGTTGCAAGTTGAGATTGTTTATTGCTTAGATTACCACCTCCCCGCGTAACAAATATCTGAAATATTGTTGTTGCAAGAGGTAGACGTCGTTTTAACTTTTTGCAACATAAAAACTTGTTGAACGCAGAGGTAGTAATATACGAAAGAAATAATCTCAACTTGCAACGCAACATTTGTTCTGCGACAAGTTGTACGAAAGTGTTGCCCGTATATACTTGGCCTTATCTGTTTACTGCAACACATGTAAAAGGTTGGGAGAATGAGAAATTGTGAAGGTGATGTCCGAATGCAAACACAAACTTTTGACGCTACAGGCTTTTCCGAGTGGTTGCGAATTTCTACCAGCGTTTCTAGTGATTTGAATCATTTATTCTATAGAAATGCTTCATAAAAAGTGCGGTATCTCTTTAGGGGTCCGTTAGGAAATACCATTCTTCTCTAGAGCAGTTTTCATGAGTGTCGAACGTAATGTTGTGTTTGCTTTGGTTTTGCTTTACTTCGCTCTCTGATTGGTTAAAATAGCTCGCGCCACTTTCTCAACCAATCAGACATAAAACCCAAACCAATCGTGTCTTGCTCGCGCGCGTTTTCTCTAGCGTTTTGTTTTTTGTTCTTAGCTGTTGTGATTGGTTACCGTAATTACTTTGGTTTTGGTTGTACGACAGTCATTAGAAAATCGGTCTATACTGAGTTTTGGAGACGAGGTTTTCGGTCAATCATTCAGCTAACTTCGGTTGTGTTTGCTTATAGGTCCGTGAAGAAAACATGATTTTTGGAGAAGCATTGATCTTAGCGTTTCTGGCAACAACCATGGCATTGCTGGGAGTGTCCGTTCCGGGTTGTTTACATCAAAACACAACGCCATTGTGGAGCTGAGGAAACAGGAAGACAAAATGATGGAGAAATATGGCTGGGCTCCGTCTGTGCCATACAACCCCTACTGCTGAATTCAATTGACTTTTGACTGAATTGTCAAAGTGCAGTGAAGGGATGTTTAAGATGTTTAGCAGAAGTGCACGTCCATAGATGCAACATAGGCTTGTTTCATATAAGAGTACATATCCATTGAGTCAGATGATGTAGAGGGCGTCTGGTGGTTTTTTAACGTGCGCTTTTGTGTCAATAATTTACCAGGTGAAACGAACAGTGTTCAAAGATTTGTCAACAAGGGACGTTTTTGTAGTTGATTTCATAGAAATTTACAATGACTGCTGCAAATGGGTCATATTAAATATACCATACAACTCCTTTACAGAAATACAACTTTGGGTTGTAACTAATGATAATCCGTTGCGTTCATGCACACAAGCATAACCTTCAATTCTAATAGCTTCACGAGTGCACGTGTAATTGTATAGATACATTTATTTCATCAGTCATTTTGTTGTTACTATATCGGAGGGTATTATGAGCCAGGACTATTTATCGTGCTTGTATAGCTGCTTTACTAACTTTGTTTGCCTTCATTGTTAAAGCGCGGTTTCCTATTGCAATGCATTTGTAAATAATACTAACGTTTTTATGATTCTGGTAATAAAGGTATTTTGGTATTATTCTATGATTTTATAACAGAAAAAAGGTAATAAAATTAATTGGTATAAAATCATTAAAATAAAACTTGTTCTGGAAAAATATGTAACACATTGTTTTGTAAATAAAGACTTTGGAGGACTACTCACTTGATCATGCGCAACAAAGGGCTAGGGACTCTTTCTCTCTGGAGGGCTCTATCCAGACTTTTCTGATAACCGAGGGGGGGGGGGGGATGCATGCTCCCCCAGAAAATTTCGAAATCTAGACGCTCAGAAATGCCATTTTTTAGCATTTTCATGGTGGTATTTTTCCCTAAGCATAATCAAAATTCAAGCTAACTTTAAAAGCATTTATGTTTGTTGTCAGTTCTTCTCTTTAAAATTTCAACAGTTTCACTCAGGAATGAAATTTTAGAAGCTCTGAAATGTTATTTCAGCATTCGTGGCGAGTAAATATCAATCTCGTTCAAGTGCATCAGATCAAGTGTACTAGTCTCCACTTAAGGCCTCGCTTTTATTAGGAGTAAAATAAAGCAATTCTCCTATAACCACTGGCATCCCATTTTTGCAATATTTGCAACGGCTCTGGAGTGATGTCGTGAACGTATGCAAGGGAAAGACCTCTTAGGTAGTCTGTGCCCATTATTGATCTGGACAACGTCTTGAATTGGTAACGAGGCTGGACCCACTGGAGAAACTGGTGGGCTCGCGACCAGCACATAACTAAGGGTGCGTTTCTTTGGGAAAATCCGAAAACGGATTTGTGATCCCAGATCATATGGATTCTTCGACACCAAAGAAACGCAAAATCAGAAAAAGGATTATTTTGTCATGACAAGACAGGCTGGA
>Ga0126336_10002801_pt1 | contig 10110 bp, 7 predicted proteins | sample SidCmetagenome_FD_92530 | JGI IMG/M metagenome (GOLD analysis project Ga0126336, IMG submission 92530) | Coral microbial communities from El Islote,Puerto Morelos, Mexico - Siderastrea C C metagenome | ecosystem: Host-associated > Invertebrates > Cnidaria > Coral | place: El Islote,Puerto...
ATTGGCTGTTCGCTGGAATGAACTGGAAAAGTCGCTCATCTCCAACAGCAAAATATAACTTACTCTTAAGTAAATAGGTTATCTTTTTGGGCCAGTCTTCATCCAGTTCGCGCGTTAGAAAATAACAACAAATGCCACTAAAGTTAGAGTCAGATATCAGTAGCACTTAAGCGAACTCATCTTCTCGAAATCCGAAATTTGCATTTAATTTTTGATTTGTTCTTGGTCATTCGGCTAGATTACTCAGTCAACGAAATTATCAAATTCGGATACTTGTCTGCTTCAGTTTTTGGTCGGACCGGATCTCATTCTATCAGTGGCTGCACTTTATAACAACCATTGACAGTTTCCAGGCCGAGAGATTTTATAAACCATCAGCCGAGTTCCTGATTAGCTGCCGTTTTTGTTGCTTCACAACTTGTTTACCTTCTCTAGCCTCTGAACAACAGATTGCAAATGGAAAGCGTTTTCAGCAGATGTAGGCCTTATATACATTTCAGTGCCCTGTAAAGAAAGGACAACACACCTAATAGCCATTAATTACTGCAAAAGATCGGAAAAACAATATTGAAAGTGCTTGTGAGTGTCGGACTGATACTGTTGGCTTCGCTTTAGATGAGATATCATTCAAGTCTAAAACAGGCAGTTTGCCGTATCTTTGTCGTCTGTATATGTAAAAAATACAAAAAAAGCTTACACTACTTTCTTTTTTAAAGCATTGTAAAGGAGAGAGAAAGGTCATGGCATCGTTAAACTTATTTTTATAGGCATGAATTGATCTGGATTTCCATCCTGGTCGCTCTGAACACTTTTAAATGGAAGAAATTCGACTACATTTGTGATGGTGAAGATGACTTTCTTCTCAACTTCTTGACCCCTAAAATACAGTACATTTTGTGTAGTTGTTCGCCAAAAGATGCAAAACAACAAGAGAAAACAGAGAAAAACATAATGCGGACCAATGTTAAAAAGCACTTCAGCAAAGCTTTTTATATTAATTTATAAGCATACACTCATTTTCAAGTAAAGTTTGTGGGCCCGCTTTCGGAAAAGTTTAGACTGCTCTAAACTACTCAGAAACACTGAGAAACAGAAGAACGACGCATTCATGATCAGAACTGACAAAATGGCGGTAACTTGATTAATAAGTATGAAATTGGGCCAGGTATAAAAATGAGGTCTACCGTCCAGCCCCCATACAAATAAATGCAACAAATCAACGCCTACATACCTTTTATACATCTCTCGTCGTTGCTTCTTTCAGCTAGGGCTCTTGATCTACTCAAATAACCTTCGAACGCGTTATGACCGAAAGCACACCTATTGAAAATGGACAACGTGCTCAAAACCGGAAATGGCTGAAGTGCGCAGACGTTAATTTCCCCGCGGTGTTCGTTTGCCCTCGCTGTGCACATCTCAAAGGCACACTTGGGAGGGTTGGGCAACTGCTGACCAAATGAAGTCACATGCTCGTGGGCTGACATTGTGAAGACGAGACTATTGGAATATCTTTCTTGCGAACAATTCATGACGCTTGCAAAAGGTCAAGACCTGAACCTTGCAAAGGAGTGGGGAACTATTGACCAAATGAAGTCACACGCTCATGGGCTATCATCTTAGAGAGGCTTCTATTGCAGTATCAGTGATAACGACACCTCATGATGCTTATATGAAGTGAATAGCTGAGGTTGAGGTGGGGTGGGCATATACTAAACTAATGTGATCACATGCTTGTGGGCTGACATTCTGGGGAGGCGTCTTTTGGAATATTTCTGATGGCGACATTTAGTGGCGATTACATGTTAGCTCACATGTCCGTGAGCTAACTTATCCAAGATAACAGGGTCAGGGAGGCGTCTATTTCAATATCTTCGATGGGACACTTCGTGATGCTTTTATATAAGGGGTGGTTCGACATCGCCATCCTCGTCGAACAGTTCATCATCAAAATTATCTTGCCTAGATATACAAATTCTATTTCTAGGAGGCTCCGCTCTCACTCGCGGACCGCGAAGGAACTCTGCTAAAAATAGGCCCGATTAGGATAAAAATTGTAAAAGATACTACAATCTGTAGTAGTTGTTGAAAATGAGGCCATCGTGACAATCACAGATTGTGTGGATTGCAATTCATGTGAATGTCCTTACTCTTTTAGTGGCACTTAAAGAATTCCAACTTCCTAGGATTATTCGTGCTTTCAATAATCCACCATCTTGGATTCATCTTGCCACGTAGTTATTTACATCGCATCATTTAAGCCTAAATGTATAATAATGAAAAAAAGAAAAACGTTACAAGACATGTTGAATTAAAACCAGCAATTACACAAAAAAAGGAGAAAAGGCGGCATGTGGGTGAAGGTGCCTGTCTGAAAAAATTTTTGCCGTAAAAACATCACCTGTTCCTTATACATTTTTGACTGTTAGGAATGAAAAATAAATCTTGCGCGGCTATGTTGTAGCAGTTTTGTAACTACCAAAATTTTAAGTCTGAATGAGCGCTTTTAAAAGTCCTACTCATGTATTACACACTCATTTTGATTTATTGTTTCGCAGAGTCTTGGTTGCCTGTTGAATAATTTCAATGAAGCGTAAAAAGATAAAGGACTTAAAAATGGACACGTGGATTTACGGAATGACTCTCATTGTGCTCTCCAACTTGGAAGGTAAGCGTTATAATCCTCGGTTGGGCATTTTCTTTCACTATTTTTTTCAGCAAAGGTGTTATTAAATTCGAACAGTCATGTCTTGGCTCATATCCTAGGCAATGTTGATTTTCTGTTACGTTATCGAAACACACTAAATCTTGAATTAAAAAACTTGATATTTTGTGGGCTTACATGTAAACCAGATTTATGTGGAGCAACAGTCTTGAAAGCAGTTCGTGATCACGGTGCGGTATGCACGGAATGCGTATCCGTTGTTTGTTTTTCATTTATCTTTTAACGTAAATGATCCCACCTTTCATTTACAGTTGTCCATTCCACAACTTCAAGCTTTTGTAACATCACAGGGGGCACCAATGCAAGTACAACAAACGCCGGTGAGCTCTAATCTGTATAAAGGTCTTCCAGTAAAGACAAAAATCGACGAAATCAAAACATCCGCCTAAAAAAGCTTAAAAGCTTTTATTCTCCTTTTATTTTCTGTGGTAGATTTGATTGGAATATTTTAAGATCATTGAAATTACATAATAGCAAAGCGAGCTCCAAAACTACTGAGATGTCTTAAGCGTCGTTCATTATACATGACTGATGGTTTGTAACCAATCCCAAGAGATTCAAAAGATAATGGTGTGGCGGCTGTGATAGTGGTATAATAGGAGGAGCTAATGGTTGTTTACTATTTACAGGGGAAACCGGTTGGTCTACGGTTTGTGCAAATTTGCGTTTTTTTAATGGTTAACACCCATTGAGAAACCTTTTGTTTTTGAGCATCAACATGGCGGTCATCACGTAATGGCAAACCGCACGCTTGACATTTCACCGTATCCAAAATAGCAATTATAGGAAGATGATTACAAATTAATTTTTAGCGGAGCCTGGGCGCTAGCACGCCAGCAGAGCACCATTGCTAAGCAAATTTGGTAACCTATCGATAGGAGAAATTTCGGTTGTGACGTCATCGTACGCCCGTACGTCTGCACAGACTCTGGTGGAAGGGGAGGGGAGTTTCAAGACAAGCCGACGGGGGGGTGGAGAATGCCATCTTTTCTTGGCGGGAAATAGCGCGGTGCTTTTGGGCAACCGGCGTTTTTATTGGCGGGAAATCGCATGACCACCGTCGCTTTTGAAAAAGAGGCTTTTTAAAAGCTTAGCTTGTTTAGCAAAACGGTTCAGTTCGACAGAAGTGAGGTTTAGAACTTGAGGAAAAAATATCAAATGTCTATAAATGGAAAGAAAGAGTTCAACAGAGTATAGTACTCAGTTGTCTTTTTGGTGAAAAGCAAGAAGTTCAAGCTACTGAAACTTCATCTTTGTTGTCGGTTCCGTGCTGCGAACTCGGTCGGCACAATGCTTGAGTTCGCAGTATTTCGCAGCGGTCCCGACCCCAATTATAGCAGAGCTAGTGCCTTCTGGTTTTTTTCTGTCCACAACCATGGTTTTTGCGGCGGTCTTAACACATTTTCCAAGAAAAACAACCGCCTGTTTAGTTGCGATCAATAAACAGCCCTTTAAGTATAATAATGAACACATTGTTTTACGTAGTGGCAGGTTGGTTGAGTGGGTAGAGTGATCCCCTGGCGGCTGGCGTTCGAATCCATGAGGGAGGACAGTTTTTTTTTTCATTCTTTTTCTTTCTTTTTTTTATTGTTAATTACTTTAAAAATAAATAAGTTCCAACAATAAAAGAGAGGCTCCGCTTTTAGGCTTGGCTAAACCTATATATTATTTTCTGTTGTTATAAGTTTTCTAAGATTAATTAATGAAAATATATCTCGCTGGACTTCTGAAAAGGTGGCTCCTGAAAGTTGAGCTATTTTAACTAGAATGACGCTGCAAGGTTTTAGGACTCCAATCAGCCTCAAACTACACGAAAGAGAAAGGAGATAGGGAGAGAGAGGGAAGGAAGAGAGCGCAGGAGAAAAAATCGTCATACTCGTGATTTTTGTGTCTAGTGCGAAGCACGTAGAAACTATGGAAAAGCGAAAGAAAATTCGATATTAAGTACTTCACGTAATTAATCGAGAATATAAGGTAACATGCAGAAGGTTCTTACCAGGTTTATATTATCTTATGGCTACCATGAAGAGGAGATTGAAGCGTTAGCACAAATATGTTTGGAATGCGTAACCACGTCGATATATAATCGTGAAGACCAATCCTGACGAGTTTTGGGATATTCGACCAATTGGATTCGGGAAAAGAACGTCATGGGAAATCGGAACCAATTGAATTCGAGGACGAAAGATTACGACGAATCTCTGTGCTTTCCATTTTGTGCTTTGACCAAGAAGAAATTCATCGAGCGAGCGGAAACCTTTTTTAACGCCTTCGAAGAGAATTTGGAGAGTGAACGTTTGGTTTTTTAACCTTTCTGATGAATTTCTCTAAAATTACTTTTTCAGTATGCAACAGTTTTCGAAGTACGAGTCAAGGTGGCCGAAAAAAAGGCTTTGAAAGTTGCCTTCAAGTCTTCCATCAATTCTGTCGGCGCCAACAGCCGAATGTGCACGCTGCTTTGATGACTACGCTGCTCTCCAAAGCAAATACTAAGCCTCTTTTGCTAAGAATCAAGTCCCGTTTGGGGATTATTGAGCTCTTTTGGGGAGAATTGATCCCTGTTTTGGGATTAAAAAGCTCGTGAAGGGATTGAATACAAAGTCCAATTTGGGAAATGTATTTCGCATAGCTAGAAATTCTGCTGCCACTGAACTGAAAACTCGTTTTATTAACGACACATCTGCGAAAGCTGTGGTATATTTATGTAGTCAAAGTCATGTTAAGAGGAGTAAAAACGTAAGCGTCGCTTTATTAAAATCGACTGGTGAGAGCTTGCTGTCTTCACGTGCGACAACAGCTTGTGGACGTTTCAAAATAGCCAAACAAATGAAACGACGTAGGGACCAAGAGCCGTCTAGATTGTCGATGAAGAAGGTGTTAAGGTACATGAAAAAAAAAGAAAAGCTAGAAACAAACTAAAGGTTTGGATTAGGAAATCTATTTCTAAATCTTCGAAATTATACAGCTTTGCTACTGACTATAAGTTTTGCTTTTTGAGATCCAACAACTTTGTTAATCTAAACGGACTCGCTCCAAACAAGGTTTTAAAGAAAAGCAAACTGAAACTTAGCTAACCGCCAAAAAATAAAATCAAGTAGCCATACCAGAAGATTTTCTGTGTCAAGAATGAAACTTTTGACTTCAGGTGATATTGAATTAAATCCAGGTCCCCAGCAAAATGACAACACACAAACTACATTGTCTCTAGGCTCCACCATATTATTAAACTTTCGATTACGGCGGCTGGGATTGAGACCCCTAGATGTTGGTGGTGCAGGGGACTATTTCTTTAGAGCTGTTTCTCATCAGTTATATGGTGCCCCATGCCATCACTTGCATGTTAGACAAGCTGGTATTTACCCTATTTAGCCTGGCGGGGGGGGGGGGCACATTGTGCCCGCGCTGACTTTAACAAACTATAACTTTTAAACGGCTGGCCGAATAATCACCAAATCTCGTGACTTTTCCTAAAATTTACCAGAGAAAATTTTCCTGTGTCAGTGACGTGTCTATGATGATTGACGTTTCCATAGCAACCGTCTTCTCGGGAGTGTATTTTGACTATTTTCTGTCGTTTTTCAGCCTTTTTTTCAGTTTTTGACCCTTCGTTCGTAAGAAAAAGGTAATCCTTTGCTTTTTTGTGCTTATTCTGATTAAGTATGTTTCCTAGAACAAATTCATATATTTTTCGATGGCGTCATTGTCAACTGTATGACTGCAGACTCCGGATCCAAGATGGCGGCCTCAAATTCAAAATGGCGGGTTTGTGACGCCATTATGGCGTCCTGAGACGTCATAATTGACACGTCATAATACCAATCTGTTAAGCAAATGACGTACTAAAAACGTGCCAAGTTTCATCACAAGAGCATTTTTACTTGCCCCCCACCCCCCAGGCTCAGGAACTCAAAAAAAGCCCAGGCGAAATAGAGTTAATTATTTGAAAGCAAACCCAGAACACTTCATTGAAAGCAACACCCAGAATTATTGGAATGAATATTTGACTAATGTCACTGCAAGGTTCATGATGTGATCCACTGTTGGTTCAAGCAGTTGCATGATTTTGACTACATAAATATACCACAGCTTTTACAGATGTTCGTCAATCAAACGAGTTTTCAGTTCAGTGGCAGCAGATTTTCTAGCTATGCGAAATACATTTCCCAAATTGGGCTTTGTATTTAATCCCTTACGGGCTTTTTAATCCCAAAACAGGGCTCAATTCTTCCCAAAAGGGGCTCAATAATCTCCAGACGGAGCACAAATTTGCCCAAAAGAGCTCAATAATCTCCAAACGGGACTTGATTCTTAGCAAAAGAGGCTTAGTATTTGCTTTGGAGAGCAGCGTAGTCATCAAAGCAGCGTGCACATTCAGCTGTTGGCGCCGACAGAATTGATGGAAGACTTGAAGGCAACTTTCAAAGCCTTTTTTTTCGGCCACATTGACTCGTACTTCGAGAACGGTGGCATACTGAAAAAAGTAATTAAATAGAAATTCATCATAATGGTCAAAAAAGCAAACCTTCACTCACCAAATTCTCTTCGCAGTCGCTGAAAAAGGTTTCCGCTCGCTCAGTGTATCAAAGATACAATCTCGCCCTCGACAAATGTACGCATTGCGGACCTATTTCTTTATTGTGTCAACCGAGGAGCATGGTTCTTAATATTTTTGGCAGATATATTTTGCCTTTTTTTCTTCATTATCTTCTATTTACAGATAAGCCTACTATAACGGTTCCTTTCCAAGAGGTTCGAACTGTACCAGAACACTACGTATGGTGCTCAGCTGAAGGGACACCTCCCATCAACATGTCGTTGCTCAACGCATCAAACTGTTCACCCTTGGCTAGCGGGATCGGAAAAGTATGGAGCAAAATAAAACAGGAAGGCAACTACACTTGTGTGGCAAGGAATAAAGCTGGCTTTCACACCAGAGATTTTACAGTTGCTGTTATTGGTAAACACTAGCTTACTTTCAAATTATTAGTTTTTCTATTCAAAGTTTAATTTTCCTTTTCTTGCATTCAACATAGTGTAGTAAAAGCCAAACCCAGACGGTAGGTCATTCACTCACCTATGGAAAACGGTACCAGAAGCGGAGATAATAATAATAATAATAATAATAATAATAATAATAACAACAATCTTGGCTGGCTTTCTATAGCGAAAATTGTTTTTTACAGAGCTGCATGAATGCGCACCGCTGGCCCCTGGAATTTCTTTTACTCAGCTCGTCGTCCAAAAATTGTCATCCTAAAGGACAATTTCGAACCAAACTTGATTGGTCGATTTTAAGTTTCTATTGACAGTAGGTAGAAAGTGCCTTACTCGACTCGACTTAATTAAGTCCCAATTTCTAATTGAAAATATCGAAAAATACCAAGAATACTCAAAAACGTTCACAAAAGTTCACGTTTTTCACACGCACGCTTTCAAAAGTAACCAGTCCTTCTCGGTTCTAGTTTACAAATTAAGTTGGGGAGAATCCGTGGCTCTCCGAAGCCAGGCAAAAATTCCTATTTCAGAGGAGAAGATTTTCTGCACATGTTTCCTTGCTCGATCTGCTTCTGAGCGAGTGGGCTGTAATGAGATTGAATTGTCTTCCTCATTTTCTTTTAACTGTTTCCCATCCTATGTCGTTTCAATGTCTTTACCATTCCCCATTCTTAAAGGGTAGAGTAGATTCAGAACTTCTGAGTACTTTCCTGTTTGGCACAAGAACCTTGGCTGCTCGAGATTTCTTAACACTACTTGAAATCCGTTCTGTGATTCTGCCCATTTTCCAAATTCCACGCGGTAAGTCCTCCTAAAGAAGCACCACGCTTACCACTCTTGGTTCTTCGAATGCTAAAATTGGGGAATCCAAATCCGTTCGACATTTCACAGGTTAAGTAAGTAATCGTCCTTTCGTCGGATTATAAAACTCGGGATCCGCAGTCTTTTGATGGAGACTTAAGAAGTCGGCTGAGTTTAGTGCAAATCAAGAACCAAAATCTTCACCGACGTAAACAAGCGGACGGGAATTGATGACAGCCTCTGGGTCTGCCAGAATGGTTTCAATCTGATCCTCAGTCAGGTAAATCTTCCCAATTGATTTCCTGAGTGCTCTCTTAATGGTGCCTATTATTCTTTCATAAAATCCACCCACCCAAGGTGCTAGTTCCACTGTAACGTCCGCTCGATCCCTTAGTCAGCAGTATTACTGTAGTTTGAACTTCATGGTTTAAGGTCTTTGCTGTCCAAGCCTAGGCCTTGTCAACAGCAGTTCCTGTGACCTTAAGTTGCAGCACATCATCCCGTATAGTTTGCTTTGGCTTTCCTCGTCTTGCTATAAAACATCTGAGTCCAAGTAGAAATTGCTCAGTGGTCATGTCTTTAATCAGTTTCAAGTGGATGGCCCTAACGGTCACGCAAGTGAAGAGACATACCCACATTTTTTTAAAAAAACTTTCAGCTTGGATGTAAAGAGGATTGCTTTGATCTATAGTAGTAGCACTCAAAAACAAAGACCGAAGCACGAAGCACTCAAACACTAGAAAAGGAACACCCGACGTCGAAAATGTAGCACCCGGAACTCGAAAAAGAAGCACGCTGAAACGAATGCATGTAGGTTACGCATGCATGTAGGAATAGACCTTAGCACGGTTTTTCAATTTTTTTATATAAGTAAAAATTGCCAAGTTTGAGTAAAGGGAAGACATAGTTCGTTAAAATCGGCGAATTATGTAACCACGAGAAAGTTTTTGCCAGTACCGGTAGGCAGCTTTTGGCTCGCCGTCACACAAACGTCTGAAAATTTGCTGACTTTACGGAACTTCTACTCCCCTATTTTACAAACTTGGACATTTTACTAATTTTAAGATGCTAGTATAGTCTTGCAGTGTCGATGGGTTTTCGTTAGTTTTCGTCAAAAGTTTGCAAAAACCATGATAAGGTCTTCACTTCAATTCAGGTATTCTTGTTTATGTAACCTACATACATTCATTTCAGGTTGCTTCGTTAAATTCCACTTCGGGTGCATCGTTTTCGAGTTTCTGGGCGCTTCGTGTTTCGGTCTTCGTTTTAGTGTGCTTCGTTTTTGACACTACTATCTACAGCATTTTTGCATCTTTGATTTCAGCAGCCTTAAGCTCTCCAGTTTGTTTTTTTTTTCTTGGCTTAAAAATAAATCATAACAGCCACGCTGTGACTTGAAGAAGTTGAAGAAGGGAGGAGTACTTCCTATCATCCATTCCAAATGGTGCGGTATTCTCTTTATTTCAGCTCTCCTTTTGTTGAAGCTCTCTCCTGCCAAGTTGGAGGTTTCACAGATCGAGGGTGTTTGGGCCCTTTGTCTTACTTTCAATCTCCTCCAAGGTATCTTTAGTAATTTCAGGGATATGCCAAGG
>Ga0126336_10002802_pt1 | contig 10108 bp, 6 predicted proteins | sample SidCmetagenome_FD_92530 | JGI IMG/M metagenome (GOLD analysis project Ga0126336, IMG submission 92530) | Coral microbial communities from El Islote,Puerto Morelos, Mexico - Siderastrea C C metagenome | ecosystem: Host-associated > Invertebrates > Cnidaria > Coral | place: El Islote,Puerto...
ACAAAAGATGACCAGATCCATAGATTTCAAGACATCTAGATACACACCAATCCTAATTATTCTTGTTAAATGTAAGTTGCACTGGGGACAGATTGCACATTAAAATGACAAGAAGTGAAGCTCCCATTCCCGTCAAAGGCCGCCATGTTGACTTCTCGTCCTGGTTAAGAGATTACTCGTGATTGGCTAATATAATGATCCACCATGCCTTTCGGACCGTGTCCAACCACCACTGGGATTCAGCACAGGGTTATATCCAGTGAATGAAGTGTATTGGTATTCCTGTGGTGCGAACGGACGGACGATCACGTGGCGTTTACTTCACTACCAAAATTTCTTGGCTTGATAGGTTTCCAAATGTTACCAAAGTTCCTTAGCAATGGAGCTCCGCTAACACGCTAGCGCGCTGGCTCCGCTATTATCTGAAATTTGTTAATGAAATAAATCACCTTGCATAAGGCTATATCATGGTGGTTGTCATGGCAACCACCATGATTTTTCTGTGTTGGGTGGAATTTATTTCGTTGTGTAGCTATAATTACTTCTGCTATCAAGACCAAAACAATTTTCAACCACGAAACGTTTTCTTCCAAAATTGCCCATTTTATAAAACCCAGAGTTCCCATGTTTTTTGTTTTTCAATTAGCTGAATTGCTTGATTAACCCTTACTTTTTTTTCTGTAGGTAGGTAACTACCCAGCTTCCGTTTAGTACATATACCTCTCACACACCCCGACGTAAAAAAAAAAACAAAATAAAAAAAGAACAAAAAACAAAACGAAACAACAAAAAAAGATTCTTTCTGTCAGGACGGTGCTTCGTTTTGTAATTATAGCCCTAATTCAATTTTTCTCGGAGCTTATATCTAAGGCAGAACAGTATAACCTAAAGTGGAAAACACCTTACCCGACTCTATATGTGGCGTCTAAACGTGCATAGGACACTCCAACATGGCCTTCGTCCTCGGTTCTGCGGCACCGGCAAAGAAGATCCAGGGACATGATTAGACTTATTTACATACATAGTATTCGCTTCCTTGGATGTGCCTTATTTGATAAAGAGAATACACTTAAAATAGTTGCTTTAGCGCAATGCTAGACAGGAACTTGTCGTTAGCAGGTCTGGTGATAAATTCACAGATCTTTCCAATAGTTTTTCGTGCAACGTCCGACCTTGCTTCAACTTTTTCGGGAGAGTTTTGGTAGCAAACGTGCCCTTGTAAATTTTCCAAGTTGATGACTTATAAAAGTTTGCGTAATAATTTGTTTTCAGGAAATTCTTGCAAATGTTGCCAATTGGCTTTGCTATAACAAATTGATGACTGGTCCTTCGGGAAAGCGTTGGGTCTTGCTGCCCTTGAATCTCAATGTTTTCTACGATTTTCATCACTTGACATTCTTAGGAAACAAATCACTATTTCACTATTTGAGCATATGAACCTTGTGTGGAGGTCTTATATGATTCACCTTTTCACTGCTGTTTTTTCAGGAAGTCTTTTCTCGAAGAAGAAGAAAAACTGTTAAGTTTTGAAAAACTAGATTGTGACCTGGAGCCATAAGTTACAATAGTTCTCCTGTAAATAATTGAAATACCCTGTCTTCTTTGTTTTCCAGCATGTTTGCCTGTCGGAGTAGCGGACATAAATACGATATCGGATGCTAAAATGACGGCGAGCGTATTTCAAAACAGTAACGCTTATCCTTACTACGGCCGACTGAATGGAAGGAGGGGAGCTGGAGCATGGTGTCCAAAGACTAATTCTGACAGATCAGACTATCTTCAAGTTGATATGGGTGCAGTGCATTCTGTTTGCGCAGTGGCAACACAAGGCTTAAGAGACTACAAGGACTGGACGACCAGCTACAAATTGCGTATTTCTTTAAATGGTGTAACTTGGAACAGCTACAGGGAAAATAATGTTGAAAAGGTATGCAATGAGACAATTCATTTTTATTGTTGGAAGTATTTGTAGTTAAACATACGCGTAGACACGCACATAACTGGTCTTAGACACGCAATCTACGATGATTATCAACGTTCGTAAAAGCTTCCTGGAGACAGATATGGTCACAAAACGGGTTATTTTGTTTAAATCCTATTAACCTTGGCGGGTCTACAGAAATATATATATAACACGTCAAAACATGTTTCTTTTGAGGTCCGCAAAGTGAGCTGATGACAGACGACTGTTTTCCAAGGAGCTTCCATTTGGGTTCTGTCACCGAGGGGTTTTTGATTCCTCGAAAACTGCAAAATCACTATGAACGTCAAATTTGTAAAAATAATAACACCGTTATAACCATATAAACATTTAATTCCTAGAAAATGACATTTTACACCAATTTGTTGTCGGTTAAAGTTAAAAAAAAAGCCGCAGAGTTTCTTTTGGCAGTGACTTGGGTATTTTCGGAAAAAGATAATGAAAAAAAAAAAACTTTATAAACCCTTATAGCTAATCCATTTTTTTTAAATTCAGCCCCTCCCTGTCTGAACAAGGTTAACAAAACACACACAAAAACACACAAACAAACAAAACCTATTAAAAAGTTTTTTCTGGTCAGCCTAAATGACATTCAAGTAATTAAAAAAAAATCAAAAGATCCTTTGGGCCATGCTCGTGTCGCATTAATTCGCAGTAGAGGGTGAAAGTGATGGAAATGAATATGAGGGAAAATCGTAACTCTGTTGGTGGTGTTGCGTAAGAGCAGGGGAGTAGCACGGATTTTTTTCTAGTGTACGCACGAGAGAAAATACGCTCTCTTGGTGTTTTGACCGGGTGCAGAATGCACGAGATGCTAGTGCGGGGTGGAGGGGTTGGGTTTGGGGTTGTGGGGTCTCAGAGGTTTTTTTATTAGTCTCACGGTCGTGACAGACTGAAATCTACATCTTACTTATAACAACATCTATCGGATTTCACTGGCAAAGGTTTGCGAAGTCAAGACATTCAACCAAAGTCTGTGGCCACTGTTCCATTTGTGCCTGAAAATGCTTCAGTATCATACTAGAAATTTCTTGAAATCAGCTAGTACTCGAACTGACGATCAGGACAGTTTTACTCGAGGACCAATCTCTTCAATCTCATGTCTATTACACCCGGTCTGAGTTGAATCGCCAGTAAGCACAGACGATCCGACTCATCAGAGGTAAGGTCGCGAGACCACGCTTCGAGAAAAAGCCTCCTATGATAATCCTGCGCTTTGTCTGTAATGGTGGTATGGTCGAGATCCATATAGCGTGGCATTCTCAGAGAGACCAGAATGCGGGGAACGAACATATAGAAACCCCAGACATTTACAAATCGCTTGCGTAATGTTCGTAGTCTCGCGCAGCGTTCGCGTGTTTTGTTGTATTAGTCAGCCACGCACGCGCGAAACGTGAATCGTTATATAAGCCGTTGCATTTTTTGCCACTTTCAAACCGTAGAAGGCAGAAGCTTTTCGGTCGAAACGTCTTTTTCAAGTTTTGTTGTAAACGTTGTCAGTGCCAGAAAGTCAATGAATGTATTATGTCATATCCTGACTGCAATTTTCGTATTTTTCGTTCAACTCGATCCTTCTTTAGGAAATCGACTCTTCGGAGGTCAGGTCCAGGCGAGGTAAAACTAAAATTATTCGCCTTAGATATCTTTACATTTTTTTTAAACTAACATGAACAGATCCGGTGCTGTGGGCAGACGGCCGTAAGACCTATTTGTTGGGTGAGCTAACCGTGCCATGGGATAGCAACATGGAGTGGGCTTATGAGAGGAAAATGGCCTGGTATGCAGATCTGAAGAGTCAGTGCGAAGATCGTGGGTGGACATACCGTGTTCTTCCAGTTGAGGTTGGTTGCCGCGGTTTTGCTGGCAGGTCTGTCGGTTTCTTACTGATATCGGGATTGCTCCTAGAGCAAGGAGGGCTGTGATTAGAGGGCTACAACAGACTTCTGAATCTGCGTCTGCTTGGATATGGAGAAACCGTGGCAGGTCCAACTGATACTTTTCTACCCTTTTGTTGCCCATTATTCCCCTGGTGGCTTCTCTCTGGAGCTGCTGGGGTCACCCATACATTTATCTCCTACTGGAATAGGCTCCAGAAGGAGGGCAGCATGGCTTTTAGCTGAGGATGGGGGATGCCGAGCAATGCGGTTAGCCACACGATATGTTTTTCTTGAACCTTCCTAGTTCCTAAATCGTGACACGAGAGAGAACATATGCAACACGAACAACAATTTAACTATCCTCTATCTATGCTAAAGCGCTGGTTGCGTGAGACAATAACATGAACCCTCAACACGAGGGAGAGGATATGTCATAGGAATAATAACCTTTGTTCGATACTACAGCGTTATGTGCGTCGAGGATTGCAAGAAAACGTGGAATAATAGCACAACACAGACCTTCCTTGTTCTTGACGCGTGCGTAAGAGAGTGAAGATATGCAACAATTTTACTAATCTTCGTTCGACTGATTGCTTAAACGTTGGTAGCGTGAGGCAATATCATAAGCGTGGGCAAGAGAGTGAAAGTATGCAACACGAATAACAATTTTACTAATCTTCGTTCGATACAAAAGCGTTGGTCGCGTTAAATAGCAACGTAAAGTAGACCTAACTAGTTTTTTAAAGCGTGTGCTCGAGGGTGAAGGGCGTCTGCTGATCATATGTCACAAGGGAATTTCCCATATCAGTGATAAAGTGCCACAGTCATACAAGACAATGAATTGTGTGGTCTATATGCAAACTATGAGTCCGACTAATCTAGTCGATTCATCCACAAGTTTTACAATGACCCACTCTGCCTTCTCGATGTATTTTTCCGAGTGTCTTGCAAATCGACTCCTGGATAAATGGGTCCGGCAACTTCAAGATAGACGAGCTCATGTTGATTCGAGTTGAATCGAGGCGATTCGTTGACATTTTCTACCCTCCTGTTTTGCCTTCTCGCTGTATATTTTTTTTCTGTCCCGCCAGTCGAATCGCGTAATAATGATAATGATAATGATAATGATAATGATAATGATAATGTCTTTATTTAAAATGATAAGACCGATCAACTAATCAACAGATCAGCTGGTATTAACGGGTGATCAGTGTATCAATAATATAACATTAAAAAGACTACAAAAACTACTTATCAATAAACTGTTGTGGAAAAATATTTAAAAGTATCAAAAAAATCATGATAATACGTACAATGTACAATTCTGTGTAAGTAAAATAAAATAAAATTTAAAAAAATTCATGTAATACTACAGCAAGAGAGGATCAAGAAAGAGAGTGAATCCCCCTGCCCCATGATAATTATTTGAAATCTATAATTAGTTCGCACCCATGCTGCGAAAGTTATTTTTTATCTGTTTTCCCATGTCAACAATCTAAAATTGCATGACGCCATTTTAACTGACCAATGAGGTGTCTTTAAAATAATCACGCAGTGTGACACAGAACCAAAAGTAGATTTCAACTAATTTTCATCGAAAGAGGCCCATGTATGGTGGATTTGCTCTCTCCCTTCATCCTCTATTGACTACAGACATGAGTTGAAGCATCAAGTTCTAAGAAAGTCTAAATAGGTTAGGTTGGGCGTTCCAGTCCCCTGCAGCTGAACATTTCAAAGTCGACTGGCCCAGCTGAGTTTAAGGGGCTTTAGATTCGATTGGTTGCCCTCAAGCTGTACTTTTCCGATGTCTTCGACATTTTCTTCCCACCCTGACTGCCTTCTAACTCTATATTTTCGATGACGTCGACATTTTCTTCCCTTCCTGATTGCCCTCGAGCTGTTATTTTTTTTCTGGTAAGTGCCTCGCGAATCGACATCCAATTAAGTCGGACCGACTCCAAGACATACGAGTCGGTCAAACCTACTCGGATCGAGTCGATCCGTCAGCAGTTTCTACCCTCCCTGTTTGCCCGCACGGCTTTTTGTTTTTAATACATTGTCTCGGGTCGACTTCAAGAAGGACGGATCGTGTTCATTCTCACCATATTTATCACGACCTGACTTCTGGTGAGTCTTCCGGTGATTAGAATCTACACCCTAGACGAATCGTCTCAGTTCGGGTGTATTAGACAACCCTCGAGCTTTGAACACTTTAATACTTCTAAAATTATATCGCAAGTGTTGAAAATTATTCCCACACGTGTTGTACACGATCAAAACGTTCTTTTCATTGCCTACAGTTTTTGTTTGTCTAATATGTCTAATATCTAACAAAAAGAGTCCTGTTATTCCTGTCTTCGTATTTTCAACATTTGCCTACAAAACAATGTAATCATTTTCTTTCTTTTCAGGTGTTCCCAGGAAACACAGACGTAAACAGTATTGTGAAAAATTCCCTTGGTACTGCTGCCAAAGCCAGATTCGTTCGTTTTTACCCCGTTACATACTATGGCTGGCCTTGTCTGAGAGTGGAAATATATGTACTGCGGTAAAAACGTATTGGTATCAATGTGGAGAATTTACACATTTTGGATAATACAAATCGAAAACCAAACATGATGCAGAAAACATTTTAATTGTTTCTTTAGACATTAGCCCTTAGAATTCGGTTGCGAGGGTATGTATTATGCTTCCTTTTCTATATCAAGTTGCAGGTCGAGCTGACCAAAACTAACATAAAGCCTCGGACAAACCAATAAAACACTTCCGTTCAGTTTTTGAATGCAACATGTTAAACCACATGCACTGGAAATTTGCTCGTGACGAACAAATTTCCTTTGACAACTATTCTATGACGAGTGTTATTTGTAAAATTTGTCTAATTTTCATCTGACAAATTCTATTGCTTTTAGCAGCATTTTGACACTACGAGCATCAATTTGCATGGTCCGATGCAAACTCATGCACGCATTTCCAACTTCATGTCGCAATGAAGCTTAACTTATGGCGTTCCTTTACGGACTATTAAGTGTATAAGCAAAACTTCGATTTTTCTTTATATATTTCGCCCCATCTGTAATCGTTTCAGTTTTATGTCTACGCCAATGCGTTCAAAATGAATTCAATACTTTTTGAATGCCATTCGTTGTGTTTGCGGAGTTTTGGAACTAATTTTGAGGCTATTCGATGTAAATGTGAAGGGATTCGACAGTTGCAATGCGGTTTCGACATAAAAGTTTAATTTTCCGACTTCTGTGTGTACAGAACGACCCTTTTTAAGGGAAAGTATATTTGCTTATACATTGTCCGTCACGAAATGCCATAACTACTGCTACCGAGCCCAATGTTATAATTTAATGTGCCTTTACTTGAAAAGGAAGTGTGGAAAGGCACATCATGTAAAGACGTTTCGACAACTGCATGTCGTGATCGGCATGATTATCAAGAGTGAATATGGAAAGCTTGACAGTGGTATAGATACAATATTTAAAGGGACACGTCATGTAACGTTTTTTCCGTTAATTTGTTGTGTTGCTTGCATCTGTGTTTGGCAAGGGTGATTATCCTGATTGATTGCGCAACTGCTTTTTTGTAATAGGACATTTGCACGAAGGCGCCATTTGACTACAACAACCAGAATCCTTCAGTTTGCTCTTTTCAGATGCAAATCAGGGCTATTGTTATTTAAACCTCACTGGGGTTACAAAATATAAATAAGAAAGAAAAAACGAAATGAATTCTGGTAGTTGTAGTCAAATGACGCTATCGCGCAAATGCCCTATTTAATTAACATTTAGTTAGTTTACGCCTTTTACTTTTATCTGAATTCAATACCACAAATGAAATGTTCGTTCTTCTATCAAATACTATACAATGCAAATGCAATCAAATGCTATCAATGTTAGCTATGGAATTTAGTGTTTCAGTCTAAAAGACCTTATTTGGAGGGTGGTAAGTGGCTTTCACATGCCGGCCGTGAATTGGCCAATTTAAAAACTAGAAGAGGTCTGGAACTAGGTCAAAATTATTGCGAAAATCACTACTTAACTGCAAATAAATAGTCTGTCACCTAAAAGAGCAGTTCACAATTTTAAAATTTGGAAAAAAAGCCACCAAAGAAGAAATTTTCAAAAATCAATGAAATTCTATGTGCATTACAGTAAGGTTTGGGTTAATTACCAGAAACCTTTGTCAAAGTCTATGCTAATTTGGACCCCATTTCACAACCTCTTATGATTTTCACTTTTTAAATTTGGTGACAGTGTTTAAGTTTTGAGAGCGGGAATAGAAAGCGTGTTTTGGTTGCCCACTTTGCCGCCTTTAATTATTTTAAAAGGTTTAATATACCCCACTGGCATCATAATGAGAAGAAGAAATTGAATTGAAACAATAAATTGAAATTGAATTACATCAACTGTATATATACGTATTGCTGACAATCATGTTGAAGCTTAGAGTAACGATCGAATAATTTTTCGTTATTTTCTGTCGATTTTGTAGTTATTTTGGAAGCCATTTTTTCGGACACAACTTGACGCGCAAATACAATATATCTTCAGGATTTATAATTTTATTATTTTTATATTGTTGTTTACAGTTTCTACAACGCGCTGAATGCTTGACAAAAATTGCTGTAAATACACCTCAAGAGTGTGTGTTACCTGATAATAATCAAAGCGTTGATTTTCTCTGATTATCATTTTCTCTCTTTTGTTTGTTTTAATGTATGTATAGATCAGCGATATTTGTGGGAATAAAGCTGTTACAAAACTTAAAATTTTGAAGATTTTCTTTTGGTCGTCTTTTTAACTGCCGTACAGTTCCTAAAGTAACTTTAAGCCTTTTAAAAGAAAGCGGACGAGAAAGTAAAACGCGTCGGGACTGGGAAGGGATAGACACGGCCTCTTTTCCCCCAGATCCCGCGCGCTTTATTTTCGCGGTCCCTCTCTAATTTTAACCGTCCCTGTTATCTGAGAACCCACAATAGGCTAGGGCCCCATTTATCTGAAGAAGAGTTGTCTCAGGTACCCGAGACAACCCTCCCCCCAAGACAACCTCACCGAGCGAGCGAATTGTCTCGAGTTGGTGATCCTTATGTGAACGGTTCGTTGAACTTTTCAAAGAAACAGGTTAAAAATTAGCTCTCCCAGGTAACTCGGGGGGAGGGTTGTCTTGGGTACCCGAGACTATGTAAACGGAGCCTAGGTCGCTTCGATATTTAGCAGCCTTTCATTGCTAAGTAGATTGTAAGAAGGTGTCAAGCTCCCAGACGGGCCTGATAATGCAATAATTATAAAAATAACCTTGACTTGTGATACCAAAATCACCCTAGAGTGTTTCACATATACACCGAATTCCGGGACCCTGGACGATTGAGCGGCCGAGCATGGAATCGGGGCGTTTTAGGATAGTCGCCCAAGGAAAAATGAAAACATGACTGTTTTGTATATGGTTTTGTCCTTCCTGAGGGCAATATCCCGTTCCTGGATCCTCTTTAGATGGAAGAAATCTATCGGAGCTGATCATTAATTTTATCTTAATAGCGGTAAGCTTGTATCGCTTTTTTTTAATTTCTCACCTGACATAATCTATATGCATGTCCTCTAGAGTTGAAGGCTACACCAGCCAAGGAAAGGATTGTTTACTTATTTATCCTGATACAATTTATTGTACACAAACCGAAAACGTGCCAATCTATCTCTCTGTAAGGATCGGACTCGTGTCTTGATATGTAGACTTTGTAAATCTTCGAGCACTATTTTTCAGGACAAAAATATTGATTACCGTGTCATAAAGTTGACCTTTGAGTGAAAATGCGAAATAAATTGCCAAATGTCTCTCAAAAAAATAAATCATTCTTCCAGTTTAAGAGTTCTCCGTCGATCTCTTACTGAGATTAGCCCGGAGGTATGTAGACTTCCTTTAGTTATAGGTCTACTCTGGGACCCAAAGTCGCCGTAACTTTGGGCGACTTAAGGCGACTTTAGGCGATTTTAGCTTATTTTGTCCAAAATTACGGGCGATTTTGGGCGATTTAAGGCGATTTTGGGCGACATTAGGCGACTTTGGGCGATTTTGAGCGTCTTTAGGCCATTTTAGGTAACCTTCAGTGACTTAATTGGAAATGCCAAAGTGAACCTAAGTACAGTTGTGGTATACATGTACATGGGAATCATCATGGTACACCATAATGCATTGTTACAGAAAATATCCATACTATCCCCATGAAAATGTTTTAGTTTGAATGCTC
>Ga0126336_10002803_pt1 | contig 10108 bp, 6 predicted proteins | sample SidCmetagenome_FD_92530 | JGI IMG/M metagenome (GOLD analysis project Ga0126336, IMG submission 92530) | Coral microbial communities from El Islote,Puerto Morelos, Mexico - Siderastrea C C metagenome | ecosystem: Host-associated > Invertebrates > Cnidaria > Coral | place: El Islote,Puerto...
AACAAGGTATCGGTCACGATTTTAGACATGAAAGACTTTTATTCTAGCTACATGAATAGGGAGTATTCATTTATGAATAAAGCCTTCATTGCTATTTGTTTTTGGCAAAGCCCGCCTGACCTACCACCCCTAGGGCGTCACGTTCCATTAACTGCATTTTACCGCTTGGTAAAAGCAGAAATGTAGAATATACAGAGGATACTTGACAGAGCTACTCCCAGTTCCCAAACTAAAAAATATAATTCCTTTAATTTTCTATTACCTAAATAAATTTAGAAGTGCATTTTCACATCCATTCAGATATCGAACAAGCTATGGGGTTATTACTTTGGAACTAAAACCAAAAAATCTATAGAAATTATAGTAAAGGCCAAAGGTATAACTATGCTATTCACCTATTGCTGCCTCTAAAGAGTTTTTTTTTTATGTACCTGTAGACACAAAATGTTTCTACAATGCGCAGCTACAAAGATCTACCTCATAGATCTTTGTAGTTAGCAAGATGAAATAAAAAAACTAGTACATTCTGCAAACCATTTCCCAATTTGATGTTAGTAGCAATTCTGGCTATAAACTGACAACCTTGTAAGAATTCAGGGGTATAGTGATCAGAGAATAACAAAAACAAAAACTCGAAACGCCGATAGACGATATCAGATTTTACATAAAGGTGTAAAAGCGTTCTAAACTAGCAGATACATAAATCGCTTTTTTTTCTGGGTTATGTGCAACCTATTTCTTGTAACAGTCTGAGTAAATGATGGTATTCCACTCAATTCGCCACTTTACCAGGGCTTAGAGCTCGAAAAGTCAAATGCACCGGTCTTTTCGATAAACCACGCAAAACTGTTGTAATGCTAGCAGGAAGAAATTCGCCAAGGAAATCTTTAGAACGCAACAAAAGAACCATCACGAGGAATAAGCTAGGAAATAAATATCCGTCACAGGTTCGGATAAGCAACAAAGTTCAAACCTTCGAACAACAATTAAAAGTGCTTATAACTTACCAGACTTTCCGAGATTCTTGGTCTGCCTGGGCCTCGTTTAGTTCGTCCTGAAAAAGGAAAAAATAAGCCTTACCCATAGAAGAGAAACAAATTACATTTAAAAGAAAACGACAATACAAAACTGACTTTACAACACATGTTGCGATCGTTTCGCCGATCCGTTTCACCACTAGGGACCAAAGCCTTGCAATTGCAAGGCGTTGTCTAGCAGACGGATTGTCGAGCAAAATGCATATTTCCAGGCGTCTTGAACGGTTAATGTTTTGTTTTTCTTCTAACGTCGGTCTTAGCTGATAGCTTGCATCAATGATCGTTACTGTGAATGAAGTGAATTGAAGTGAAGCCATGGCGATCTAAACTTGCACAGAAAATGGTCATTGAGAATAAGGCTACAGGAAATCGACTCTGTTTTTCATTAACAATGCTCCTACTGAAATTGACACCAAACCGTAAGGTTGTGGATTTCATTCGTGGCCTATTCTACAGGGGAACTCCGATAGAACAACAAATGAACATTCATAAATAATACAAAATAGCCAAGAACGCAGATGTTTCGCCCGGTAAAGGGATGGAGAACTTTTCAACTAAGCGATCTCTGTGCAATACATGCAACCGTGATACAAGTAGCCTTAAACATACCAAAATTTTACGCAAAATAAAATTCGTGTAATAAAATGAAATCAGCTTTTTCGATTTTCCACCGACCGTACATCCGCCATCTTATGTCATTGGCAGTAATTATTCATATCACTAGAACATTGGTTCGTGCCTTTGTTCGCAGTTCAAGAATCACAAGTTTCTCGTGTATTCAGTCTACCAAAGACATTTTCCTGAATTGCTTAGCTATGAGGATTTTTCCCTCCACGAATGTCCCAATCGTTGTATCACTGAACCGTGTGTTACGCCCATCGAATAAAAAATCAACTGTTATTGGCAACATAACCCATGAATGGCCGCGGCTACGTTTAAAGAAAGACAGCGAAGCGACAAAAGTTTTTCGAATTTAAAGGTACTGCTAAAAAGTTTTTCTCCTTTTCGGCAACATGAAATACATCTGCACCTATTTTTGTAACAACTCACGTTCTTTCCTGAAGTTTATGTGAGATTTTATAGTTTTAGAGCAGGAACGCGCCACTACAATCTTTGGACTTCATCACAAAATGGCGTCTCTCAGACGGGTAAATGCAGATACAAAACATGCAAGGAAAAATCGTCCTTATAGTTGTACGTCAGTCCGTTTGCATAAAACAAATCAAGAAATGGAGTTTGAGCAAAACATGGGAAAGGGAAGTTCACAGCATACATGTGAGCGAGAGAAATAAAATGCAAGTTTCCGCGGATTTACAGTACAGCACGTCATCGTATGCAAGTCTAAAATAAAACACATTTTCACTCACCAGACATGTCTTTTAGACTCAGGTCCTGCAGAAATCGGTGTGATTCTAAGAGTTTCTTCGGGAAAATTTAATCCAAAGCAATCCACTACTCTTCCCAGAACAGATATGCTCCACCTTTGCAACTCAGTAACGCGTCAGGTCGAACGCAGTCAAGAAGCTAGAAACGCAAAACGACAATTGAATTCATCACACTTTGCTATTTCCCTAAAACGATCAAGACCTCCGGAGTAATTTTTCTTAAAAGTACATAGCTTCTTCTCGGAGAAGACACAATTTTGTTTGTTCATGAAAGCGTTGATAAGTCTCCGGGAAGGGGAATTTCACTGGCCTCTGAGCCCATAGCATGCCGCCATGCATGCTAGAGATATGCAATAGCCTTGCGCGGACAACACCGACCCCCCATGAAGTAGCCACGCCAATCAAATCAGCCCGTTCCTCCTCCAATGACGAGTGCTGATTGGCCAGTGGTAAGTGACGCGGCGGTAAAATGGAAGAATTTTCGTCAGCTGATTGAATGATTACCGCGCCACGAAGTTGCCGTTCCAAATAGCGCCTGGTTGTCACGAAACCGAATAATAATTTTGCTCGTAAAGGAAGTTTAAATGAAGGAATGTACTAATCATTGAAAGGGCTTGGAAAAAATCTTCTGACAAAATAACAAAATAGCAGTAAAAAGAACCTCACTGTTCACAGTTTTTCGAAGGATCGAAAAAGGACGAGGCTAATTTCATTTATGCCTTTATGTATTTTCTTTTAATTTCTCTGACAGATATGGTGGATTCGTGCCGTGTACTTTCATTGTTGACCTACGATGGAAAAAACCTCGATAAAAAATATGGAAATTCCGAAGTTTACCATCGCTCGGGATATTAAAACGTGTTTTCTCGAAACACTTGTTGTAATCATTTCAGTATTGGGATCAATTAAATTCGGGTACAGGAACTGAAAACACTGTATGAAGAGTTAGCCCAAACGATACTTCTCTTCGTTTTTCTTCGGTAAAACGGATAGCTTCCTGTTAACTTCCTTGACGATAAAATGTTTTTCCTATCAACGGACTTTCGCCGGCTTGGGAGAAGCTGCATGACAAATGCCGTGACTTCCTAATGCAACAACCGTGACGAGTTTGAAAACGATTTTTAAATCCGCAGTTGACGTGTTTTAACAATGTCGCCAAAATTCCTCGTACAGTTTTCAAGCTCTTACACGAAAAACAATGTCAGGTTGAATTATACAAGAGATATTAAAGCATAAAAGATTCAATCTCCAATTGTAAATGCTTAAACATGTATTTGTGGACTGTCTTTCTTCCTTTACGTTTTGTTTTCTTGCTTGGTTGAACCCCGAGCCCGACTTTCAGGAAAAAAAATGTTCCTAAGTCAGTAAAGTAAAGAATTTTACCCTAGGCAATCAGTATGTAATTTAATCAGTATACATTGTTAGAAACTACCAGGGCATCGCCATGGTGGCACAATTAAGCTGCGTAGCCTGGTTGATAGCCAGGGACACTCATAATTTCCTTCCTTCGTACTATCAAGCAGACTTCGTTTTTTAACTGTACCGAGAATTCAGTGTAACATGGATAACACGTGCTATCATTTAACGACTCACTAACAAAATACACAAATTAAACTTGAATACTGAACGTATTTATACTGTAACAGAGCCAAATGAATGAATAAATGAATGAATAGCGAAGGTAATTGTATGACACAGGTGACTGCAAGACTTAGCCTACAATAAACAAGATCGATTGGAGAATAAATGAAGTCATGCTGGAAACTAAGATTCTGAAATTTAATTGCAGTAATACTTTTCGTGAAGGCGCGTTTTAATCATGTTGTATAATCTACGTGCACACTTTTCCTCCATTTCCTCTCACAGAGTTAACCTAATGACTGATTAATCAGCAATATTTTTCGCTGAGGTCGATTAATTTTGGAAGTGATAAAAATGGGATTTTCATTATTAGCAAAAATCATATTTCAGTAATAGTGGACATTTGAGCGCCAAAATTGAAATCCAGGGAACCGAATCATTCTTATTGACGAGTACGTGTCCACGGATTGGGTAATCATGACAGTACCCTATTTATAGAAATGGAACCGCTTTGAATTGCTGCAAGATCGGACTAACCGTTTTCTCTGGGGCACCCAACGAGAAAATTTTATCATAATACTTGAAATATCATTTTCTGCTCTCTTAAACTGTTTCAGAGCTTTTTAAAAGCATATTTGTAAGCTAATTCAGATTGATCTGTTCGGATGTTTTAGCTGAAAGTCTTATAAAAGGCCGCAGAAAATTTTGGGATTAACAAATAAAATTTCATCAGCATAGGACTAATTCCAAGAAAATATTTTCATCACTTGCGGATGTTTTTTTTTTTTTTCAGAATCGATTTTTATTTGTTGGAAAGAACATCCCATTCAATTATTAACAAAGTAAAGAGAACAAAAAGCTAACAAAAAAAAAACAAATAAATAAACAGATAAATAAATAAAATGTACTGGGAGCTACGTAGATTGCAAAGTTGAGTTCCGAGCAGTCTTCATCAAATAAAGCAAAATTTGCTTTTGATCTGCCGACAGAGCCTTTTCTCAGTGACGTCAAGTCTTGATCATCCTCCTCGTGTTTAAATGCTGCCTCCGGGTATTTCCTAGCGTATTTCTGTTTCAGTGGTTATTTAAACTTAATGAAAATGTTAACTGAAACGAAAAGCTATCCGCAAACTTCAACAAACCTGTGGTAGTTATCCTCCTGAGCGTAAAACATTAATTAGTGCCTTCGTCACTAGTTCCAACAACGCAGCCCATAGATGTAAGTAGTGAAACCACGTACCAAGAGACAAGGAACATTTCAACTACAGCCAACTACACTGATGTTGGCACTTTTAGGCACGAAATCGTTGAACTGCATTACAGGCGTGGCTAAGTGGACTAGCATCATGAAAAGCCTGAAAATCGATACGAAAATCAGGCTCTCTAAAACCGTTTCAACTCTGCCTTGTCTTCTGGCGACGATTTTGCCTGTTATAGTAAACAAGAATCACTGCCATGCGGTTACAAAAGATTGCATGGGCATAGGTTGTACAAAAGAAAGATGTTTTAACTAGAAAAGGTACGACAGAAGTGTTTTCAGTAGACTTTAGAAATTTCACTAAGAAATAGACTTGAATTCTAATAAGGCACAAGTCACTTAATAATCCCAGACCAAGTTTTTTTCCGTTGCAGTTATTAAGCCAAGAGATGTTTAACCTCTTGGCAAAGATTATGCCGCCTTTTATGACAGCTTTTCCAACAACAATTATGATGTGATGTGCTGGTGATAATATCACAAAGCATGGGATCGTCTTGATCTTTCAAAAAGTGTTTAAGATACACAGCAGCAGAAAAACACCTTTCACTTCCCAATGTTATTTGTTGTCATGTCCAAGGCTTTAATGGAGAGTTAAGTTACGCAGGGTCAATTGCTTCACAGTAAGCTGATTCCATGAAACTTAGTATGCCCACAAAGTGATCGTCTAGGACTCATTGATTAAGTATAAGCGAGTTAAACAAGGACATCTCTCAACCGTGTTGGATGTTTTGATTAGGTAGGGTGGATAAGGTCGATAAGCTTAGGACGATTAAGGTTATGATCCGTTGTCTTTTCGTGCGTGAAAACTATTCCACTTTTGACGTATGCGTGCACTCGATTGTGAGTTAAATGTCGGAAGGGCATCGAGTTTTAGAAATCATTTGAAAATTAGCCAACGTCCAATTATCCAAAATTAACCAACATCAATCACCATTGTCGACGTCGCCGTCGTCATCATCATCATCCACGAGCCAAGACGTAGAGAAAAGCCAAAAGCCTACTGGCGAAATTCCCTAGCGAGTGTCCGGGGGGGGGGGAGGGGAAGGAAAGGGAAGAGGTAAAGCAAAGGAGAAACTTACCCAGAGCCGTGATATGTCGAAAACATTGATCGAGAAAAAAGTCTTTCATTGCGGTGGTTATCCACATTTTCTCAGCTATCCCTTAGTATCAGAGATACAACTTAAGTCTAGCAGAGGAATGCAAAAGTTATAAACAAGAGTTGCTATTATGATGGTTGTTATGTTCACCCCCCCCCCTACCCCACGCTCTTCCAAAAAACATTTTATCAGGCTAGTTAGCCAATCAGGTTAAAGAGGAATGCGGGAATCCCCCTTAGTTGTTTTATAGCGCGTTGTCATTTTTTGGCCACGACTCGGATCACAGTGGTGAGACTTAAACCTGATTCAGTTCCCTGGTGGCGAAAACGCAACCGCAAGCACCACAGTTCTGCCAGAACAAACATGAAATATTCAGTTAGCCCGCCTTTCATCGATAGAATAATTTAGGTAGACGATGAATTTATGAACGTAGCCCTGTTTTCTTCAAACTTTCCTCCAAAATATCCCCGAATGACTGCTTTTTCTTCTTGATTGTGTCATGGGTCTGTCATGCCCCATTTGCGAGCATCTGCAACTAAGGTGAAGGGCTAGGATGTGCTGCGCTGTCCTTTCGCTTTGTGCTTATGATCGCGTCAAGCCCGGTGACACACGTCCTGTTATGCAGGCGATTATGTTTGCGCTAGCTTGTGCTTGCGTCGCCGCTAGTGAAAACCAGGCTTTATAGTGGTGAATTCTGTGATCCTGTACATCGTTGCAAGGTCTTATGATACTGATATTCTGAAATTTTGTTTGGGAGTCTCTCGGTATCTTGATTCCATTCATACCATTGTAATTCGGGATTTACTAAACCTTCAGTTTGTAAATATAAGACGGTCTGCATATTACAACGCTGGGCGAGAAACTGAGGAAAGCGATACTGTAAAAAAAAAATGAACCGAGAGCGTGCGGTTGGTCCCCTCTGTGTTGCTTCCCTTTCTAGCCGCTGCACCCTCGAGCTCGGCTAAAGAGGTCAACGGCGACATTTTTCGGAATATAAAAACATTGTCGCCGAAAGTCTCAGTGTCTGATCAGGTTTTCACTCACTAGGATATAATTAGAACTGAGTCGTTGGTTGCGTTGACGCATTTGGAAGAACGATTAGCAATTAATCCCTGGCCTGTCTGATGTTGGACAGCAGACAGGCCAGGGTTTTATTAGACTGTATACATTTAAAAAATTGTACTCTAGATAGGAATTACAGGCCATAATTCTTGAGTTATAACATTGTCGTGTTATACATAACTTAAGTGTCCAAGGAAGTGAACATGCAGAAAGACCGATCGCCAAGCGAGGTTGTTATGAATCTTATGTACAGAGCAGCCTCCTCAACAGACGTTCTTTTGGCTCGTCTCACACTCTCTCTGGCAAGGCTAATGTATCAAGTTTCTCATGTGTAGCTTTGCGTTGTCTCTTGATTGACCGCTTACCTGGTTGCGGTCTGGCGGAAGCCCTGCCTGGATACAAGTAAGTTAGACAACACAAGATTTAGGACTGAGCTGGTTGGGAAGAAGAATAGTAAATACCGCCATGACATGACAGCATGTAATGTTATGTCTGTTTGGTATTTGGAACTCTTACAGATTTATTTTGATAAATCAAAATAACAAACATGTTACAGATGTTAGTAAAACAAATAACTGTTAATCCAATAAACAGCGGCCTTGCAGTGAAACTGGATTAAAAGTGGTACCAGCCTTGGTTCTACATGAAGTCAGTGCAACGACGGCAACATTTTAAAATTTTAACTGTGATATTTTTAAATGTAAAGAAGATCAAACAGAAAGAAATATTTGTACAGGTACCGTTTCCAAATATAATAAAAATAAATAATAAGGGATATAGTCAAGAGCATATCTAAATATGCTTCTGAGATTGTGTTCAAAGTTTGGGTGTTAATTTTACTGTGTTTACTCCGTCCGCCCATCTTAGAACTTCAATTCCGCGCGACCTTACCTAATATGCATTATAGCGGCTTTGGAGATTGTAACCTCCGTACTCGTTCCAGTTTCCTTGCTTGTATTACTATTGGAACAAACAGTTGTACAACCTTCCTGATAGCTAATTGTGTTAGCTCAACCATCGAACATCAAAGATTTGATCAAATGCTCTAAGTCCACGTACGAAATTGAATGTACCAGAATCAATGTCGCATCCTTTATCGTACAGTAACCAATCACAGGACGAGCCAGGGAATCCCCCTTGCCATAACACAATAGCGATGACTTGAAGAGGAGTGATTAATATTCAAATGGCGAAAGTGATTTTTGAACGTGTACATGGTACTCTTATAAATTTGCATATAAAGCATCGAATATTTAATGACTTGCGTCTTGGCGAAACAACTACTGTCAACATAAAAGGCGCGCATTGTTAATTAACAATATTGATCAATTTAAATATATAACAACAGGTAAGAGGCCATGATCAAAATCGTTTTTGGAATATTACTCTCGACTACTAGTCAACATCCGCTTAAAAAGTTAACGACTCTCCTAAAAACGACTGCGTGGAAGGCTAGCTTTTGAATGTCTGCGGTGGCCGATTTACCTTACTGAGTCGATATGAAATTGGAGTGTTTCACTCCCCCACCCACGCAACACACCTTTCATAGAAAAAATTCCTTTGTCTACTGACGAATGAATGCATGATTGAACGAATGGATGTTTATTTCCCATAATTCAATATAAAGGGTACAGTATGTACAGTTTTAGTTTGTATGGGCGGAAAAATAGAGAAACCCCTTAAGGGTAACTTATAAGCTTCCCGTTAGTGGGTAACATCAAGTCTATAGGTATCAGTCATTGGTATTATACGACCAGGGGCAGGATTCGCAAAGCCAAAGATGAATCTTAAGTATTGTTTCTTAACAATAGGCTTTGTTTTCTAACAATACATAGGACACATCCTATCTTAGGAGGGCTTCATGAATCCAGCCCCAGACAACTAAACTTCCAGTAATCATGCCTTATAATTATGAACATTAACCTTATTTTACAGGAAAAATCACTAGGATAGCAAAAACTGACTCATTTTCCTTTTGAAGATGTTTACAGAAGCCTAGTTTTCATGGACAATACCTGGGGTTAATGGTATTCAATTCCAGATAAACGAAAGGATTTTACGTTCCAACAATGCTTGGAATATCAACTTGTCTAAACCAGAATCTAGAGCAACCCGACAGTTCAGAAAACAACATGATTACAATTAGCTCTCCTATTCCGAGCTTTTGTTTTACTATAATCACGTGCCAGTTCCACGATGGCGTGATTGCTTGCGTGCTGGAAGACGTAGAACCATATCTGGATCCTTCATTATTACAAGCCTTTTCTGTGGCAAACGGTGTCAAGCAAGGGTGTGTGCTTGTCCCTGGATTTCCAAGCCCGGGAAAGCCTCATCAGCCATCTCCGGGCATAGAGGAATCATCTCTTATAAATTTCTTGAAAGTCGTGGTCTTCATCTATACTGATGGACGAGGAACTGGTAGCTAGAAGTCAGCGAAGTCTTCCTACTACGCCCATTTGCGTTTTTGCCCCAACCCTTCCCTTCTACTGTGGCCCTTTCTAAAATGAGGAGAAAAATGAAGCCAACGCTTTTAAGAAAAGTAAAATTCCAAGTAAGCAACTAAGCAAGTAAGCATGCAAGCAAGTAACGAACGAATGAATGAATGAATGAATGAATGAATGAATGAATGAATGAATGAATGAATGAATGAATGAATGAATGAATGAATGAATGAATGAATGAATGAATG
>Ga0126336_10002804_pt1 | contig 10108 bp, 4 predicted proteins | sample SidCmetagenome_FD_92530 | JGI IMG/M metagenome (GOLD analysis project Ga0126336, IMG submission 92530) | Coral microbial communities from El Islote,Puerto Morelos, Mexico - Siderastrea C C metagenome | ecosystem: Host-associated > Invertebrates > Cnidaria > Coral | place: El Islote,Puerto...
TTAATTTTTTAATTTAAGTGTTTTATAAATTTCATATTTTTAGTCCTCTTATTTTTTTTTTAATTCTATGTAGATATTTTAGTTTTTAGTATTAATCTTTGAGGTCCTTTTCGAAAACCACGTGTAAGTGAAAAAGTTTCCTCAATAAAGATTATTATTATTATTATTATTATTATTATTATTATTATTTCTGGTTGCACGTGAAATAGTTTTAAAATTTCTTGAAAACCTGGCCAGACATATGTGTTGTGCCAATATTATATCAGTTATATCACGACCTCAAAGTTTTTAACTTTTGAACTGAATTCTTCTTGAACGGAAAGAAACAAAACAAAGTAAAATCACTACTGCTAAATTGAAAGCTTTTAAGTTACCATCTTAGAATAATATATTTCTAAGGAAACTGTGGATTTCCTGGCGTAAATATGTGCATAACAGTGCGCGAATCTGGCTAGAGGTAAGGAAAAATGCTAGCTTCATGCACACAATTTAGGCCTCTAAGCACTTCGATTTAATGTAGACAGATGCTAACGTACCAAGCCTAGTATCATTGGAATTCATGTTGTTTTCGCCAGGCAAAACTCAGGAACTGGATTATTGTATAAATGGAAAATGGAACGGCTGCTTAACTAAAGCAATCATTCTGATAGTTCTAAAACAGACCACTATATAATGATTATGGATGCAGAACCTACGGCGTAGTCTTTTCTGCTTCCCTTTTTTCCATGAACCAGTCGCGTGAATTTCACTTCGTCTTCCCGTGATTAGGCTTTGATGACGTAAATGCAAAATACAGTGAACTTGTCGTAACAATTAACAACGTTTAATGCTTCCAAATATTTAGGTTTCTAGCAACATTGAGGATGAGCTTATAGAAAACTCATAAAAAACACGCGGAACAAAAATAACCTGTGGCTCCAAATTCTTTTAGAATTGGAAGTGTAAAGTTAAATCTTCCGCGTCAGTTGACATTTCCATCCACTGAACCTTGATTTGTGTGGTGCAATTCTTTGAGTTTTATGCCTAACTTCCAAAACTTGAAATAGTTTTATGGTCAAAGCCCGCAATCGAACGCCGAATTAACTCGCGTAAAAGTACGGACTGTCTTGTATTCTGGGCGAGTTTATTTTGCAATGAAAACCGGGCAATAAACAGTCGAAGAGACAGCTCGTGGCTCCAGTATGACATTGGTATACTTTTGAATGGCTGAGTTTACTTTGTTTCCTTAAATCGTTGTTTTTTCAACCTAAACCCGTATTTCTTTCGATTCTCGCCGTGTGGGGACTATAGATGCATAGATAACGACGTTACCGTGGACAAAAAGCAAAGAAAGCTCGTTTCCATGGCCACATCAGTGCCAAACACACATGGTTTTAGTGCATCTCGCCTTGTCCCTAAGGTTAACGTTTGGGTCTCTCGTAAACAGTCACGTAAACAGTGCGATTATGAAAAGTAAATTTTCAATAACACATCGAATTCAATAAACTTCTATTCTCAACAAACGGCCTTTTGCCCGGGTAGAATGAAACATTGTTACAATAATTATGATCATTCGCCATTTGCATTTCACGATATAATTGGTAAAACACGGAGAGCATGCCATCAAAGGATCCATTTCAAAGCTCACTTCAAAAGGCGCATTTACATAACTGACTTAGATCGGAAAGTCGTACCTTTCTGATAAATGATCCAGTTGAAGTCCAAGCAGGATGAAATATCAGTGCAGTAAGTGTATGAGTTGCTCTCTTTTAACGCTGTCTGATTACAAGGAAGTAAGACTGAGCTTATGTTTATTGATAATTCAAGTAATTTAACATGACGCTGAAAGAAAACTCGACAGTTCTGCTGATTGGTCGGTCGGTGTAATTTGACTTGCTCAATGGTGTGAACCTAACCACCGATCAATTAAACACTGGTATTGTATCGCTGCACTTTTACGTAACTACCACTTTGCGCTACTCGTATAAAGGTCTTCTGCAAACTTTCGCAGCAGACAGCTGTTTGTAAGTAGTAACGCCCTCTTTGAAAAGTAAAACATACACATATATATTTTTAACTTCAGGAAAATCTAAAAACTAGACGTGTTCAGTTAATCTGGCTGTCAGTTAAGTTAAAATAAAAATTCACGTATTAAAGGAATTCGAACATTCCTACTAAAGTTTGCCTGCCAGCGATTTACATGGCTATTCTCGGTTTACGTTCTCTCTCAGATGTTTTAGTAATATATTGATTTTTTTTCTTTAAACAACTGCACTAATTGGAACCAGTCTTTCATAATTAGTGCCACTGAGATGTCTTAGTTGAGTATTCTTTTGACGTCATGTAAAATCACTGGAATTAGCAATACACGCAAACTTCTGCTAACACGTCGCTGTTTCGCTTCGAAAGACTGATCTAGACTTACTGTACAGATTATTACAGCTCACTTAACCCTATGTTCAGACCGGGGTGGGGAGGAGGGGGGGATTGTGCCCGTAACGACTTTGGACGTTTGTAACTTTTTATAATAAGAGAGCTAAGCCCACCGCAAACTTGGTCACTTTTCCTAAAATTTATCTGGTGACAATTTGGCATGGCAAGTGTTTGTCCATCAAGTGTGACGTTACCATGGCAACCACTTTTTGATAGGCTGCATTTTTTCAGAATTTTAAAGTTTCACCTTTTCATTGAAATATTATAACTTTTCTGAAGTAGGTGTCGCATTTATATGCTATTTTCGTGTGTTTTTTTAAATTGATTTTGGTTAATTTTTGGCCAGTTTTGGCATTTTTCAAAGGTTCCGGAAAAATCAAGAAATCCAAGAGGGCGGATTCAAGATGGCCGCCGTTTGAAATCCTGACCTAATTGTTACGTCATATGACATCACTAACTTATATTGAAGACCTCAAAGGAAACCATTTTGGACGTACTATCTACCCTCCAAGTTTTGTTGTCATAGCTTTAACTTTCTCGGAGAGGTGGGGGCCGAATCAGCCCCCCTCCCCAGTCCCAAAACACCAAAAAAAGCCCAGTTGGAATAGGGTTAAGAAACCCAGCCAGCTCAGCTCTGAGCTCTGGACTGGCAATTTGACTGTACTACTGTGCATACTGCTACGTTTTATCAGTGATCAGTAAGACGGGCCTGTAGAGTACCATTTTATACTTTTACGAACGTGGTTTACTTGGTTTACTTGGGGACGTGGCTAGACTATTGCAATGCCACCACCACGCTCGTTTGGAGGCTTTAGGGGGCCCCTTTGTAAAATGGTGGCCCAACCGATTGATGCAAACAAAAGAATCGGCAATTAAACAACACGCTGAAACAACGGATCATGATATACATCCGAGAGATGTCCTAATCCTCGAGCACCGCATATCTAACTACGGAAAGAGGCTTTTCTTAGAATCGTGGCACTCCACCATGGACAGCGACGCCGTGAACAAGAGGAAAGCGTTCCCTCGCGCTTATATGCCGTTAATTCAAAATCAGGGACGTCAACAACGCACGAGCTTGTAAGCGCTAGCAGCAACGAACTTTCACTTAAGTTCTGATGAAGGTGGACAGAAGTCACCGAAAATTTAGAAGAAAAAATCAGATCGGTTTAAAAACTTTCTTGAAAAATGTTTACTACCGATCGCAATACTGGTTCAATTTTTAAGAGGGTTTTGAACATTACTACGGATCAAAGGGGAAATGGATTCAAATGGACTGGAAATTTGAGGGCTCAAAGCAACGAATTAATTTTTCCAGGACGGAATACAGTATTTTCCATAAACAAAAGACTTATCCTAATTTCGGCAAAATGAGGCACACATTTAGGGCCTTGGACTTCCTCAGGCCTTTTAAAGCCTTTTCTGGATAAAACAAGAAAGCCAATTCACGGAGTAAAATTACACGCACGATAATGAATTTATTTGATTATGAATAGTCTGTATGTTCGGCCATTTGATTTAATTCATGCATTAGAAATCAAGCTCAGATATAGAGGGAACAAAAACGCTATAGAATCTACACTGGGTTAATATTTAGTGGTGAAAACAAGATTAGGCTTCAACAAAATATTATATTATATGAAAGATTCATTCAAGAGAAACCTTTAACACTGGGCACTTAGTTGGGATCACCTTTCGACAAGTAGTGGCACAAATATACACTCCTAGGTAACGCAATTTTATACAACGCATGTCATTTCTTACTGTATTGTAAAATAATGAAAATGCGAGGGCTGTAAGAGAATTCAGAGGTTTAATTCTGGCAATTACGGTTTGTTTGAAGCTCTTGGGGGTTTTCATATTTGCTACATGTATTTTTTGCTATTTCGAAAACAGAAAAATATTAAGGATTCAGTAGCTCTTGAACCTCATGCTTGTAAGGCCCCGTCTTTGATAAGAAACCACAGGTTTTCTTGTTATCTTCTCAGTGATAGTACCCACATGATCAGAATGATGATATAGGTGTTTTGTTCTTTTACCAAGTCAAAAGGCTGTTCGTTTTTATGTGACTGAAGTTTGTTTGTTCGATATGTTAGTTAACGATACTTGCTAACTGCCCAGACTGCTGCTTGCCTGGGGCCTGAACGTTTACGATATATGAGGGGACAATTGTATTCGTTGCTTGTTGCCATTGTCAACTGTCCACGTTGGAAATTGAAACAAATCTGTTTTCTACAAAACAACGCTATGGAAACGAACAAAGTTAACGCAGCCATTCAAATGTTAACTACAATACAGAAGTGTTATGTTGAACACGAGTCACCCGTGTTGCCTCGAATACTCCATCTTTCACGGCAAATCATAACACCCAAGAATGCACTACAGTCTTTATCCTACGTGCGTTAGTTTAGCTTCGAAGTCCAGCCTTAAAAAAATTGAATTTTGTCTTAATAAAGTTACTGTATTAAAAAAGAAACATTACCACGAGAAAGAAATCAAACATGAAAGTGTGCCAATATATCCATAAATAAGGCTAAGTCTGCTCCCGTGCTCATCACTTTAATTTTTCCATTTCCCTTCTGATTAGATCATATTAACTACTTTATTAGCGGCTCGCTGAACGACCATTCTCGCTCAGGCGAACTGGGCTAAATGAAACGTCAACTCTTGAATATCTTTACAGCGGCCAATTTACCTGATATAATGTATTTCCTCGAATAAGCGCCCGGGCGCTCATTTAAAATTTCGGCTAAAAGGAGGGGTGCTTATTGGAAGGAGGGTGCTTAATCAAGGGGACTGAGCACTTACTTCCTTTCGACGAACTACAACCTTATTTTGGCTAAATCTTTAACAGAAAAACAAAAACTACAACATTATCCACATATTAGACACATCCCAATAACTTTATTTTCGTAGAAATTACTGGTCCTCGAAGACTAGAGAATAGTCCAGTTGTTCCTGAGAAGTTTACGGCATTTACCAAGAGCACGGCAATAGGACAAAAATTAAAAGAAGAACTCTGCAAGCACATGGAGATAGAAATAACTGGAAGTGACTCAGCGGAAAAGAAACTATTCCACTGTACTGTTGCCACTGTAGTTGAAGCTTAAAAAGATATAAATAAAGTGGTAATAAAAACTGGTTCTCCTTGTATCCCTACTATTAAAGAAAGTGAAGGAGAAGGGAGGGGGGCGCTTATTCGAGAGGGGCGCTTGTTTGATATCATGGCTTAGGGGGGGGGGGCGCTTATTCGGGGTAGGGCGCTTATTAGAGCGTGGGCGCTTATTCGAGGAAATACAAATCCAGCCAATGCCAAATTGAAGTCAGTGTCAAATTCACTCACCATCGATGCAGCACCACTGCTCATAGAAACCTGACCCTTTATGATCATCATTGCAAACGACCATCTCCATTTACCGACAGCTTTTATGAAATTCCACTTAGTTCACTTCTCAGTCAAACCCAATTTTGAATCATCAGCAACAGATCTCCACTTCTGCAACTAGCTATAAAGTCCTCAATTCCAGACCTTCAAGTTGGCTTTCCAGTAAAAGATTCTGATATTTAACCGTAAGTAGATAACATACACGGACTCCAAGGGCCCGAGTCAACTTCTGCTTTTGTATAGACACATTCGGGACTACATCCTCAGAAACCCAAGGTACTTTGTCGGAGCGGACAAAGTACAGGACGGGCAAAAATTGGCGCGAAGAACGTTTTTGAGAACGTTTTTGAAAACTTTTTTCGCGCCCATTTTTGCCCAGATACAAGGCTTTGTCCGCCCTGAAAAATTACCCCTGGTACACGAGAATTCCAGGTAACAGCGGAGTGATTTCAGTAATTCTTCCCCGGGACCTCGAATCCTGTCAGAAACGAGGTGTCAATAACTACTCTTCTTTTTCATTACTTAGTTGCATAATTCAGTTTTTTTCCTTTCCCTCGCGTCACTCAAAATTTCTAAATCTTTTAGAATCAGGCTTAGTCTACAGTTTTTGCATACTAAATCAAGTAGAGTCGCAAGAGTTGAGCCTTTGACATTTGTTATCCATGGTGGTTTGTGTTGTTTTTGTTACTTCTGTTACGTCAATTTATGAAGAGGGTTGGTTGTATGTATATTGATATTATTATATTTCACGTATCTTTGCCAGTCGCCAACGTTATAGCGACTGGTTAAGCTGGAGGTTAAAAAATAAGCTTCCCAAGTAAGACGCCACAAATACGGAAAGATGAACTGGCGAATAAGCTATGAACCAATCTTGTTTAGGATGCTGGTATACATAATTGTGGTGTTCATAATTGCGTATGTGGTTAAAGGGGCTATGTCACCAATTTTAAGTCCTAGGTTAAAAGACTAAAAGCCAATATACATACATGTTTGCATAGATGGAAACCAAAATAAAGGTCCATTTTTGTTTAAAACTTTGCTCTCCTAGTGTACTGAAACTGCAGTAACTGTGTCTTTGGCCACGTATGGTCAGGATGGAAATGGATTGCAACTTGGAAAAAATCAGGCAATTTATTCCCTTGTGTCTAGCAGAAACTATCATAAACTGCTGATTTTTTGTTCTCGTTTTTAGAATTCACTTGATTTTCCCTCTAAATTGCAGTCCTATAGAATTTTGCGTATAATAAAATGTTATTCGTTCTGAATTAGCCAGACTTTTGAAACCAAGACACAAAAAAAAAATACCCGCGGCATAGCCCTTTTAACGTTTTAAGTCCCAAGAGTGACCAACATCAAATTTCCCCCCACAACATCAATACATAATCAACAGAAAAGGTTCTGAGAATAAATAAAATGATAACCAAAGGGAAATTACTTTGATTGTTTAACAAATTCTCTTAACTGATACTAGAAGAAAATGTATGGAGATCAGTGAGAAGAATTGGTTTGTTAATAGTTGGACAAAGGGTCAAGTCTCTCATTCTGCCCTCGTTGACCCTTGCAATCAACCCTGAGTGGCGATCCTTATTTATTTTTCGTTTATTTGAATTCATATTTATACAGCAACATCTAATTTAGCATAATTATAAACTGCTACTTAATATAGAGTCCTGTTTAAAAAATAATAAATAAAGATAAACAACTAATAGTCCTATAGAAGATATAAAAGCTACAATTCAGCCATTACAAGGAGACACACTTTTAAATTAGACACTGTCTTGATAACCGAGAATGAGATAAGAAACTAAAGAAACGAGCACCAAAACTCGTTGGTCAACAACGTTACATTTCGAAACACCAAGCAAACTGCACCAGAGTAACCTCATCTTCTGTTATCGACTTCCCGTTTTTTATACTGAAGTTGCTCTTTTCAACTGGGTCAAAATATTAGTGTAAAAATAATGTGTGAGAGTTGGAAAGGCCCACAGTCAACCTGCTCTGTAACGGGCACCTAAAGAACTAGCATTTAATGTTCTTAATGGGTGAGAGTCCGTAATAGCAAGAATTCTTTTTCCAGTAATTCTTCTCTTGGCCATATGTAATAACGCGTTGTCTGTAATATATGCTTTTGTTTTAGCTTCATTTAAGCGCCTTTTAGCTATATAGCGATATTATAACATACAGTGTCAATATCTAATCATTAACTTTCTTACTGGTACCTGGTTTCGTTCCGTAATTCTATGAATCAAACATTTAAATTTGACGTGTTCAGTGATATGTGACTAACCACCGATAAATTCAAAGCCAATATCATTGCACACCTGCAGGATTGTTTGCGTTCCTGTGCGTAGAAAAGTCTGTCTCCCGTAGTTGACCTTAAAGGACCATTTCTACTCTGACCGAAAAAGGTAACCTCGCTCTACAAGGTATTTAGCTTCGTTATCTCATATTTCTTAAATTTATACAAAAATTGGAGGAAAATTATACAAGCTTAATATCTAGTCTAACGGAAGAATGTCCATGCGCTCAAAGAAGTAGATGGCCACTAAACTAACAAACACAACCAAACTAAACATGATCAATCAAAATTTTAAGGCCAAAACTGCATCAAGATAAACGTACAGTGTTCGAAACAGCCATTTTATTATGTTTGCACTTATAACTTATTTTTTTTACATATATATTTTCTTGACATTACAATACCATATGCAAATGAACACTGAGAGGGGGAGGGCAGGTAGAAGACGTATTAGGTTCATTGGCCTTCAATATATATGTAATACGACTGTCACTTGTTCATTTAAAGCATGTAAATTCTTCTTTCATTTCTGTTTAAAATGGGCAAATAACTATTTTATCGTGTACAATATAATCGAAATTCTTACAATGGACAGACCAGACTGTCTGTGCTACAGCAGGTGGAGTATATATATGAGTTGTTATCGGTCGTGCATGGTCGAAGTGAGATGCCGACCGTATTGAAGAAAGTTTCTGCAAATACTTACATTGGAAAGATAAAGTGCAACAGTGAAAACGTAAATTAAAAAATATTAAATACAAACGTAAACAAGCAAAGAATGTAAATCAAATTAAACTTAAATGCAAACGAGCAAGCCTACAAATTAGCAACTTTTACTACCTGTCAAAGATGATGACACCGGTGTGCTTAATATCGCTTAATTTTCGCTATGTCATTGTTACTGCTTTGCAAACTGTATCATCTTTTTGTTGTTGTAGGCGGCGGTGGTAGTGCTTTCCTTTTCTTCTCCTTTTTCTTCCTATTTTTTCTCAAGTGTGCTCTCCCGTTCTATTTCAAGCACAACATCTTAAAAATGTTTTTGGATGGTTGAACTGGCTTCGTGATCTCGCGATACATAATAAACCGTTTCCGGTTGCTTTAGTTGCTTAACTTTTCAAACCGCAACTAATCTCGGTTGAACTGAGGTTTTAACATGTTCGTGGATAATTAACAATTATTCACGATAGCCTAGCTCCGTTCAGCCGATCAAAATGCTACAAGCATTTGCAAAATTGTTGAGACACTCCCCCGGAAAATCGGACTATCGCGTTAAAGCAACCTGTTGCAAAGAAATCAAAGGCTTGTTTGCTCTTCACACCCCCCTCCCCCTTTCAATGTTGCTCCTTGTTATTTTGATTGACATCTGGAAATCCATACAACATTGATAAGGGGGGGAGGGGGGCCGAAAGGTGTTGTAGCTGGGAGGGTGAAATATGGGCTAAAATATATAGAGTGTCTCAAGTCTTTTTGCGATTGCTTGTAGAAATCCAATATACCTAGTCCAGTTTTTAATAAGATGAAATAGGCATTAACTGTGTTAATTAAAATGGTTCATAAAGCCCCTTTTTTCAATTTTCTTCTGACACTGTAACAAACTGACTTTAACAAACTGTTTCTAAATTCCTAATTTTGCATTACCATTGTTTTCGAAAGGCAAACTGCGACAACGTGTTGCCAAGCGGTCTTCTATATACTGTAATACAATATAACAGACATAACTATGACCACGGAAGTGATAAATCGTTTACCTTAATACTGAATGTTTAAATATTAGACATGATTTTATTAAAGCAATATCAAGAATTTGATTTTACTTAAAGTGTATATGACACGAAAATTTTTTCTTCGGGTTTTGATTGTTTTATGTGTATAAAAAACGATTCTAAGCGTTAAACCGGCGTCAAACTTTTCAAACGTACTTTTTTCGCGGTGAAAATAGCGCAAATTTGACTTCAAAAGTGTCGCCATCTCGCGCGGCCAAAATATCACGTGATTAGCTAATGTGACGTCAA
>Ga0126336_10002805_pt1 | contig 10107 bp, 7 predicted proteins | sample SidCmetagenome_FD_92530 | JGI IMG/M metagenome (GOLD analysis project Ga0126336, IMG submission 92530) | Coral microbial communities from El Islote,Puerto Morelos, Mexico - Siderastrea C C metagenome | ecosystem: Host-associated > Invertebrates > Cnidaria > Coral | place: El Islote,Puerto...
ATTTTAGGTGGAGCCACGGATCAAATTTTTTAATAGTCTTTAAGGAATCATCTTGCAAAATTGGGTGCTTTTATCCACCCTGTAACGATATCTCCAAATATTTACCCTAAGCGACCTGACTATCTTGAACTGGAAGTAAATGTCCCGAGAACAATAGGCATTCTGCGCGATGACGAAAGAATGTGAAATGATTAAAACGATCACAATTTTCACATCAGGAGCTGTAATACACTCAAACTTTTGAATGGTTAGAGACGTTGAGGAGCAAATCATAAACATTTTTTATACAACGCTGTCAAAATAGTACCATGAAGTTTAATTAGCCAACAGCTTTGTTGAGTGATTGAGTACATGTAATTTCTGATTTACTTATCACATGAAATACTGTAAAACTTTATTCGATATTGGAGTATCGTGATAAGCTAATTGTCATTTTGTTCTAGCTGATAGAGTAATCAACAAAGGCTTTGTTGAGTGTTTGAGTGGCAAGACTCTGCTTGGTTTTATTTCAGTTTCCTTTAAAGCAAGCGTTGGCATTTATGGGGTCGAGAGTTATCTCCCCGGTATCCAAGATGAGCCTGCCGACATGACTAATTTCAATGCAAAGCGGCTCGGCTCCTTTTTTTCGTGGGACGTCACGACCCCACCACTCTCCTCACCAAACACCTTCAAGTGGACCTTGAATGGCACGTTATTGGACCCGGCGATAAACGACCGTATCGGAATCTCCGATGGAAGATTGTTTATATATGGGGGTTCGCTAGCTGAGGAAGGAACATACCAGGTTTTCGTGACAAACGAATTTGGGACGCTATTTAGCAGAAAAATAAAGCTAAAATTTGCAGGTTAGTTCCAGTATTACTTGGAGGGTTGTCATATTCCTAATAATCTACTACGTGCTATAGTGATGATGATGATGATGATGATGATGATGATGATGATGATGATGATGATGATGATGTGACGACCATGATGATTACGACAACGATGTGTCTTTGACGGCGAAGATAATGATGACGATAAAGAAAGTTAACGTTAGTTATGATAACGATGACATCCATGACGACTGCAAACTATAACGCTCTTACAATTGACAATATGGTACGACAAAGGCGATAGCGATGTTGACGATAACGTTGAAGTTTATTTTAAGGATGACGACGACGATGATGATCATGATGTCTATGATGACGAAGGTGATGATGACTACGACCACTTTAACGAACAACTTATAAGGTGTCTAATCTTCAGCCATTTCTCATTTTTGTTTGCAGTCACTGGAAACTTTCTTTCCCCCAGTACACCCATCAACATCAGCATGGCGGAGAATGAGCCTTTTCTTCTCCGCTGCCCACCACGCGAGTACAGCTCCCAAGTAGATTTCGACTGGGACGCTCCTGCAATACGCGGCTCAATTGCTAACAATCTTTTGTACGCCCCGCGAATCCTCATGGAGCCAAACGGAGATCTGCTTTTCTCGTACGTCGAAAGAAGCGATTTCACCACTTTTATTAGCCAGGGGCAATCCTGGAATCCCATCAGATGTAGAACAAGTAACCGTTACTCTCAAAGTGCAACAGGGCCTCCAGTGTACTTTTACATTCCAAGTTCAGGTAAGAGATATACACAGAGATGGAAACCCCGGTTTCTTCCCTATACATTTTACGGAATGCCTTAGTTGCTCCCCTGGGACAGAGTCAGTGGAAAATGGACATGCAACCACGACGGTAATAACAACCAAAACGTCACTTTTTAAAAACATTAAATTCACGTTCCTTGGGACCCCAAAATTTTTTATGATGGTTGTCTGAAGGGAAATTCACTGATCACTGAATTTTTCTCTTAATGTCAAGTTCATTGTTCCTCGTAATAACTGCTGTTTGTTTGTTTTTCGCTATAGCTACACCAAGTCTGCAACCATCGGTTGCAACGGTTCCGGTTCCATCTGTTCCGCAACCATCGGTTGCTACGCCAAGTCCGCAACCATCGGTTTTGCGTTTCTACACGCAGCCACAGGGTCTGTACACCTTGCTAACTGGAGACCAGTTCTACCTCAACTGTACCGCAGGAGGAAGGTGGGACATCTCTTGACACTTATAATCAAATTCAGCAAGCGATGTTATTCTCCTTAATTCTCCCACTTAGAGCCAAACGTTTAGTCATATGATGAAGCGTTTTACGCTGTTTTCATTCAGTATTTCCCATGCTGCTGTAAGTTTTTCACTTTCACTTTCAAAACAACTGAAACTGGGACCGTCTTCGTTTGCTCTGCCAGGGGAATACACCCTTTAAACTTGATTAACCCTTGTCATATAGAAGGTAGAATTCCATGCATCTAAGCACAAAAACGTCAAATGTGGCCATTTAAACTTACAGTACGTTACTTTGGACATGCAGCTCGTTTGAGGTTTCTGCTTGGAGATGGTCTCAAGTTTGCGTGGACTGACAAACGCTAGATGTGTCCCCATTATGTGGCCCTCTTATTGGTTTATGTCAAACACGATAAAGCGTGTTTCACATTCAACACTTAACCTGCTCCAGTTGTTGAGCTCGTGTGGAGCGAAGGAAAGGTAGCTTACGATGAAAACATAGCTTGCGAAAATGAAGTGGTACTGCTTGACGAAATGGGATCCAGCAAAATATTGTTACTGGATTCAGGGATCCAGGGTTTTGAAATCCGGATTCAGCTTCTGGAATCCAGGATCTAACCACTAGAATAGGGGATCCAGATTACTGCAACTCTGAAATCCAGCATCTAGACACTCGAAATCTGAAATCCAGTCCTCGCAATTTAATATCCCGAGTTAAGAATCCAAACCTGACATTTTATGGATTTCCTTACCTGGGCCGGGTGACCTTTTCCTTTGCTCACCCCAGTCTACACGCCTGGAACGACGCGTAGAGGAGTTTGGGACAATCAGTTTAGGACAATGAGCACTACTTTAAACAAGGCAAAAATGAAAGAGACAACACAAAATATCGTCAGTACATTCTATGATAATTTTAAAACATCTACTAATACGTTTGAGAACTTAATGTAACCAGTATGTTACAAATTGTACCTCTCGCTATGTAGGCCTGTCCCAAGAATCCAGTGGTACAAAGATGATGTATTGATAACTGATTCGGGGGATCTCTTTCAACATCAACTTCACAACAGAACCCTGCGTCTAGGATCACTCAGCTCGAGAACACATGATGGAAAATATAAGTGTGAAGCATTCAGTGGTATTTTGAACGTGACGGCATCATTTGATATCAAAGTTATTGGTACGTATCTGAGTCTCTACCCTGGGAACCAGAGGTTTCTCTTGCGTTCGCGTTGCCTGACTGACTGACTGATTGGTTGATTGATTGATTGATTGACGTTACCTTGCAATTCACAGAGAATGTAACGGCGGTTTACGCCAACCAAGATGACACATATGACCTCAGAGCTGGAAAGCATGGCGGAAGCGTGACAGTGTTCTGTAACACAACGGGCGATCCTATAATCAGTCGGACTTGGTATTACAATGGAGAAGAACTTCAGCACAGGTAGAAATAATCAAATGTAGTTTGTTTGCAATAGCACAAACCAAGAAAATGTCCATTCGGCAACCTCACTTTTACGAATATCTCTCTAAAATAGAGGGTTCTGTAAAATTTTGAAGGACACCGCCATCATCGCAAGGGTTTTTAAATAACCGTCCCACGGACAAGTTCTCAAGGTTATGTTGTTTTTCAATTGGGAATTATGTAAAAAAAACTGGGAAAACAAGCCAGCTAGTCAACTTGTTCTTTCCCCGAAAACACTAGCTCAATTCCTAAGTAAACTGTTCATATGAGTATTATGTCGAGAACAGATATCCGCTCGTCATTCATAACTGAACAACTTTTGGCTATGTATTCATGTCGAACACAAGTATGAGAAATTACTTCGCTGCGCCATACCGGTTTACATACATTAAACGCCAAGCTATTAGTATTATTATTATAAGCAGAATTCAGTTCACGACTGTATGCTAACAGCTAACTAGCTACACAGGGCGCGTAGCGTAACCTGTGAGCCTTGGAGTAAATATTATTATTATTATTATTATTAAATTGGGTAGATTTTATTATTATTATTATTATTATTATTATTATTATTATTATTATTACTATTATTACTATATTATTATTATTAATTATTATTAATTATTATTAATTATTATCATTACTGTTATTATCTTTCTGGTTCACACACACAAACGTGACAACAAGTTGCTCATGCTAACGCCTAAAACTTCATGAAGTCCCAAAAATTGGATTACGTCAAACTGAAAATAATACATAGGGAAAACTGTCAGCAAATCAACTTAATAACGAAACAGCTTGCCTTGCAACACAGGAACAAAACCAACCTATTCTAAGAGCGCATCGCAGTGCACAAAAATCTCTGTAATCTAACGCAATTAATCTTACGTTTTTTTCCCGCAAGCGGCATATTTAATATCACTGAGCGTGGAATCATTGCTAAACGACACAATCATTGATAAACCATTCCAATCAGCATCAACATGAAATGTCTACGACAAAGCCCGAGTTTACAGTGGATGTCCTCTCTTGGGTATGCCGAAGGTCTCACGATCATCAACGAATCAACCCGTGGGCTCACGAAAACAGCGACAGGAATGTGCTGACGTAGCCTCGACACACCCACAAAACTTCGTGGTTGCTATAACAACATCGATATAAACACGATATGCACAGGACTTATTTTTGCAATTTTCCTTTTTTTCTGTTCAAAATTCGCCAACAGATGGTCTGTTAAACAATCAAGCGGCGCACTAGAGATCAGGAACCTTAATCTCAGTGACTTTGGGTTTTATCAGTGCTTGGCAAAGAATGAACTGAGTGAAGATAACCGGCGAACGTTCTTAGTTGTAACAGGTAATCTTTACAGCGTAAGGGGACTCGCACCGTGTCATGAGAAGAGAGTGCGTGGGTGGGTGCGTTAAGTTTACACTGAAGTCTGAAACTAACACAAAGGAACCGCGTGGAAGTAGAGTATGAAGCGAAATGCGTAATGAGACATCATTTTTATGCTAAATATACTCGAATTACTCTCCTTGCTTTCCAGTGCTTTGAACTGAATACAATCAGTTGTCCTCAAGTGACCTTCGAAAGTTAACAGCAGAGCAATAGTCAAAATCTTTCCGGTTTTTTTTCTTTTTTTCTCGAAGTATTTTTCCTTTGGTGTCCCACAGGAATAGGATATTTCAGCACTGCATTCCTTTGAGAAGACCTCAAGCTGTTTTACGAGGTATTTCCTTTGATTTCAGGAGCTCCTCTCCCTCCCATCAACGTCAAAACGACGGACTGCGCCAACTTTACTACAAACATTACCTGGGGTATGAGGCTGACTCCAGATCTCCTTCCCCCAACCGGCTTCATCATCGAATGGAGGTCCAAGGTTACTAAAAGTCCAGATCCTTTCCCAGCTTTTTCTAAACTAGTGGAGTTACCAGGTGGCTCAGTCCGCTCTTATGTGGTCAAAGATTTGAAGCCCTACAATGAAATGCAATTCCGAATCCGTGCTAAAAATCCCATCGGCGTGGGATTTCCCGGCGTATCATCATCATTTTGTAACACAAACAGCACAGGTGAGTACCTGAAAGCATCAATATATCAATAGTTTTGTGGCTCAGGGGTGAGATGTACCGAGTGACGTCACGCTTTGTAACACTGTCTTGAATTATGATAACAGTTGTCGTGTTTTGCAATAACACTTTAGCGCAATTGCACTTAAATAACTCAGTTGTCAAACATTTTTCGCGTTTTGAAATAACTCGTAACTGAAATAACTCCGAAATGGAATTAAGTTACCGTAAAAGCTCTATTAACCCCCAGGGGGCTTATTTAATTTCAGGCCTCATGAACGGGGGGCGTTAATAGAGAGGGGGGCTTAATAGAGGGGGGGGGGCTTATTTCAAGTCTTTGAATATGCAATCTTAACATAACGTTTGCACAAACCTCAAACACTGTTAACGTATTTCTTATCAAGAAAGATCGGCCAACTTTATGTGTTTTTTCCTAGCGTTTATCACCATACATCAACTGGCAATCAAGTGGGTCGCCAAGAGAGGATGAAGGGAGAGAGCGAATCCCCCATACATGGGCCTCTTCCGATGAGAATTATTTGAAATCTATTTTTGTTATGTGTCATACTGCGTGGTGTTTTTAAGGGCGACACCTCATTGGTCAGCCATGATGATGTCATGTAGTTTTAGAATGTTGGCATGGGAACGACAGATAAAATAATAACGTTAGCAGCATGGGTGCGAGCTAATAATAAATCTCAAATAATTATCATGGGGCACGGGGATTCACTGTCTTACTTCATCCTCTCTTGGGGTCGCTTAATTACAAAATCTGATGTCCCAAAGAGGGAAGGCGGGGTTATTAAAAAAAATGAAATTGACTTTCAGATGGTAGCTTATTTGAGAGGGGGGCGGGGGGGCTTAATATAGGTTTGACTATACTGTTTTTGTTTTTGCAGAACCTTCACTGTATCCAAAGAACTTGACAGGAGTTCCAGATGGTGAAGGAGGGTTGTCCGTTAAATGGGCGGTGAGTATTGGTATTGCAATCCAGCGTTTCTTTTGATCGCTTTATTAGAGACGACATCATAACGCGATAGTGTCGTCTGAAATGTTGCCTTGTGAATGGTTAAAAAACTGTCATAGGCACCGGGGCAATGCCAAACTTCAAGACTTTTCTTCAACGAACCGCCGGCAAGTTTGAGTTTTTCTCAGCATCATCTTTTGAAAAACCTTTATTATCCTGTGATTCGTCCCTACAAGCAACTTAACTTGACAGATAACCGTATATGTGAGTACTAAAGGCACTGTAACTGTTAGATGAGGCAATTTTGTTTCTGCAACTTGCAACCGGCAACGATGACGACAACATTGCGAGACAGATTGAAGAATACTTCTTTACATGCTGCAAAATATCTTGCAACTCAGTCGCCTGAGCATCAGCTAGACTGCACAAGTTCTTCGTTGCTTAATCTTAGCCGAGTTCTTTGTTTGAGTTAAACAATAGGGAAACAATAGCTTGCAGTGTGACAGTGGTTTGTAAGCAACTAAACGGTTTGGATGTTTATCCTCTCTTGATGTTCAGCAACTATTAACTCCATGTGGTAGATGTTTGTCTGTTTAAAAATACAGAAAAGTAACCAAAACTTACGCTGGAATATTCACCATTATGTAAGCATTTATTGTGTCCTAATATGCTTCGCGTACGAAACGTCTACCTCACCTCACTCAATGTTGCCGACGAAGGACTGACGATGTCATGAGGCATTTTTTCGACAGCAAACCAAAATTGATGAAGGGGAGAGGGAGAAAATTGTTTATTGCAGGAATTTCATGCCTAGAGCTCACTCAAAAAGAAGTGTCTCAACAAAGTATCATAAGGTTTGCTTTCTTCGGATCTCGATGTCTCCCAATGCGAACATTATTTCCTTCTGAAACAGTCATTACATGTACAGTATTACTTTCTACAGGCCCTTGACCCAAAAGACTGGAGCGGTGATAGCTGTTCCTACAGGATTTTTCATCGTCAAATCGCCCCTAACTCAACATGGAATGAAGCAAGAGTTTTTGGTGGCTGTAGCCGAAACGATTATCAACTTAACCAGCTAACACCCAACACTGAGACTGAAATTGCAATTCGAGCTGAAAACATCGTCGGGCGTGGGCCGAGGAGCCCTATCGTTCGAACTCGTTCAGGGCAGGGCACACCACAGGGCATCACAAACGTGACGATAGTACATGTGGACGCGAGTTCAATAGAGCTGCAATGGAGTGCAATACCAGTGTCGCCTCCCAAGACAGTGGATGGTTACTGGGTACGTATTGTTTATTAAGCAGGATAACAGAGCTGAATAACGCAATGAACAGGTCATTATATGTCACGTAAAGAACTCGTTACCACAGTTTCGCACTTACGTCGAAGGCAAATTTCCCCCTTTTACATGCTGAATAAAATTTCTTCAAACGTTCGGTTAGAAAGGAACTGAAAGGAGAAGTCTAATAACGTAAAGAAAAATCCTTTCCTCCTAACCCCTAGCTTCACCATTCGCTGTTTTTCTTTTTAAATGGCTTTACCGCAGTGTAAAAGCTTTCGAAAACAGCTGTGTGTTCCTCAAAGCGCCCGAATTTTTTTTTCTTCGCGGCCGCTAAACTTACGCGATATTCCTTCGATAATTTACAGGTGCTTGGAAGCTCCCAACAACATTTCTTTCGCGTATAAATTTTTTCCAGTGAAATGCCAGCATACATTTTTGACTAGACTTTTAGTGGCAATTCTTTTTATTTGTTAACATACGATAAATAAGCCAAAAAGATAACCCATTTGCTTCAGAGTAAGTGATATCTTGTTGTTGTAAACGAGCGACGTTTCAAGTTCATTCAAGCGAACAGCCAATAATCCGAGGAGATTTGACAAGGCTTGACAGTTAAATGACAGGATATGGAAACATTGCCAACACCAAGAGAGACGGCTCGCGAGTGAAATATGTGTTCAGATTGATGCCTGAGAAAAATAAGTAAAGCTGTGCTCTAGAATGACTTTCGAGGTCGGATTTGCAGAACAGATCCCCAAAATATTGGAGGACAATTCGGAACGCTTTTGGGCGTTTTAAGAAACACTTTTTGAAAGAGAATTGGCCAAAAAACCCCGAAATATATTTAGGACCGTAAAGTTTCAGGACTATTTTTGAGAAACGAACACCACCTTATTCCTTGGGAGCTCCGCTTTTAGGCTTGGCTAAATCTATATATTAGAGGATCACACATAGCCCATACTGATCTGTATTCTGATAATTTTTTTGTGTAGGTTAAGTTAACCTGTGACGGCTGTTGAAGCTGCCTATAATTAGATAGAACGTTATAACAAAGACCAGCAAATGTTAGTACTAGATGAGATTTTTTCTACATTTTTTGGGAGGAGGGGGTGGTAAGGTGCGACAGTAGTAAAGCAGGGAACAATTTCGGAATAACAGTGGGAACTAGGGAACACAAGCAAATTTTCTTAAGGGAACAAGGACCCCCTCCCTGGAAGACCCTCAAAGTTATGAGAGCGGCTAAAACACGAGCGTGGGAGTCGTGCAAGCCTGTCATCCCCATTTACACTGCAAATAATTAAAAAAGAGCCATCCATTGACGACGTGGAGGCAGAGACAATGTCGCGCTATAAGTGCCTTTGATAAAATGTTAGTTGCCGACGGAAATGGAACCCATGACCTTCAACGCACCGGTCTGACGCTCTAGCCACTGAGCCGTGGCAAGGAGGCGAGCTTATAGAGTTTGAAATTGCCAGGTTTATATATTATACGTCAGCTGTTACGTAAGCTATGTCCTGCAGATTGTTAGGATCAACAATTTTTTAAAAAGTTAAATGCGTCTAGTGTGGTGATAAAGAGAGACATGTTAGTTCCCATGCCCCTGAAAAACTGAATGCAATTCACTTACCACATTACCAAGCTTTTACTTTTTTTTTCCAGATCTTTGTCTTCACGAGTCCGTTTGTAAAACGGATCCGTGAAGAGGAGGAGGAAATTCCGCAATCCCGGGAACAATTCGCAGACACCTGTAGAGATTTACCATCGAATGTGGAAGTAATATTTCCAAACGACACCATTTGCATCCAGGTCAATAACGGCCTCAGAGAGGTAGTGACGGGACTCAAACCTTGGACCGCGTACTATATTTATGTTTCGGGTTATAACAATGCTGGAATAGGTCAGGACCCGCATGTAGTAACTGTTACAACTCTGGATTCTAGTAAGTGTACACAGTTGTTTTAAATATGCGATTAACAGAATATCATCTGAACAATCACAAAAAACAACATTATGGTGGAATATGTCAAGCAGAACTCCTCTAACTGGTGTCTGGGAGCCGTATGAGTGTAATTACAGATAAGCGGGTCCTAAGCAAACACGAGAAAAGTCGGGTAATCTGGGGAGTTTTCCATTTAGCCAAAATTTTCGATTCAACCGGTTGAAATGCAAATCATAATGGAACACGCAGATCCACTGGAAATTTTCCGGAACAAACGGACAACCTTCGGAGG
>Ga0126336_10002806_pt1 | contig 10106 bp, 7 predicted proteins | sample SidCmetagenome_FD_92530 | JGI IMG/M metagenome (GOLD analysis project Ga0126336, IMG submission 92530) | Coral microbial communities from El Islote,Puerto Morelos, Mexico - Siderastrea C C metagenome | ecosystem: Host-associated > Invertebrates > Cnidaria > Coral | place: El Islote,Puerto...
GTCACGTAAACAGTCTGGCGGCGGAGACATCAGCAAGATAGAGCAGATCAGCGAAAAGGAGTCAGTCATAACATTTGAAGACCACGAAGGTAAACGATAGCTACCTTACCGACGTTTACGCGGTATTATTTTTCCTTGTGTTATTATTTATTATGCAAACTCTATTTTCTTTCCATTTGTAAGGTCTAAAGTTATAGTTTTCTCGTTATTCTGATGTTCAGAAGTAGCCAGCGCGCTTTCATTTATTCTGCATATCTTCTTCCGGTTTCACTTTCATAATTTGTGTAATTGCCTTTGAGTCTACACGTTTGAGAAATTAGAACAGGAGCTCACTTTATTTTGCCAAATGGCTTGAACCAAGAATACATTTGAAAACTACATTGTTTCTGAAATTGAGTAGAAACAGCAAGAATCAATCAAATTATTACTGCTTTCGAGTCATTTAAGTAAATCGACTTTTAAATATCGACGGCCTTGTTTCCAGCATTACGGGGAGTGCCAAAAGAGAACGACGAAATTTGTTCGGGCATATGAAGATATTGCTGGGAATCGAAAGCCTCGAGAAATCATTCGGGAAACTGCAAATAAACTCCGAATTTTACGTAATATATTCAGGGTATGCATTCAATTTTGTTCTTATTTGAGGAGACTTTTCCTTCTGTCCGGAGTTGTAAATTGTAAGATTAATTTTTAACCATTCAGTTACAAATATCCGCTGTATTGTCTTGGAAAAATCTCCTCTAAGTAATGAGAAATCAATGACACGAGATTTTAATCGGTCAATCCTGTAAACTTGGGTTAAACTGTGCACATTAACCGTGCACAACAGGATATCCAAATACACTACTCGGCTCTGTCGCTCATGAATCAATTACAATGCAGGAATCTTCTCCTCTATTGGCCGGTTATTTAAACAAGGTCTAACTAAGACTGTGGCTTTAAGACAGTGACTGTGCCCCCCTCCCCCCAGATCTGTTCATAAGTGTGCTATATGCCTGCAACAGCTTTACCCTGTTTACTGTAAACAACCTTGAAATATCAGGGTTGGCCACACTGAAATCGGTTTAGATTGGTTAAGTAGTGAAAAATATTTAACAATAGTTTCAACTCCCCTTGGGGGATAATTTAAATGCTGTCGCCTAGCTGTCTGCCAAAGATAATACAGAGATACCTTATAGAAATCGGCTTTCCTTTGTGAGCACTTTTCTTATTAAGGTAATCATTGAGGCACTAAAAATCTAAAATAGCCAGAATTATTTTCGCCCTTTTTAAGGTAGAATCCTGGAAGAAAAGTGCTACAGGAGACATAACTATTTGTCAGATTTAACACTTCCAAGGGTAAAAAGGAATACAAACTGGGCCCACAAAACGAGATGGCGGCCCCTTTTAAGGATACCTTTTAAATTTTTCTCTCATTTTTCTAATATGAGATCCTCCCCCAAGCATACACTTTGCCTCCGAAATATGCTTTAATTAAGCAACTCACTGAATCGAATCACTGAACTTTAAGTGCTATTTATCACCATCGTCAAAATGACAATAGATCGATTGCTATTTTAGTATCCACAAGGCTAACTGAAAAATACCGATTTTATTCCAGTTCCAAAATTATGAAACATGCCAACCTTTTGTCTAAGAGAAGCCGCGTGTGCAAAATGGACCCGTTTGTTTCCTTCCGCTTGTCTTGACGAAAATGCCTGCATAGAAACGTGGAAAGTAAGTCCACTCTTGCTTCAAGTTTACACGACTTACGGGTGTTAACACCTGACCCCGATCAAGTAAAAGACACATCCTGAAGAAATTTATGCTGTCTTCGGCCTTGGTCTCTCAAAAGATATGCACAAAACACAGGCCGTACCTTGAGTCAGGCCGGAGAACCCAGCGAGTTATTTCTTTAGAATAGCGGTTCGGAAGAGGATAACCGCCTCAAAAATTCGTTTCAGTTTATTTGTGGGAAAATGTTTGCCTTAATGTCATCTCAACATGGGAAATTAATTCCTTTTCGTTTTTGAGGGACAGATATGTCGTTTATAATAAGAAATTAAGTCAGGTGGCATTTTTGAAGAGCAAACAGCAGCTCATTAATTCGGCCGATGAGATTTCAAAACGTTCTGTAACTTAAAAAAAAAAGTTTAAGCTACAGAATCCGAACACAACAGCCTGCGTTATAATTTTTTAATTAATATCCATTTTAAAGGCCCTAAAACAATACGAGAAAACAGAAAATAAAATTTCATGTGTTTTGCTTACAGTACATTTTCCTGTCTGGTGCCCCTGTTGAGCGTGCTAAAGATTTCAAATAAACAAACATCATAAGTATTTGAATTCCCTTACAGTGACCAATTTCCCGTATTTTAACTGAAGCTGTTATCAGTTTGAAGTGATACATTCCCGGACCCACCGAAGCAACATCACACCTTCTTTAGAAACTAATTTCTGACATTGCAGTTTTCAATGCGGCTATTTGATTAACCATATTTTCTAAAAGCCTTTACTTTGCAACATCTTCGGTTAGAACTGATGGCCGTTGACAATACAGTGAGCTCGACTCTATCAAACACAACAATACAATTGGCTGTCTCTTTTAGCTTTCCACAGCTGTCTATTCTAGTAGGAACGTGGCCTAAATTGAACAGCCGTCTCATCTGCTTACCTCTAAGAGTAAGCGACCAGAAGCGACGGAGGAAATCCAAGCTGCGTGATCTCGGCGAATTGTGGAAGTGGACAAAAAGTTAAAGTGGGTGAGACTAAGAAGAGACGGAGCTCCCATATGTCTCCTTCTCCGTCCCTTTTTCCAACTTTAATCTCGATATCATTTATTTTTTGTGGGAGCTTCATAACAAAAAATTGGGAGGTTGTTCCAGATTTTCGGGACGACCTTCACTGCTGTGGAGTGGTGCTCTAATAGATAGCAAGTGTTAGAGTTGACAACCATCATTGCATTGTCAAATGATGCAAATAAATTCTACAATTTTGTACCACAGATCACCAAGATTAAATGGCCATTTATTGAGTATAACTACTTGAGTATATCATGGTTGCATTCGCGTAATTCGAATAAGTCGCTTTGATATCATAATTTTTAGCTGGTCGCAGAGGATATGGCGCGACTGACTTGAATTGATGAAGTTAGTCACACCAATGCGTGGGCATAGTGGTAGTAAATGATAAAAGTATACATTTTAATTTCAACATCCACTTTTCCTAACTTCCCAATACTCAATAAATCTTGGACCAGTGGCAAGCCGTAAGAGCTTTTCTTAAGTAAAGACTTGTCACTTAAATTTTAAACAGTCATGGAACACATTTGCGTGACACCATCATGTCGCCAACGCGACTGAGCATAGTAACAATGAATGTTTAATTCAACTCCCGCATTTCCAAAACTTTTAAGCTATACAAAAAATATATATATTTATATATGTTACTCTACTACATTATCGTTTACTACTAGTTGGAATATCTACTTAAATATACCAGCTACATTAGGCTTTTATTATTATATTTATTCATTTATTTATTCATTCTTATTTTCTCCTTGCGTCCTTCTTGTAAACTGACATGGATTCCCCGAATTAAGTCTAAACAAGAAGACGCCTAAGGGCATTTACGCAGGATGTGTTGGTGTGTGAAAGATTCGATTTTGAACGGAGTTGGGCAGTTGTCGAGTACATGGGTTGGTACGATATGTCAAAGAGAAACGGAGATGTTCAGTATTAGAGAGTAAAAGGATATAAACAAGAAGAACACATTGTCAGAATGAAGTGAGCGTGAAGACATTCGATTATCTTTGAGTGGCGAAAAAAAAAAAAAGGTTTCGAACGTGATGTTAACATCCTCTTTATTACCCGCACGGCTGATTACCCCGGCGCACCGGTCGGTTTTAGCCAACAGGGGAAAAAAGAATCAGCAGATTACTCGCACTGGTGGATAAACCACCCAAAAACAACAGAAAATCGTGCTAAAAAGTTCGAGAACTCAAATGTGAAACTTTGCCGTGGGCGTTTCAATCCAGGCATCTTTTTTTAAATTTAACTCGTATTAAACTCCGCCGTCACTGACTCGTGGATACACTTATCGTAAATGATCGATGCTTGTAATACTTATTGAGTCAGTTACCTTTTTATAATGTTTAGGATCAAAGAAAACTTTGTCCATTGTTTTTGTTAACAAAATACTTTTTTAGCGTGCAATTAGTAAATTTCACACCCATTGTTTTCGATGTTCATTGAGCATAAAATGACTTGTAAAACTCGGTTCGCAATTTTCTCAAAAAGCAATATCTCAGGATCTACTGGGTATTAGAAATCACTTGAAACGGGAAAATACTTCCTAAATCAAGGCGCTTGCTCTGAATATTTCACTGATGCGTCGAGTATTCTTGTACCATTTTTATCGCTGTCAATGTTTTGTTTACACGCGTGCCGACAATAATCTTTTTCATCACGCTCCACTAATTATGCAGCGAAATGAATTGAGCAGGTCCGTGAGAAATTTATTTATCTCAGGTTCTACTGGGTCTAAGAAATCGCTTGAAACGGGAAAATACTCTATAACCTAAGGCAGCGCTAGCTGGGAATATTTCACTGATGCGTCGAGTATTCTTGCATTATTTTTTTTTTATCACCGTCAATGCTATGTTTACACCGCGCCACGCGCGCCGACAAACGTATAATAGCAACTTTGTACTTTGCCGTCTCCCAACCTGACTTGCACGTGATTCGAAGTGTTACAGCCAATAAAATCGCACAATTTTTTGGGACGTCGCTTGAGCCTCGTGCCAAGGGCACGGGAAACGGGAAAGTTAAAAAAACATGCCCATTTGTGACACCGATGAAAAAATTCCATCGACTGAAACCTAAACACTGGCTGACTACGTCATCCCGCGTAATAACTGAGGGAGGGTTAAGAAGAGTGAAACATTATATCGTTACTAACTATAAATGCTACTATCACAGTGATCCGACGTTTTGTTTAGAAATTCGGTTGTTCAATACTTATTGACTTTCATGTATCTCGGACTAAGTGAATTAGTGTTTCACTACAGCTTTTTTTTTCAATTTTACGATTTTCACTCATACCCACCTCGCGGCCAATTATTTTAACCCTATTCAGACCGGGCTTTTTTCGGTCTTGTGGGACCTGGGAGGGGGCGGATTCCGCCCCCACTTCTTAACTTCGAGAATATTAAAGCTATGACAACGAAACTTAAAGGGCAGATAGTACGTCCGAAAATATTTCCATTGAGGTCCGCAACATAGACAGATGACGTCATATGACGTCACAATAGCGTTTTGTTCTCAAACGGCGGCCATCTTGGATCCGCCATCTTGGATTTCTTGATTTTTCCAAAGCTTCCAAAAAGAACCAAAATTGGTCAAGAACTGATCAAAAACAATAAAGTAACATAGAACTGATCTAAAAATGTAAAATTCACTTCAAAAAAGTAATGCTTTTTGATTAAAAGAGGAAAATTCAAAATTCTGAAAAAAAAGCGCTTGTTAAAGAGTGGTTGCCATGACAAAGACTTGCTATACCAAATTTTACCCAGATAATCTTTAGGAAAAGTCACCAAGTCTAGTGGCTTTAGCTTGTTTATTAAAAAAGGTTATAAACGTCCAAAGTCCGTGCAGGCAGAATTCGCCCCCCTCCCCCCGGTCTGAATAGGGTTAAATATCCCGTGATATAACTACCGGGAATTCTCAAAATCGCAAAACAAAGCCTCCTCGCCGTTTTTAACTTTCAGTTTCTATATGATGCAGAACAGGAGAAATTTGTTTCCGCAAACATAGTAAGCAAACTCGGCTGAAGTCATGAATGAAAGTCGAATTTATGTTCGAGTTATCGGGACAACAATATCAACGAAAGAACTAGAAATTTATTTCCAATCACGTAAACAATCTAGTGGCGGAGACATCAGTAAGATAGAGCAGATCAGCGAAAAGGAGTCAGTCATAACATTTGAAGACCACGAGGGTAAACGATAGCTAGGGAAGCAATTCTCCAGTCTAAATCGAGTGTTCTGATTGGTTAGTTCTTGGTCGGGATTTTACAGTACGGACCATTACCATGGAAACGGTCCTTTTTTTTTTTTCGCGATCCCGCTCCCGCAACTGATCCAAACTGCGAAAACGCGAGAAGATTATAAAAGGAAAGGTTTGGAGCCTGGTACAAGATAAATGAACAGGGTAATCACGTCTGTTTAGAAAAAATGCTCTTTAATTAACTTTACCGACTTTTTTATATGAGCACTGAAGACTTGCCGCAGTGAATCAAAAAGCATGGCCAAAGTTCTTCAGTGACTTTGTGTGTTTATTGTTTTTTTGTACGGCTATAGGCTGTAAGCTGTAAAGAGCTGAGTAAATCGGCCAAGACTTACACAATAATTTTTAAAATTCAGGATTAACAAAAGAGTACGTTTCTCACAAGAAAACAAAAAGAAAACTGCAAAACAACTAGCAAACGGCTTTCATCGGCAACTGTATTAAAATCAAAAGGAAACGGTCACGTTCTTGTCTAGTTTAATATTGGCCATCGCTTCAGTACGCTTTCCACAAGAACAAATTAAAGCTACACGTACATGTATTAAAATAACAGTGTACCTTAATTCCTCAGCGAGAATTTTGCTGTTGTAGTGGACATCCTTCACGAGTTCACAACTTCACAAGTCCGCTCTTGCTGTACATGTAGCTGGCGCTAAAAACAACTTTGTTAGGTGGGACGAAAATTTGCTCTCAACATCCACAAAGTTCTCCATGAAGCCACTGAAGCAAACAACTTGCAGTATTTGATGGAGAGATAATTTCCAGTGTCTTATTTTTTTAAGTTCGAGTGTTCCTTTGTTCACATTTATACAGACTAACACGCTGCCACAATTTCCAGTTTGAGAAGCACGTTTGTGAGATTTTATCGCGGCCTTTTCATTATTCTTCTTTTTCCCGAGTTGTTTCCGCCCATAACGGAGAAGCATTTTCAATAAAACTATTTTGCGTTGTAGAAGACGACGAAAAACTGACACATATAATAGAAGCAGAGCAGTTTTCATTCAAGAGCCACGCAAGTTTTTGCCGAGCGACAGCAACGATCATCAAACTGTTTCGAAAGCCAGTTGAAATCGCAGGGTTTTTACCTTGACATCGCGCCGGAAATTGACTTGAATGAACTTCTGGAAGTGTTGTTTCGTACGAAAAATGATGCCATATAATAAACCACTTACTAACTTTACTTGCTCGGGACCGTACTCGGGAATATTGGCCCTCGGTCGTTTTTGTACAAACCTCGCTGCGCTCGGTCCGTACTGCCACGACCTCGGGCCAATGTTCCCGAGTACGGCACTCGCGTTCAGTTAGTATACAAAATGTTACAATCACAGTGATGCGTCTTTTGATTAGAAATTGGGTTGTTCAGTACTTATTGATTTTCATGTGTCTCTAAACAAGCGAATAAGTGTTTCTCCATGAGTTTTCTCAATTTAACAATTTTCACTCGCACCTACCTCCCCGTCATGCGATGTAGACAGATACATTCAACAAGATTCAAATACATTCAACAGGAACTGTAACCTCTGGTTTCGGCTATGCCACAATTTCAGCTGGATTTCCTGTCGCTGTTACCGCGAGGATGAAAACCGTAGTCACACAGGAACTATAATGGATACATGTATAAGAAGCTTTGCTTTACTCTAGTCAGTCTAGTTAGTATTAATAAGGTATAACAACAAACATCGATAACTGTACAAAAGGGCTGCAAAAAACAAGAAAAATGCCTCAAATGAAGTGGTAATGCGTTTGTTAACAATTCTACGGCGAACTTTTATAGTGTAATGAATAAATAAGCTTAAACGCTCACCAGTAAACTTTACGAACTCGGTCGTTTACTTCGAAGCCATATATCATCTGAGATTTCGCACTCCGATTATATGGGAATTAGCTCAAACTGGTACGTCTCTATGTTAAATGCCACAGGTTTGAGCTCCTCGGCCATTTTCAACGCAAAGAAAACGGGTGAAAACAGAGAATTTTCCAAGAAATTACAACAATTCTCTTCAATACTCGCCTTTGGATCTTGAGCTATCTTTTGCTGCTCATCAACATTGACGTCACAGAATCAGAGGTCATTTCCATCCCTTCCATTCAAACGCGCGGTCATTTCAGAAACGATTTCGTGAAACCTTCGGATATCTTCGTACTTTTGGTATTTTGCTTCTTTTAAGGTCTCAGGAAGGAAAATTTTGGTCCAGATTTGCTTTATAATGATTTCTTTTTGTGTCAAGACGCTTTAAACGGCTAAAGCGGAATTATCAAAATTTTGGTTTATTTCATAGGGTAAAAAGGAATACAAGCTGTGTTCATAAAACGAGATGGTGGCCCCTCTTATGGATACCTTTTTAAATTTTCTCTCATTTTTCTAATATGAGAGCCTCCCCCTGCATACACTTTGCCCCCGAAAAATGCTTTAACTAAGCAACTCACTGAATCGAATCACTGAACTTTAAGTGCTATTTACCACCAGCATCAAAATGACAATAGATCGATTGCTATTTAAGTCTCCAGAAGGCTAACTGAAAAATACCGATTTTATTCCAGTTCCAAAATTATGAAACATGCCAACCTTTTGTCTAAGACAAGCCGCGTGTGCAAAATGGACCCGTTTGTTTCCTTCAGCTTGTATTGACGAAAATGCATGCATAGAAACGCCAAGTCCACTCTTGCTTCAAAGTTTATAGTACTTACAGGTGCCCTGACCCCAATCAAGTAAAAGAAACATCTTGAAGAAATTTATGCTGTCTTCGGCCTTGGTCTCTCAAAAGATATGCACAAAACACAGGCCGTATCTTGAGTCAGGCAGGGGCATCCAGCGAGTTATTTCTCTAGAATAGCGGTTCGGAAGAGAATAACCGCCTCAAAAATTCGTTTCAGTTTATTTGTGGGAAAATGTTTGCCTTAATGTCATCTCAACATGGAGAAATTAATTCCTTTTGGTTTTTGAGGGAAATTTATTTATATGTTTATAATACGAAATTAAGTCAGGTGGCATTTTTGAAGAGGAAACAGCAGCTCGGTAATTCGGCTGATGAGATTTCGTCTCCTATAACGTTCTGTGACTTAAAAACAGTTTGAGCTACAGAATCCGAACAGAACAACCTGTGTTATCGTATTTAAATTAATAGCCATTTTAAAGGCCCTAAAACAATACGAGAAAACAGGAAATGAAATTTCATGTATTTTGCTTACAGTACATTTTCCTATCTGGTGACCCTGTTGACCGTGCTAAAGATGTCTAATAAACAAACATCATAAGTATTTGAATCCCCTTACAGTGACCAATTTACCTTATTTTAACTAAAGCTGTTATCAATTTGAAGTGATACATTCCCGGACTCACCGAACCAACACCATTCCTTCTTTAGAAACTAATTTCTGACATTTTAGTGTTCAATGCGGCTATCTAATTAACCATATTTTCTGAAAGCCTTTACTTTGCAACATCTTCGTTTAAAACTGATGGCCGTTGCTAATAGTAAGCTCGACTCTATTAAACACAACAATACAATTGACTGTCCTCTTTTAGCTTTCCACAGTCTATTCTACTTACGAATTGTCAATTAAATTTTAAACCAACCTCACAGGTGGTCATGAAACACATTTGCGTGATACTATCATGCCTCTAACGCGACTGACTGAGCGAATGTTTAATTCTACATCCGCGTTTCCAAAAATTTGAAGCTAAACAAGTAAAATTGTGTATTGCTGTACTGCATTATCGTTTATTTGGAATATTCAATTGACAGTCTACTATTCTTGTAGACTGGCTTAGTTGCCTGCAGCCAAAGCAAAATTATGGGTTGGGGATATCTTTCCTTTTTTAAACACTATGTATTCATTCTTACTTATAATCCTAGACATTTTATGATTGTCTGCTTTTAATAAGGCATGTCATCGTGTATTGTAGACACTATTCATCCCTTTACTAGCCGGACTGAACTTTGTATGTATGTATGTATGTATGTATGTATGTATGTATGTATGTATGTATGTATGTATGTATGTATGTATGTATGTATGTATGTATGTATGTATGTATGTATGTATGTAGGTAGGTAGGTA
>Ga0126336_10002807_pt1 | contig 10106 bp, 2 predicted proteins | sample SidCmetagenome_FD_92530 | JGI IMG/M metagenome (GOLD analysis project Ga0126336, IMG submission 92530) | Coral microbial communities from El Islote,Puerto Morelos, Mexico - Siderastrea C C metagenome | ecosystem: Host-associated > Invertebrates > Cnidaria > Coral | place: El Islote,Puerto...
AGGTCCCCCAACACCCTCGTTTCCCGGAAACTTTTTTTTTAAAACTCTAAACTGTTTTAAAAAATACCCCCCCCCCCCCCCGATTTCTCGGGAATTCTACCTTTGTCATCTAAAGTGGAAACTTTCCCACCAACGGGCCACAAACATCTGGCCGTATGAACATGGTGGCCGATGAAAGAGGGAGGCGTTTCACGTTTGCGTTTCGTTCGACTATCCATGAGGGAAAAAGGTCGTGTCCTTAGTCGTACAGTTAAGATTTCAACTCAAAAACTACAACTGTTCGCTTTGGGACCTCGCACGCAATCTTTAAATTGTACTGTCTGCATCCCTGAGACAGTCGCAAATTTTCCAAAAAGAAGGACGGTGAATCAGTGATGGTTCTGCACTTTTGTTGCACTCGACGTTGCAGTAGGCTTTATCTGCCACTTAGCCCGCGCAGCAAGCGTTTCCGTAGAGTTTTTACACACCATTTTCGCTTTATTCTTTTTCCCTCGCCCAAATTTTTGTGCGGCCAAAAAGCAACAAATGGACGGAAAAGCCTACAGAAACTCTTGCTACGCAGGCTATGAGCTACTAAACATTAGAGCGGTTTTCAATGAGTGTCGAAAGTAATTCGCGTTTTGCTTTGGTTTTGCTTTAGTTCGCTCTGTGATTTGTTAAAAAATCTCGCACCACTTTTTCGACCAATCAGAAGTAAAACTCAAACCAATCCCAACTTGGTCGCACGCGTTTTCCCGCGCTTGGCGCCGGTTACATGTATGTGCTTCGAGTTCTGATTGGTTCATTGGGTAATTTGTGTTTGTTGTGATTGGCTGGGGTAATTACTTTGGTTTTGGTTTTACGACACTCATTTGAAAACCGCTCTAATAATTCAATTTCAATTCACTTGCTGTAATCTGTCAAGAAACTTCGATGCTTCCCAATACGCTGAGCCAAGGTAATTATCTACAGTGAATTCAAATTCTTGGAGGTTGCGAGGAGGAAATCCTGTTAAAGGGCTTTGAGCTGTTCGTGGTGAAAACGATGATGAAGGCAAGCTTACGTATGTCATGTTCAAATTTCTGTTAGCATCTAAATCGGTTACCTGTAAAAGAAATACAATACAATTGAATCTCTCTGGATAAGAGCTCCTGAAAGCGACCACTTCTGTTAACGTTCTTGAAATTACATTTGAATTACCAGTGAGTCAAACAGTGTATTGAGAATCAATCACTCATTAGCGACTAGTCTGCAAATACAGCAGGGTTAGAATTAGCGCTCGAGACAGATAAGAGGCAACTGTATTCGCGGACTACATGTAGATAGCGACCAAGAAAAGTTTCTAGTATTTTTGCGACAGGTACTAACTAAAAATCGTTGATGAATTCCGGCCAAATACTTTCACCATTAGATGAGCCACCTGCCTTGAAACGTTTACTTGGAGCCTAACGCAACCGTCACACGCGTAGGCTCGACATTTAAAAATACTGAATTAAATGAAAAAACGAATTAGTAAATATATTCCTCATAACGAATTAGACAGAAAGGTGACTTTCTCCCCTTTGCCCCTCGAGCGAATTCTCAACCTCGTTCCCAGGGTCTCTCTTGTACGGGCGTTTCTTATATCGCACCGTATAAAACTCAAGCGTTTACAACGCAGGCTAAGAACCGTTAGCATATAAAAGCTTTACTAACGAATACACAAAAGAAAATAATCTGCTCACCTTCGGACTGGTTGCAGCCGCCGTCAATCCCTTGTCTCCATATTTCTCCAGTGCCTCCTTCATAGATTCAATCTGCGCTAGTAATGCCTGCCTCTCGTTCACTAAATCAGCTACTGCCTCTGTCTGCAAGTTGTTTGTTCCTTGAAGCTCGCTCTCTTTAGATCTTAAACGCGCTTGTAGCACCGAAAGCTGCTCCTTAATTCGATGATTTTCCTCTGCGAATCGTTGCGCTTCGATTGATGCGTTTGGAGAAGACCCTCCGTAAGAGCCTGGTAACGACTCCAGGCTCAATTGGTTTCCAGTCTCACTCCGGATTACTTCGTTCACAAAAGGCTGGGACTGGCTATTGCCTTTAGGCGTTGAAGAAAGCGGTGTTTGACGTTTAAGCCTTTCAACTTCCTCTTCCAACTGATCCACTTGTGATTGCAACCGTTTACCTTGCTTTAGCAAGAATTCGTTCTCTTCCTTAAGTTTTGAATTCTCTTGTTCCATTATTAAATTCTTCTCCTTTAACTCACGCAATTCAGTCTCTAACAAGTTATCCGATGAACTATCTTTTTCTTGACTTTCTTCGTCCTGTTTTTCTCTCTCGCACAAAGCCTCTTTTAAAAATCGATTTTCAATCTCAAGGTTTTCCTTGTCTTGCATCAGTTTTTCAATTTCCTTTTGAATGCCGGGCATATCAACCCCGTCTCTATACCCTGACTTTCTCAAGCTCTCCGTTTCGAGGTAAAGAACCTGGTTTTGCTTCCTCAATACTTCGTTCGCCCTTTTCAGAGCTTGAATCTCGGTTTTCTTTTTGTAAATATCGCGTTGAAGACTCTCCAGCTCGTCTTCTAGTCGAACTTGCTCCCTCATCGAGCTAGAAAGCTGCTCTTTAGTTTGGTTAAAATCCTCGGGTACGAGAAGGCTCGTCTGTAACCCCATTTCCAACCTTGGTGTTAGTAGGATTTCGTCATATTTCTCTTTTTCTTCTTTGCGTTTTTGCTTCAGAGATAAGAACTTCTCCTTCAGCTTGTTATACTTCTCTTGCATCTTGTTCAGTTCGTCCTTGCATACCTCTATTTCATCGGTCAACTTTCCTTTGTCCATCTCAGACTCGGTTAGCGATCTACCAAGTCTTTCCACCTCCTCGTGTTCTTCAAACTGCTCTTTTTCGCTCTGCGAAACATAGCTATCGAATTTCTCTTTTTCTTTAATAAGTTCGCCTCTAAGCTCGTTATTTTTGTTTTTAAGCTCAGCAATGACTCTCTCAGAGTTGATTTTATCTTGCTCCGCTTGATGCATATGCGTCAGATGTTTCTCCGTCTCGATCAAAACTCTTTCTCGTCCTTTTTGCTCCGTATCTAGCACAGAAAACAACTTTGATATTTCCTCCGTTTTTCGCTTCACCTCGTCTTCCAACTCTTTGATCTTCTGTGCGCTTTTTTCGTCTGCTTTCATTTTTTCAGCAAGGAAATTATCTTCGTATTCTTTTCGCGCTTTGTGAAGTGCATCACGCTCAATTGTAATTCTCGACAACTCCTCAGATTGTATTCTATTCGTTTGTTGTAAACTTTCTTGCTCGGTCTTTAGAGTTTCAATCTCTTTCGCTTTTCTTTTGAGCTCTTGTTTTTGTGTTTTCTGTGATTCGCTGATTTTGAGCTGCTCTGCCGTTAGATTGGCTTCATGTGCAATTTGCTGCTGTTGAAAATCTTCAAGTTCGTGCTTAAGCTTATCTATCTCCTGTTCTCGAGTTCTGTTCAACTGACGCGCCGTATCCACATCAGCTTTGAGGGATTCAACAGTTCTAGCGTGTCCTTCGTTGACCTTCAGTTGCTCCGCCGTTAGATTAGCCTCGTGAGCAATTTGTTGTCGTTGAAACTCTTCTAGCTCTTGTTTAAGCTCGCATATTTGGTCTTGTTGTGTTTGGTTTAGTTTGTGTGCTGCTTCCAAATCAGCTTTGAGAACCTGGACTGTCTTAGCGTGAACGTCTCTCGCTATAAGCTTTTCTGCAGTAGAGCTTGCCTCCTGCGTTTTTTGCTGTTGTTGAAACTCGTGGAGCTCTCGGTTAAGCTTGGTGATTTCCCTCTCTTGTGCTTCATTTGTATGCCATGCTTTTTCAAGTTGCGCTTTCACATCAGTAATCTGCTCCGCTTGCTCGCTGTTCGCTCGAAGGGTGGTCTCCAAGTCCGCCTCAAGAGTTTTAATTGTCTTTGAAAACTCCTCCTTCACAGCTTCTTCATTCGGTGAAACTCTCTCTCCCTTATCTTTTTCACTAAGGTGTAACTGATTTTTCAAACTGTGAATCTCCTCATCATGTCTTTCCTGCATCTTAACTATGCGCTCTTGATATGTTTTCACCGAGAGTCTCTCTTGTTCAAGATTTTCACGCAGTGCTTCAATTTCAAGATTAACCGACTCCATTCTTCTTGTGGTCGAGGAAGATTTACTCTTTTCTGCTTCAAGCTCTGCCTTCAGCTTCTCGATTTTCTCTTCGTAGTCTTCTGCAAGTCCTTTCATCTGTTGTTCGTATTCTAAGCCCAAGCTCGCGGGTGCGGAGGCAAAATTTTCATCGACTGCTGCCGCAGAAATCATTGGCTCGACGTCTTGTGAATAACGAAGGCTATCTATTTCTTCTTGGAGATCTTGCTTCTCGATTTCGGACTGTTTTCGATAATTCTCAAGGCTTTCAATCTTCACGGACAGCTTTTTAATAGTCTCTTCATATTTTGCCATTTTGCTGCTGGTCCCATCCTTGTCTTCGATAACCCCTTGTCGAAGTTCTTGTATCTCTTGCATTAACGCATCCCTTTCCTTCCTACACTTCTCGCAATCGTCTGTAAGTCCTTCGATTTTCTCGTGAAGTCCTAAAATGACCGCTTCCGACTTTTCTTTGTGAGCATCGATGACTTTCTTTTTTTCCTGTTCCATTTTTTTCAGGTTTTTCGTGAGCCCTTCGATCTTGATTTCGTTCTCTTGAGACCGCTTCTCCATGGAATCCTGCAAGCCCTGTTTTTCGACCTCTAGATTGGCTATCGTCTCTCGCATAGTTTCTTTCTCCCCTTCTGCGTTTTTTAAGTTTTCGTTGAGATTCTGGAGTTGTGTGTTGTAATTTTTGACCTTGGAATCCAGTTTTTCTTTTGCCTCGTTAAGTTCTTCAAGCTCTTTACGCAGAAGTTCAGCAGTAGTTTTGTACTCTTCTGCTTCAGCCTCAAATTTCATTGCATCATCAAGGAGGCTTTCAAGTTCGGATATTTTTTTCATGTGATCTTCTTGCGCCACGTATTTGTCTTGCGCACTTTTGCTTCGTGCCAATTGTTCTTCAAGATTTGACACCTTGGTTTTGTATTCTTCAAGCTCGGCTTCGTTGTTTCGGTTTTCCTCCCTCAAAACGTCCAGTTCATATTTAAGCTCGGCCGTCTTTGTTTGAAAATCCATATCAGCCTCTGTTCTCTCTTCTACGCCTCGGAGCCTTTCCACTTCGCTTCCAAGCTCTGCCACTTTTCGTTTATATGATTCTACATCCTCTCCTAACAGCCGATTTTGCTCTTCTTGGTTCCCTTTCATCACTTCAATCTGCTCTTTCAATACAAGGGAGTTTCTTCGCTTCACCGGCGGCTTTCCATTTTTCTTGGTTGTCTCCAGTTCACTGGAAAGGTCTGTCACTACCAGATCGAATTCTGTCTTAAGATTCTCATTCTCTGCTTGCAGTGTTTCCAGGGTCTCGTGGAGTCTCTCGAGTTCTCTCTCGTGCATCCTTTTCATCGATTTGATCTCCAGTTCAAGTTCTTCAGTTGTGCGTTTCTCCTCATCAAGATATTTCCCCTCAAGATGACTTCTCTCTGCTTCTTGCAGACGTTTTTCGTAATCAGCGATAACTTTGTCCAGTTTGATTTGATGTTCTTCGTTGAGCTCCTCTCTAAGTTTCTCTTCTTTTTCTTCAAATTCCTTTTCTTGTTCTGAAATCATACCGTCCAGTACCTCAGGTGACTCGATAAACTCATTTCGTTCTTTCTGTAAAGTTTCCTTGAGCTCTTTTAATTCATTCTCATATTCTTCGATTTTGCTTTGCATTGTCTCTTGGTTAACAGCTTGATCCTCAGTTCTTTGAGAACCATTGCGTAGTTCTTCTTTTTCTTTTCTAAAAGCTTGCTCCATCTGTTCGATGTCTTCGTAATGCTTAGTATTTATGTCTTCGAGTTGAAGTTTAAGGTCAAATACAGTTTTCTCGAGTCGTTCTTTTTCGCATTCAAATCCACTCGTCGCTTCCTCCAGTTGTGCTTCAAATTCGTGTTTCATAACCATTAAGTCCTGAGCCATTTGAGTGTCACTCTCTTCAAGCTGACTGTTCAAGTTTGCTACCTGTTCTTGCAACTGGTAAATCTGGTTTTCGTAATGTTCCTTGTAAGAAGCGTCCGTGAAAGTGTGGTCACTACTTTCCATTCCTTTCGTCATTTCATTCCTCAGTTGATCGATCTCCTCTTGATTTGCCGTCAATAGAGCGTTTTTCTCGCGTTCAAATGCACTCTTGAGCTCACTTAAACTTTCCTGAAATTCAAACTCTTGGTTCTCCACCTTTTCAGCCGCCTCAGTAGCCTTAACAATCTGAGTTTGGAGCTTCTCCTTTAGCACCGTAATCTCATCTTCATAATTACTCTGCAGCGCGGCCATTTGCTCTTTAAGTGCCTCGACTTCAGGTGAATGATCACGTGAACCCACGTCACTAGAGTCATAATCAGATTCCTTTTTTAACTCCGCGACTCGTTTCCAGCGCTCTTCCCTGAGTTTCAAATCTTCCATCTCCTTCTTCATCATTTCTAACTCAATCTCGTGTTCGCTACTTAGTTCTTCAAGTTCCTTTTTCAGTCCCCTGGTTTCTTCTCTGTGTCGACCCTCCATCTCTTGTATGTATCTGTCTTTTTTCTTGAGAGTTTCTTGGAGAGCGTCTTGATCCTCGGTTACCTGGTACAGGATCAATAACGTGACTACAATAAGCTACTTAACATCTATTCCACCAGCGCGCGTCGGGTATTTAGTAAACAACCCTCCGATTAATTTCTACAACGCGCGTGCTTTATTGTGGTAAAGAGAAAAAAAGTCTGTGGAAGAATCCAATTTGGTTAGTTTACTTGATTGTATTACACTATGATTAGATTTGAAAAGTTAAAACCTGAAAAAGTGACTTCCTTTCATGTTTTCTCTCGTCAATAAAATCGGACGATGGGTATCGCCTGATATTGTACCATGTGATGACGTGTTTCGACCAATGAACGCTCGCGAAAATTAAGTGGTGGGTTATAAAAGGTGATGAATAACCGACGTTGGTTATAATCGAGTGGAATAATTGTTTTTATTAGACTTTCAATTTTGGTTACCGCTGCTGAATGGGACAGTTGAAGACTCACTATTTTAGACTTGCATATAATTTTTAACTCTATATAGGTGTACGTAAATTTAACTCTCTTTTTAATTAATTTTAATGGCAGAAACATATACATTTCTTTTTCGTTATATTTGTAATGCACATTTGATCATGTATTTATGTTAATTTGCGCAATATTAAGTAATAAATATTATTATTATTATTATTACAATTTTGGAAAAAAAATTTTCGCGGAGAAAACTATTAAATGCCGCGGCACTTAAACATGGCATTAAATTTCATTTTAAGGCAAAAGGCATTGGTTTTTTACTGATAGTTTAAGGTGAACCAATCAGAAGGCTAGAAATTCAAAACCGAGATTGAGAGTTAAATAATTTAACTTGAGAGGTGTGTAGCCTCCAATTTTGCACTTCAAAACATAAATGGTAATTTTCAGATTTTGCTCCCTTTCACACCACTTTCGATAAATAAATGTATAATCCTACGACTGCGTGACCTAATTATATACATGAGTCCGTACGCAAACAAAACACTAAAAAAAAGCTATTCTTGTAGCTACTAGTGAGATGGACACATAATGCCTACCATGCAATTGTTCCACACATATTGTTGTTACCAGAGGACTGGAAAAGGGGACTGGTAGTGTTTATCTGCTTTACCGTAGCACGTGGAGGGAAGAAAACGGAAAGAAAAAATCTCCTTTTTTCTTCCCATTTTCTCTCCTACATTGTAATCCCTCCTCCAACTAACTGTAAAGGGTGTTTCAACATAAATAAAACTAAAACCAAAGTAATGACATAACAAGGGCTACAAGTAGCAAATCAGAACTCGAAGCAAATACATGCACGTGTGGCATTAACCAAAAATTGGAAATCATGCAAGAGGACATCACGATTGGTTTTGGCATTATTTCTAGTTAGTTAAAAAGGAACACAGGTGTTTTTGGCTAATCACTAAGAGTATAAGTGAAGCAGAATTAAGTGAAAGTCAGCAGAATTTGTAGTATATGAATTGATAAGCACAGCCATTAAAATTTGAACTTTTACGTTATTCAGTCATACCTGTTGCAAGTCAAATGAATTTTTGCTCCTCATGATGTCACGCTCTTCCATCAAGCTTTCACATTCCTCTGACTTGTGTGACAGCTTTTCACTGATGTCTCCGAGTGTATCATCCTTTTCTTGTACTTGTTTTTGTAGATTTAGCACCATCTCAGTCAGAAGTTTGGGGTCTTTTGGCAGCTCTGTTCCTGAGTTATTTCTTCCATTTGTCTTTCACAGGAAAAAAAGAAGAAAGAAAACATTTGCATTACATGTACTTCAGCTTCAGCTTGACAATTAGTTTGAAACAGAGAGAGGTATGGCATTTCCTGTAAACTGGCCCGGGGGGGGGGACTCCCATATAAAAGTGACGGGGATGCTCGTCGTCTCGCTTAGGGTTGTAAATTGCAGATTTTGGTCTCACTTAGGGTGTTGAGGACGGAAAGCCAATATTTTTACCCACACAGGTATTGCTTAGGTTTGTGTGTGAAGAAATATCTATATTATACTGTGTTAGTGGTCTAGAACAGCACACAAATCGCCGTTGTTAAAATTTACTCATAGACGACAGCATTCGATTGCAACATCTTATCGCAATTAACATCTGTATAGCTGTTATTTAGTTGTCTGTTTTTGCACGGTCTCCCTTAGGGGTTAAATAAAGCCGGAGCCACGCCCAGATTGGTCTCTTTTAGGGTGTTAATTCTAATTTTCCGACGAGCATCCCCGTCACTTTCATGTGGGAGTCCCCCCCCCCCCGGGTAAACTGCCACAAAAAAGGGCTACTGCTCGAAATGTCAGCTTTAATTAATTTCTTTACGGTAGCTAATTATTTACAGTGAACATACCATATCATTACTGATTAATGCTTTGAACACTTCCCCACTTAAGCAGTACCACATTTTTTTTAGAAAAATTATATATTTTAACCCCTTTAACATTTCCCGTTGTTCCATTTATCATGTTGAAAGTGGATTTTGTACTTTTAAATATGTGGGTGAACTTCCAATAACTAGCATTCAAATGGAAGCTTATGCATTAAGAAGCAGTATTTTTCGGTGGTACAACCAGTTTCTATGCTATACAAGGCTGAGTTCCAACTTTTGAGACTGAGGATCACTGAGCAGAGATTCCAACCCTCCCGATTTTTATCAAACTCCTGATTTATTATAAAATTCTCATGAAACCTAGGAAAAAAAATTGCTAATTGTTAGGATTTTTTGCAATCTGTCACTGTGAAACATTACATCTTAAACTTTCTTCTCGAAAAACCACTCACCCAGTCTCTCCATGATGCCAAAATGCAGAAAATGGTACTTGAGAGAACCTAAATTTGCAAAATGCCCCCAGACCCCACTAGACGCTTGCGCCTTTGGCGCTATAATTATTACTCGATCCCCATTTTCCATCAAATGGGGTAGGAATGTCTGTGTGAGGATGGGTAATTGTCATAATGATGTCATTGTTGTCATATTAGCCGTGTTATAAGTCAGGTCTCGAGTTGTTCATTCATAAGCTCTGTCATTCTGAAGCAACCACATTCAGTCAAGCTAATTTTGGTCACCCAAATTCCCTCTCACCCTTATGGTGTTGGAGTGTTATTGTCAATCCAGTTTTGTAGCAAGCATTTCATAGACTCCTTGCATCCAAAACTAGTGGTCTGTGGTTAAATATAAACAATTTAGTAATTTTCTGGGGTATTGCTCACTTTGCCATACAAGGTGGCTCAAGCTTCTAAAAGGTATTGAGCAGTTAACTTTGCTGTGGTAGACGTTATTATTCTGCACAAAGTGGAAGAAATCATTAAGTGATTAACATATGACCACTTAAATAAAAACTTTTCTGGAATAATTCCTAGTTATACTGCCGTCGGAAAACTAGAATTACACCCCTAAAGGAGACCAATCTGGGCACCGCTCAGGCTTTATTTGACCCCTAAAGGAAACTGTGCTAAAACTGTGTGCTCAGTAGACCACCAACACAGTATGACTGCATTTG
>Ga0126336_10002808_pt1 | contig 10105 bp, 4 predicted proteins | sample SidCmetagenome_FD_92530 | JGI IMG/M metagenome (GOLD analysis project Ga0126336, IMG submission 92530) | Coral microbial communities from El Islote,Puerto Morelos, Mexico - Siderastrea C C metagenome | ecosystem: Host-associated > Invertebrates > Cnidaria > Coral | place: El Islote,Puerto...
GCTGACAAGTAAAGCTATTTTGTTTTTTTTCGGTTTTTTTTTTTTTTTTTATTTTTTTTCAAAAATTTCCCTTTTTTACTCAAAAAACGGGAATTTTCCCAACCCCCCCCCCCCCCCGTTGCCTTTGTATCAGGTCAGCTAAAGACACATCGTATTATAATTAGAGCACTTGAGTAAAAATGTTTGTTTTTCTAGGGGCATATTCTCATCTACAAACCAGTTTTGATGTAAAACATTACTTGTGATGCCCCAAAATGTTAAATGCGAGAACTGCTTCATAATATTCAACATCAATACGATCAAATGCAGTCTTCATTTTGACGTCAATACCACTACAAACAGTTTGGAAGGGCTTGTTATAAAGTGCGCAACGCAACGCGATGCAATATAGCAAAATTTGTAAAGTGCGCAATATACGCAATATCCTGTAAACTGCACAATATCCATTTGTAAGATATGCAATATCTCCTCGTAGTCGGAGCAATTTCTTGTTAAACTGTTTGACAATTAAGTGGTCGACTTGCAAAAACTTAATAGAATGACTTTTCTACAGCAACAGCCAGGAACTGTCTTCTCAATTATTGCTTCCAGAACAAAACAAACTGATTTGGGTTCGCGATTTTGAATTTGAATTCTTCTTGGTATAGACTGGAGAGTACATAATGTTGCCGTCTTTTAAACCGGTTATAGTCGATAACCGTGAATTAACTAGGTAACCGGTGCCTAACCTCCCTTCTCCCCAAGAAAGGAAATGAAAATGGGTGACAACAAACCCTGCGCATACAATCTATCCGATGGTAAGAGTTCACGAGAAACATAACAATCGTCATGACCCTCATCAAAGATGCAGGAAAATTTGACATAAAAACGATTACCACAGACCTCATTCATTTCAGGCATGAGATCCAGCCTCGTAGGGTTCTAGTACATGCCCAGTACATACTTTTGCAAGTCGACTGCTGTTCAAACAAACCGTTTTACAAGAAATTGCGCAGTTTACAGGGTATTGGGTAGTTTGCACAGTTTACAAATTTTGCTATATTACGTTGCGTTCTATTACGCACTTTACGACAAGCCGTTTGGAAGACCGATCTGTAACAGACCTGGGAAAACCAAGATTTTTCACAGGATTTCCACTCAAGGAAGCTTTATTTCAGGTTAGGGTAGGGAACTACATATCGAACAAACGAGCACTGCATGCAGAAGTATCCGGAGGTATCTGGGAAGCATGCTTCCCCTGAAAGTTTGAAATTTAGGTCCTTAGAGATGCGATTTCCAGCATTTTGGAACATTAAAACTTTTTTCAACTACTCTTGCACTAAATGAAAACGTAATGAAAAGAGACAATGTAATTGCGTAAACAATTAGCCAAGTGTCGCGAAACTGTTAACTCTATACCAGGGGAAAATACCAAGCCTCAGGGATTTAGATCATAGAGGTCTAAATCACTTACAAAGTCGGGTATTAATACCATATCTGCCACAGAGGGGTATTTTGGAGGCCCAAATTTCTATATGCACGGTTGCTTGAATGACAAAAGCAATCAAAAATGGCCATAACCAGCTGGCAACTCAGCGTCAGCTTTTTGCAGCAGGCTATCCTTCACCTGCACTATGAAGGCAAAGCGATGAGTGCTGTAGCACCTCTTACAGTCCCAAAAGCAGGTCTGGCTCTTCGTAGCCTCCCACGCAGTCGTTTTTAGGGGACTCGTATTTCTGGGGAGGAGTGAAATACGAGTCCCCTAAAAACGACTGCGTGGGAGGCTAGGCTCTTCGTGGACTGGTATCCGCGAGCAAACAAACCGTCGAAGCGCGAGGGTGGTATGTCCGTTTTGACACGGAAGCAAAGCCCGTCGCAACCTTGACATAAGGCACGGTGAAATATGTGAATGACAAGATCACTACGTGAGGTACAAAGCCATTCAGGGGGCAGTCCTGTTTTTAACAACCCAGCGGTAGATGGTTATTTGGGAGAGACGTTTAAATCTCTTGGAAGGACACGGTGTCATGAAATTGGCATAAATCTATCCAAGGTCTCCACTACTCTTCCCCTAGGCTCAAGCCCTTACCGTTTCATGTACTGGTTTTTATCCCAAAGGATACCCCTTTATATAATAAGAACTAAACTTTCTCCTCTTCTGTACCTTAAAAATAAGCCAAAAACAGTAGATCGTGACGGGATTTTGTCGCTCGAAGTTTCCAAGTTTTCGTATACAATTGCGTTGAGATTTCGGTCAAACTTTTGTAAACATTTTTAGTACTCACACTTAGCTGCTACCTCTGTCAGTTTAAGGTGTACTTCGGCGACTCTTTCACATAATAAAACAGTAAATTTTTTCCCCTTTAGTATATCCTGCAACGAAAAAAAGGCACCGCTCTCGGGCAAAGCCTCCTCGCATAATCCACTTTAGGGAGTAACCTGGGGGCCGCAGTGGCAAAACAAGTCAAAACGTCGACTCGTTTGATTACTTTAGGCAGGTAAAGAAGGTCTTGATCCTGGCGTCTTGGCGGTTATTTCAAAAACACGCAGTTCATCGTGATACCAATCCCTCCTCCCGTCCCCAACGAACAGTTTTGTGAGCAACCTCTTTGTGGTCCCCAAGAAGGATGGGGGAAATCGCCCAGTTATAAACCTCAAACCCTCAATCACTTCCTGGAATACCATCACTTCAAATGCAGGCAATCACATGTTGAAGGACCTATAAAAAAGGCGACTTCTTAGTGAGGATAGATCTAAAGGATGAGTACCCTAAAGTCCCTGTTGGGTAGGCCACCAAAAATATCTCCGCTTCCTGTAGAAAAGGTACTTAATAGAATTCGCTTGCCTTCCATTTGGATTGGCAACGGCACCCAGGGTGTTCACCAAGTTAATGAAACCAATTGTTGCATTTCTAAGTCAAAAGGGAGTTCGCCTGATCATTTACTTAGACGAAGTTCTCATAATGGGGCAAACAAGAGCTAGGTCTTTACCATACAACCTAGGGTTCACTGTCAACTATCAGAAATCATGCCTAATTCCCTCAATCCTGATAGAGCTAAGAAAGAAAAAAGAAGTGCGAAACTCTTTTGGACACTCAGTTCCTATGCCTCCTGGCCTCTTCAATTCAAGCGGTTTTTCCTGCTCCCCTTCACTACAGACACTTGCAGAGACTAAAGAACATGTCTCTTTTGTCCACCCAATCGCACGAAACACTTGTATCTCTTACTCAGGAGTCACTCGACGAGATTGTGTGGTGGAGGGACCAGTTGATTGCTTGGGACGGAAAAGCTCTCTTTCTTCACCGATAGACTTAGTGATCGAAACAGACGCATCTCGCCAGGGTTGGGGAGCCTACTGCGAGGGGATACGATCAGGAGGTCCCTGGGCCTTGCACGAGTAAAGACTCCATATAAATTGTCTAAAATTCCACGCCAGGTCATTTGCTCTGAAAGTCCTTCACACGAGACAAAGCTTAAGTTCATGTTCACCTCTTGATGGACAATTTGTCGGCTATCTCTTACGTAAAGAAGATGGGAGGTACCCATGGCCACTCTCGCCTACTTTCCAATCAAGCAGGAAGTCTTTGGGAGTAATGTCTAGAACACCATCTAGTAATGTCAGCACATCATCTAACCAGGCGTCCTGACCTCAAGAGCAGAAGGGGAGTTCGAGGACTATGAAAGATTCAAGCGACTGGAAGTCGAAGTGTTCTATTTTCCACACTCTCCTGAACCTTTGGGTCCATTCAAGGTGGATGTTTTTGCCTCACGCCTTACCTCCCAACTTCCTCAGTTTGGCAGTTGGAGACCAGATCCTCTAGCAACTTACCCGCTCATTTCGCTTTGTTCTCATTTCGCTCATTCTTGAATCCCATTCTCGACTCTGTGTCTTTTCGCTGCGCAAGACAAAAAATAGAAGAGCTCTGGGGTGGATATGGAACATTTCCCGACGCCAACACAAAGTTTTTCCCGACCCCGACACTTGTACCTGACCTACTCTGAGAGCCGACGTCTTTTCCGTTTTCCCTCCCTACATAATCCCACTGCGTCCGTTAAAAACGTCGTCTGGTAAAAAGTATAAACCATGAACGATGTGACATAATGGAATTCTAGGAAACAGCACGACAAGCTTGTTACTCCGTTCCGTTTATTGGGGCGTAAAGCTCATGGGTTATGCTTTCTACCCAACAACGTTTTTACAATTATGTGCATCTCTGCATTTCTTCAACAGTGCGCGCGCTCAATACATGACGTGGCATGACATTGCGACGTGAATTGCGTACGCAGTACGGATGCGCAGAAAAAATTAGCACGAACTTCCATAAGCCCTGCTCCGCAGTCTTGGCCTGAGGCCGATTGTTCATCTGAACAACACCATTGGAGAGTACATTACTGGAAAGGGACTCAGCCCTCTGGTTACTTCCGCCTTTGGGCTTACACTTCTCAGCAAGTGTACACACGCTACTGATGGTTTGTTAGGGTGATGCATTTAATGTGTTTACATTTTTAGCCTAGGCTTGTAACAACAGAGCACTCCTTAAATATTCTGGCTGCACAGCTCCTAAGGCCCCTCAGTCGAGCAGGAAACAACCGACTGGCAAACAGGGCTCATTTAAGGAACGACAATTGCAGGGGGAGACCTCGGTACAGCTGACTGGTCTGACGGCCGGCACTCGTAACAAAGGTAAATGAAGGGATGTTAATCGCTTAGCTCAAGAAACAGCTTTATTTTGCACTCTGATACCGAGGTAAATTAAGATAAAAAGAGGCTAGTCGATCTACCATATACATGTAAACTGTCTAAAGTCGACAACTACCTACCATTAGTATTCACACAACCGACGGGAGGTCAACAATATCAATAAAAGTGGTTATAAATATGTCTTATTTTTACCTAGACTTTGTATGCGAAGTTTTTGGAGCATTAAAGTCCACAACAACACTAAGATGGTACGAAATTCTGCATCTACTAAATTCTACAATAAGAAGCAAACTTTAAGCCTGACCTAGCTGATCAAAGCAAATTGCTACTAATAAGTCAATTAATTGATCGATACCAATGTATAAGCCTAATTTACGTAAATGGCAAATGCATATAATTACACGCACCCCTTATAATATGGTCGGATTCTACTGGGGGATGAAATTACACCCAAAGTAGCGTTGTTTTCAAACCAAAAAGGACATACTTTGCTTTACCACTACAGCAACCAAGACTGTAAAGGTTCGAGGGAGTCTATGACTGCTAAGCAAAGCGAAATACTTAAGCATATTTGACGGCTGACGAGTTGGAAGTCTATTTTGGTTTCTCACAACTGTCCGTTCAAAGGAACATGAACTTTGCTTGCCTTTTCGTGGACAAGGGGGCGTTTCTGAATGAATCTTACAAACTTAGGAATGCCGAACACTTTTGTACACCACCAACAAGAAAAACAATCTTTTTCCATTGCTAAAACAAAGACGACAACGCATAGAAAAGAGTTCCGAGTGGAGAAGATGGTAACATTTAACCCCTCAAGCGCCAATAGTGATCAGCATCGTGTATTGTAACACATACAGGTCATACGAATTTGGCAAATGATCACCAAACATGAATTGTCTCGATGTTTAGACAGATTCTCCCAATTAGTAATCGATAAAATCTATGGAGACAAGTAAGGAGAATTTGTATAATGATGTTGGGGCTTAAAGGGTTAAAGGGCTGCTGCTGGTAAGCTCAGACCCTGATCTTCTCATGAGCCAAAATGGAAAATTCCGCGTCTGAATCAACCAAGCAGGGCTGATCCAATTTGGAACGTCCTGGTCTCGGACATTATTGCCTGTGAACCAGCCGAAATTAATGGTTTAGAAAGGTCCTCTCCGACTCAAACGACGAACTCTTATTTAGCCTGCACAGAAAAGCATTTCGTGGGTTTTTCTGCAGATTGAGTTTTCCGGTCTTATGCTATGTGAAAAATTGGGGCAGGAGTAAAAAGGAATTTCTCTCCAAGGAAACGCTTGCTACACAGGCAACAGAAAGGATGCATAATCTCCTAATGCATAAACGACGTTATCGTATTTCTGACTATACAAGCACTCGTGATTGGGTGAAACCTCTTTGCGTGACCAGCCATGCATAAAACCAGAGACGTGGCCCATTGTAGCTTGAATTACAACGGTTTTGCAGTCGATTTCAAAACAGAACAGGAAAACGTTCGCCTTCAAATTCGTAATAAAACGTTCACTAAAATTCTCAAGAATCAGTATTCTATCAGGAGCATTCATTCTACTCTTTTACCTTCTCTTACGGATAATAATCCAAACGCTCAAAAAGTAATTAACAAGGAAAAGTGAAAGTTGCAAATAAATTTACACTAGTTGATATTTGGCGAATGAATCTGTGAACTTGGAGAGCTGCTGTTACATCAGGTGCCCCCGATTGTAGCCTTTATATACATTACGCAAAACAATTCTTTTTTCTGTGCGGCCATTTATGTGTGGCACATTAAACGTTCGCCGTCTGAATCGCAACAGTCGTAAATGTCGGTTAAGGTCCGCCAAATGCGAACTCAGCTCGGCTAATGAAACGTTTGGCGCTTGCACTCAGCCTTAATTATAACTAACTGGAGACATAAATTCGACAATCACGATAGATTTAGGAGCAAATGCGCGACAAACTTGAGATATGTTCAAGTGAAATTGATACTTAATTCGTCAAAATGCGTTTCGTACGCTTCCCGTGCAGAAAAAGGATATAGAAGCGAAATAAACCCAACGTACTAGGTAGGATTTTTCTTCGTTACAGCTGCACATCAGCGAGAGGCATGCGCAGTACAAAGCTTTTTTTTAAGTAAACGATTTCTGGTTGCTGTAGCGAAGCCTGCCGTAGTGACTTGCTTGAAGGGCTTACTAAATTGTATTGTATATGTACTAATTAATTCAGCTACAATGTTTTTATCTTACTAACTTTTCAGCTGTTTACTCTCAAAGGTCAAAAACCCAAACTCTAGTAAGAATAGTTGAGAGAAGAAACTCCAAACGTCAGGCAGACTGCTTCTGTTAATAACAGTTTGACCAAAACAGGAATACAAAAGCGGTGTACTTATGCTATTGATATTGCTGCTTCGGCAAAGATTTATAGTTATCAATGACAAAACAGATTTCAGTCTGTGTTCATCATATCCTTTTTCCTCATCTCTGACAACCTGCTGCTCCTTTTCCTATCTCTGACAATCTGCTGCTTCGCTCAGACTTGTCAATGTGACCCATGTACAAGTGCGTTAAAGCTGTGTTTCCTTTAAGAGCTTCCGCGAGTGAAATCGCACCAGGTTCGCCAATATTACTGCCAGACAAATCCAACCAAGTTAAGGAAGTATTGACTGTCAATGCTTTGGCAAGAGAAGTGACACCAGCATCCCCCATTTGAATCCAAGACAAGTTTAATTTTGCAAGGGTACTGTTTGTCACGAGAGCTTTTCCAAGTGAAATCGCACCTGGGTCACCAATGTTATTGTTAGACAAATCCAGTCGAGTCAAGGATGTATTCACTGTCAATGCCTTGGCAAGAGCACTAGCACCAGCATCCCTCATTTGTATCCTAGACAGGCCAACATTTTCAAGAGTAAGGTTTGTCTGAAGAGATTGTGCAAGTAAAGTTGCACCTGGGTCGCCAATGTTATTGCCTGACAAATTCAAACTTGTCAGAGAAGTATTGACTGTTAGTAAATCGACAAGAGAACTGAAAACACTAGTGAGAACTTTAAAACAACTGGGAGATGAAACACGCACACGACCAAAATCACTACCAATCCTCTGATCAGATCGATCTACCTTCTTGAACGATGCACTGACCTCAAGGGAACACGGTACCTCACCAAGTGAACTCACAACAACATTAATTCCTTCCAAAGCCACTTCATCAATTGTGAGCTGAAGGCCGAGAATATGGGCTAATGTCTTCCTCGTTTTCCTTTCACACTCTCTAATACAGTGTAAGGCAACGCGTACATAGCTTCCACACTTCAACGGTGAATCAGGTTTTAACTGATTGACTTGGTTTGCTATCATCTTGATGAGGGATTTGGCTATTTCTTCTTCTTTTTCTGCTACTAGCCCAGTCATGAATGAAAGGACTTGATTCAGGTCACGAAAATATCTCGTGTCAGCAAGCAAGACTTCAGGATCTACTTCCCCATGCACTACCTGAAGACTGAGATACCACGCTGCTAGAAATTCTTGGAAACTTTTGTGAAAAAAACTATAACGTGGTCCTGTTTTACTCTGTAAAGACAACAAAAAAAGCCAACTGAAGTCGGGCAGGTCTCTTTTTTGACCTGAAAGTTCATCCTCTTTGAAACAAATTCTGTTCTCTAATAAAGCATTTAAAGCCCACGACCCAAGGAGTTCCAACTCTGCTTTGTAAATCTCAATGAGATCTTTGTTGTTGGTCGACAGTCCTGCCTTGCGGCCATATCTTCTAAGGGTAATAAGAACGGTTTCCTTGAACAGCTGAGTTCTACTTTCTGGAAAAATACCAGGACTTTTCTCCAAAAGAAGACAGGCAAGTATAGTGTCCAGAGGATTTGACGTCAAGTCTTCCAGCGGGTTCTCGCAAGACAAAAGGTGAAAAGGTTTGATCCCAAAGCAATTTAAAATAAAATCTCTGTCATCATTATCTAAGAATCCTTCGAGCTCTAACAGGGTACATGTATCATAGTACTTTCTAACACCCATTCCATCATCACGCTGTGTAGTGAGCAGGTAACATTCTGGAAGTTCCCTTCCTTGCATAACGTCAGACAAAAAAGATGTGCTATGAGGCGGCAACTCATCCAAGCCATCAAGAACTAACAAAACTTTTGATTGGTTGTCACGGACAAACTTAAAGAACTGGTTTCGCTCTTCTTTTTCAATATCCCAAGGCAAAAGTTGATCATCAATAGATTCCCACAGGCCAGATTCAATGTTACGGCACGTCAGCAGAAACACCACATCAAATTTTAAGAAATGTCTGTCTGCTTCTTGACGTCTTTTAGCCCAATCATAAGCCACCTTTTGACACAAGGTTGTCTTTCCTAAACCAGGAGCTCCTTCAATTAAGACTCTCTTGGGATTTTGACATTTTTCATGTGGTCTAAAGATATCAAACGTGTTGAAAACTTCTTCAGTCGCTGTACCTTTTCCTTGCATCCTGTTTAAAACTCTACGTCTGGTTGAAACATCATCAATATGAAATACAAACTCCTGGCACCAAGGAAAGGGCGAAAGACGTCCTCTGTTGATGTACAGTTGGCAGATTTCTTCAATGAGCCAAGAACAGTCACATGCACCTGGGGAAAAAAAGCTCTTTTTACAAAACAGTGTATTTGCACGTCGTTAAAATCACTATACTGTGCTGTACCATAACATGAGTTTAACTAAACGTGTGCACAGTGCGAGTTGCAAGTATGTCTCAAGGTGTGGATTTGTGTGTGAAAGGGGTTATGTCCCGGTGTAAGACTGCACATTGGATACAATTAAATCTGTAAAAATTCGATTGTCCTTCATTGTAATTGATATAAAATACAGCACTAGAGCCGTCAGCACATCATGAACAACAAATAATACTTATACAAACAGATATTTGCCCCAAAGCAGGAATTTGTGTGTCGATGGAATTAAGCTGAACCGTGTTTTAGCGGATTATTTTGTGAACAGTTTTCGCTGGATTAAAGGTTAGATTAGCAATTCGAATTTTTTTTCCTTGTATCTCTGGCCTATCCTCACTAAAGTTTTAATTTACGAGTCTGTGATTCTCCGAGTTACAGCGATGAAATTCAGTTTCTGCGGCAATCGCATCTTCCCTTGACTCTTGCATTTCTTTCCTTCGTTTGAAAATCAGTTTTGGCTTTTTGTTTTTATAAAAAAGAAATCGACGTCAGTTGCTTATACGTCTGTCGTCTTATTGATGAGAGACTACAACATTTTGACAATGTTCTGCCGAAATTTATCATCACTAAGGGAAGGTACGTTTTTTCTTGGGGGGGGAGGGCTGGGGAATTTTGGCATTTTTTTCCCAAAAAAGTGTTGGCCCTCCCTTGCGTTTTAATAAAAAACTCCTGACCCCCCACCTTTAGGTGACTGACAAAAGCGCGACCCTCCCCTCACTA
>Ga0126336_10002809_pt1 | contig 10104 bp, 6 predicted proteins | sample SidCmetagenome_FD_92530 | JGI IMG/M metagenome (GOLD analysis project Ga0126336, IMG submission 92530) | Coral microbial communities from El Islote,Puerto Morelos, Mexico - Siderastrea C C metagenome | ecosystem: Host-associated > Invertebrates > Cnidaria > Coral | place: El Islote,Puerto...
TCGATTTAATGTCAACACGCTGAAAGAATTTGAAAAGTTTAGCCTAATTTTTTCAAATTGCAATCCATTTCCATCCGTGCCATCCGTAGCAACAGGCGACAGAAAATAGTTTCAGTGGAGTAACATAGTCTTTGGTAACAAAATTAGACCATTATTTGTGGGCGTTCATTGATGCGAGGACATATTTTTTATTTTTAAAGTGAACTAAAATAGCGTGACTATGCCCCTTTAAGCCTGCTAATTTGGTGCAATACCGGCAGTGTACAATTATATAGAGTGGACTCGTGGCAGTTCGCGATCTCATCGCGCTAATCGCGATTGAGGGTTGACTATGGGTAAGAATTTCTATTTTCATTAATATTTATTTTTTATTCATTTTTTTTCTGTATTTGAATTTTTTGAGGGGGTCATTAGGGGTGGTCCGTATAAGTGGTCCATGGACCGGTCCGTGTCAGGTGGTCCATGGACCCAGTCCGTTGGACTGGTCCACGGACCGGGGGTCAGTGTTTTCGGGTCACCCCTGTTTGCACACACCAGCGAAGGGAAAGTTTATGGCGGAACAATCTAAACTGGTCTGACTACCATATTATTGCTAAGGGAAGTTAAATCATCATATTTTGGGTTTAACTTGCACCATTTGCCTACGTTTGTTAATGGCTGGTTTATACGCTACGATTTGTCGCCCCGATATGTCAGGGCCCGGCCAGGGGGGCTAGTGGGATACCAATATACCTCACAATTTCTTTCCCCTGGGATACCAATATACCTTAAAAATGCAAAAATGTTGATAACAAATACCTAAAATTATTGTAATACAGAATACCATATACCTGAAAATTTTGGCAAAAAATACCGAATACCTTGGTAAAAAACGCCCTAGGTACTGTACACCCAAAACCCCTGGCCGGGCCTGATATGTTGGCCCGACATTGGAGCATGAGTGGTATACGTTATGTTTACACGCTACAATTTGTCGGCTCCTGGTCGGCACGATTGTTTGGATATTTTGACAACCGATTCTCTGAATTTTGATTGACATAGCAGTGTCTATGAGAATGACGTCCCGATTTGATAAGAATCTGCAGATTTGGACCAATCTCAGTCGGTGTCAAAATATACGTACGATTCACGCTTCGGTATAGTTGGGCCGACAAATTGTAGTGTATAAACCGGCTTACACTCGGGGGACACAAGTTCCATTTGATGGCAAAATCTTTTCTTCGAGAAAAGAATGAGCCCATGATTTTTTGGCATTTGGCTAGTGGGCTGCTCCTGCTCTGATACAAGGAGCAGGGAAGGGCCCCGCGAGATCGCCTTGATCACAATGAGAAATGTTTATCGTGAGGGTCAGTTTATTCTGTTGTTTCAAAAAGCGGCTAAGCCTCAACTTGGAAGAAACAGCAGACTTTTTGCAAATATTTCTGAGAACAATATAGGTGCTCGCTTGGCTGGCAGACAGGTCACTGAAATATCTTGGGCACTCAATGGATGGGGAAACAATTTAACTACCCCTCAGTGAACACAGATTGCTACCAATGCAATGATTTTGCCTTGATGCCATTAATAGATCTGCACGTAATCTGTTATTTGGATGGGACATTCACAGGCATACATATTCAGATTAGTAGTATTCATATTCTTGTCAAATTTCAACTTTATCACCATTTTAGTCTTGATAATGATGTCAGCGACATCAAAACGTCATCTCCCTTTAACTTTTGTATTAATTCGTAGCAAAATGCTTGAGCAAATGAGAAGTAGTTCATCCTGAAGCCAAGAATTATGAAAATACAAAAATAGTTCTGTTTCAGGAGAATTTTTGGATTTCTTGTGACTGTTCAATATGAATTCCCTCTGAGCTTATAATAATAAAGAATTGCATATGCGTTTGACTGGAAAGGCATTTCTTTGAGGGTCATAAAGTCAGTAACACTCATAAACACTTGAGAAATGTTGAGGAGAGCAATGAATTTTAACATGCGGACTGCTGAGGAAACAGCAAGTTTAGCTCATGTTTTTTTTAAAGTCAAATAAAAAGCATGTTATTCAGCAGTTTTTTCTAGTACAAAATTAACCTGGACCAAAATAGTGGTTATTGGGAATAACATAGAATCCTAGTAAGGCTTTCAAAGCTTTGAAAGTGAAGAGCTTATTTGTTCCCCCAGGTGGACAAGTAGTCAAGAAGAATTTCATGCAATCAACTTTTTCCGGCCCATAAGTCGACTTTTTTTTCAGGTTATGTATTCATGAATGTAAATAAGGATGGGCCTGCAGGGAAAATATGTTACAACCAGTGCAGAATGCTTGCTTTTGTGAAGAATACTTGCTTCACCACAGTAATGCGATGAGGTGTAAATATGGATCAAAGCACTTTTAATATATAAAGCGCCATTATATCTTTTCTAGCCTTGCACTGCCATGGAAACCTCTTTTGAATCATGTCAAAATGAAAACCACGAGTGAACAGCATTTGATCCAAGCTTAACTGGCTTACCTGCGATCAGGTGACCTTCTTGGATGGCTGTAAAAACAAAATGGTGTATTTGTAATTATTGCATCTGAGAGGAATCATGAAGAACAATCTTAATACACACCTAAACCCTAGCCAGTTAAGCTTTTCAGACTATAGTTAACCATTATTCAACAGTAACAGATAAATTTCTGAATTTCCAACAGCCATACTGCTCGCTGATACTGCTAAATCATGTCTGGAAGTAACTTTATTTATGTTTCATTTTTCTGCGCTAGTTTATAGTTCTTCTGATTGGACAATATAAACCAGGGCCTCTTCGGGCATAAGATACAAAAATTGGCCAAAAGAAGTACTTGTTCTCCTGACTGGATCAGTTCTTTAATGCCAAGTGAACCTGTGAAAGCATCATGGGAAGCATTTTGTGTACATACTTGTAGACTAATGTATCTGGTCTAAATTAGCCAGCTGAGGTCAGATGAGGGGTGCTTTCCATGTAGCCAAAATTTTTCGGGAATGGGAATGGAACATGTGGATCTTATTGAAAATTTCCAGAACAAGGGGATGACCTAGGAAGGTACTCCACTTTGCTGGAACGGAAATTACCATTCCATTTGCACAAAATTTCCATTTGTACTGCAAACTTGTTTCCGTAATAACTATGCACTGTGAACTCAAAATAGTTTTGCACTCTCAGTTTTGGCAAAACAGCATCAACTATAGCTGCTGTTGAAACAAAGTCAAAATCATTTTCACTACACAACAAAATTTCAATTTCCTTGTCACTTCTACAATGTGAGAAAGAAGTGGCAGTGCAACACCCATTTTGTGGGCTTCTTGTGCCATTACGTGAGGTGTTTGATTTACCAATGAGATTGCAAGGTTGGAGACTTAAATAAAGGCTTTACATAAACTATTATTATTCTGTGGCTTCACTTGACAAATTGATCTGGGCAGTATAAAACACAGACCATGGACTGGGTATAAAATCCAGACATGGTACAAACTGCACACTAGCTCAAATTATTTGTTATTTTGCAGTAGAAATTGAAAAAAGGGTTAGAATTTGAATGTCATTGAACTGAGGAACTGAGGAAATGTGAACTTACAAACATAGATGTTGGCATCTCGCTAGTTTTAAGCTGTGAAGATTTTGCCATGGTTAATGGCCATTACATATTAAAACAGTGACCATAGACCTTATTAAATAGTGATGCCCACCATAGCTTTTATTGTTTGGCCCAGTTTACCAAGCAGTAATTAACGGTATGTTATGTGAAAAACATCACAAATGAATGCAATTCTGGCAAGATCGGGTGTTTCTGTTTTGAAAACTGAAAACTTGTAGATCATACTGCGCTATGTGATGAAGAGATACAGTGGCCTTCTGTACTGTACAGAACATCTTAAAAACTTATTAGTCTAGTGTAGTCATGTACAAAACAGTTCTGGAACATTAAAATCTACATAAGACACTGTTTGTCACATAAGCCAAAATAAGAAGGTACATGTACAGTAGTACTAAGTGTTAATGTCCTAGTGGGTAACCAGTAGTTGTAATTATAATCATGTTATTTATATCGTTTTTTTTTAGATTTGCTCCAATGTCAGTGCATTTAATTGTCATCACTTACCAAGCACACCAGTCAGCCCTCTAATGTATCCTGGAGCAGGTCTGCCTGTAACTAGGACACCACCCCCAAGCCCTAGTCTGTCAAGTTGCATGCAGTATCCTCCCCCTCTTCCATGTCCACCACCTCAACCTTTCTCACTTTCTTCACTATCCACATCTTCTGAAAGCCAGACTCTGAATTTTCCAGTAAAATCCCCTGATCAACATAACTCCTCACCACTTGGACTTACTGTGTAAGGAGTCCTCAAGCCTCCACCTGCACCTCCACCTCCACCACCTCCCCCAGAGATACCAACTTGCCCTGGTCAACCTCCTCCTCCCCCTGCTCCTCCACCACCACCTCCCCCAGGGATGCCAGCTGGCCCTGGTCTTCCTCCTCCCTGCCCCCCTTTCCCTCCCACAGAACTTTTTGCACTTACATCTTCAAAGCTAGCTTCTATAAGAAAACTGTCAGCTACCAGAAAGAAAGCCATATCTCCAGGTAAGGTCACGTTAGTAAACTGATGTTAAGATTGCTACTTACTTCAGCTATTTGTTTTATCAGTGAATTAAATTGGTTCAAGATGCTCTTGCCATTGAATACCGAGTGCAAATGTGTGTTACAGTTTGCTCAAGAGGCTTTCATGGTACAGGTACAGGGCTTGCCCTTAGGATAAGAAGCTCTCAAATGTTGCTTGCCTGGCGCTGTTGCATCCTTGAATTAGTTTGACTTAGTTCGAAGATGACATGCCTGGGCCCTTGCCCATCGGGCAAGTGAGCATGAAATTTACTTGCCCGGCAGGAAAATCTACTTGTCCCAGACAACTGGACGGGACTTTTTTTCGAGCCCTGAGCTAGTACTGTATTTTGCATCTTGTTTCCAACCCCTGAAATCAGGTGAGCCAGGTGGCTCACCAAGGCCAGTGTTTGTCTAGCCTCAAAACACTAACATTCCCATGTGTCAGTCAAATGTCCAATCAGATGTCCAAGGTGCTGACCACTTCATCACTGTGCCACTGTAAACACAGTTAGGTATGTTATTATAAGATGGTATGAAGTTGTGTTACACCTCAATTGTATGTCAACCTTAGATGACAGAAGGTAAATCAGCCACCGTAAAGAGATTCAAAAGTTGATACCAACTCAGTTGATATCAAATTGAATTGTTTCATTCCCCACCAGTGAAGCGCCAGAAGTTTCTATAGAGACTTAATAATCGTTTTAAATGTTATGGTCTGATCAACCTTATGGCTATTAGGTAGTGATGTATAGAACAGTATAAACAAATGTATTGTGTCTGCCTGAGGTCCTTCATGGCCATTTCATTGGGCTATTTGTTTTATTTATAATCTTTTATTCTGTTTTTTTTTTTGCTTTGTTTTTGTATTTAGAGCATCAGACTCTCAATCAACTTCTCTAGCCTGCATTGTGTTGCTTTGTATCCTTAGACAAGAAACTTTTCTTCATATTATCTCTCCCTTACCCAGAAGTATGAATGGGTATGCTTGGGGTACAATCCTGGAGTGGACTAGCATCCCTTCCAGATCGTGGTAGTAGGTACAGCTGTAGTAATGTAGTGGTAGTAGTTGTCATGCTACAGAAACTGAATTGGAGTGCTGGATGGAATTCTCGGGATATAATCGTGCAGTGGTCTAGCAATTCCCTTCCAGGTGGGAGTAGTACTGTAACACTCCAAATAATACTTCAGAAGCTGGATTTGAGTGCTGGATGAAATACTTAAGATACAATCTCGCAGTGGTCTAGCAATTCCCTTCGGGGGAGGTGCAGAGGGGAGGGTAGTAATACTCTGGATAATACTTCCTGAAACTGGAGATGAGTGCTGCCTGAAATGCTTGGGATTTAATGCGTACTTACATCTATGCAGCCAAGGGAATTGTCATGAAATATCTTATTAGGGCGGGCCTGTAGGGCACGGTCTTTAGCTTATAGTTTTATGAAAGTTTAGTGTTAGACTAGTAGTTTGCTAAAGTCGCTGGATGGTTGATTGATTTCTTGGTTTCCTATGGGGTTGGGAATGGAAGAGGGCTTATGTTTTGACCATAGTTTTCTTGGGGACAGGGCTAGGTTATTGCAATGCCTCCACCAGGTTAAAACGTAAAGGGGTAAAAAAAGGTTAAGTTGCACACAAGGCAACGAGGCCAACACAGCTGGAGCTTATCCCGGTTTTTGTAGCTTGAAGCAACTGAGAGTATTGCTACTCCCCCCTGGATGGGATGCTAGTCCATCACAGGGTTACCCCCAGCAGTATGTCGCCAGTACCCATTTATACACCTGGGTGGAGAGGGACAATGTGAGGTAAAGTGTCTTGCCTAAGGAAACAACACGATGGCAGGGACTGGGTGTTGAACCACTGACCTTCAGATCTGAAGTCCAGTGCACTAACCACTTCACCACCGTGCCCCCAGTTTTAGGGGACCATTTGAAAAGTGGTGGCCCGACTGATTGTTGTATGCAACAATTTTCGAGAGCCTCCTCGCTCATATTAAGAGGGGAAAAACGCTAGAATCTACACTAGGTTAATTTTGTTGAATCAAAACATTTAGTTGTGAAAACAAGCTTAGATTTCCACAAAATATTATTTGAAAGATTCCTTTAACCCCGGGCATTTAGTTGGGATCACCTTTCAACAAGTAGTGATGCAAATATACCGGTAACGCAATTTTATAAAACGCATGGCATTTTTTATTGTATTGTAAAATACTAAACATGTGAGGGCTGTAGGAGACTTCAGAGGTTTAATTCTAACAACTATGGTTTGGTTTGACGTTCTTGTGGGTTTTCATTTTTGCTATATGTATTTTTTGCTATTTTGAAAACAGAAAAATGTTTAAAAGAATTCAGTAGCTCTTGAACCTAATGGCTGAGTCACAAATTAACTCCAGCTTGTAAGGGCCTGTCTTTGATTAATCACAGGTTTTCAAGTTTTTATTGAGTCTTTGTTATTCAATTTTATGTGATTAGCATTCCCAATGAAACCATTGTTTTGGAAACGCATACAGCTGAATGCTGCAGAGGGAGAGAAGAGCACAACAGTGTGGGCGATGCTTGAAGAGCCAACCATCAATGTTAGTGACTTTGCTGAAATGTTTGCCAAGGCGGAGAGAAAGTCAGAAGGGAAACTTGTCTCCTCCAAATCCACAAACAAAGTAAAACAGCAAGTTGTTCATTTGTTGGACAACAAGAGATCACAAGCTGTGGGGATATTTCTGAGAAGTCTTCATGCTGAAATGGATGAGATACAAGATGCACTGTACAATGTGAACACTGCTATTCTAGATCAAGAAAGCTTAAGGTCCCTTTTTGAAATTGTGAGTATATGCACATTTTATTGTATCTGTTTAAGTGCTGCCATGGTCATCTGGATCAGAGTGGTCTTTGAAAACGTTTTGAGGACCAGTAATTGCTCTTTTAATGCTGATGCTACCATTTGTAGTTGCTCTTTTTTCTTTATGCAGTTTCTGTCAGACTGGCAGTGTGGCCTGGCAGTCATTGTAAGGTCCATTATACACAGTGGAATATTAGCTGTTGCAGCAGCTGTTAATAGAAAAAGGTGCCAGGTTGGGGCTTTTGTAATAACTAGGTTTATTGTTGCTTTGAGTATAGATGGCTCCACAGAACCTACTTGTGAATGCTAAGTGTATTAATTTTACCCTTTGAATTGGGTTGGTATCACTAGTTTTTGAATATAATATTCCAGATGCACATCCCATAATGTGCTTGAAAATAACATTTTACATATTAAGAGGCTTATTTGCACTGGCTGATTTATTCAGCTTGTAAGTTATTTGCTGATGGCCATCTGTTTTTATCATGCACTGGCAGTATTCTCAAATTTCCTGCCACTTTTGAGAAGGTGTTAAAGGGGAGAGTGAGGCAAACGGAGGGGGGACACTTTGTGACACATGTATGAAGTTTGGATCGGGGCCTCGGAGGGAGGAGTGACCGCTGGCAGAATATACTATAGGTTCTGAAAGGTGAGATGGCTTAATCCCACCCCTTCCCACTTGGTTTTCAGCTCTTTTCAGTCAGAACATCAAACAAAAAACATGGCCAATTTCCTGTCCTTTGCTGTCGGATCTGGCACCAAAACCTTCTGGACAAGTGTCTTTGGGTTTTCTCCATTCATGCAGATGATGTTTTGCCTCTTTCAAAAATGTTGTCCCTCAAAAAAAGCCTGATTGCCAGCAGCCCTGTGCAGAATGATCATTGCTTGTTTAATTTGACCCTCTGAATATTCAGTTTATTGTGGCAAAATTAAAGGGCAAAATTACTGAGCGCTAATTGGTTGAGAAAGGGCTTTTTTTCTTAATCAAGGGCATTTTTGGTAATCAAGAGAGGGCATGATAACTTGTTCATGATTGTCGCATAGCAACCAAACGTTATCTTAAAATTTGTTGCCAAGTTTTTGTTGCAACAATGGCTGCTTGTTGCGTTGAAGTGGATGGGGAATTAATTGAACTTTTGAAAAGTGGAAGTGAAAACAGAAACACAAAAAGAAGCACAGACTACCGGAAAGGAATTTTAAAAAGTGAGCGAAAGCTAACAGTCAGTTAGGAAACCATACCCCTCATTCTGTGATAAACACAATGTGGTGGCTGCTAACAATGCATTTTGGTTTACATGGTCGACAAGAGCACCACAATGTGATGGTCGAAGACTTTTCTATTGAAAAGGATGATGATGGTGTCAAGTTCATCACTTTTTCTGAAGGCCCTACAAAGACAAGACAAAGTGGTCTGCGAATGAAACCTTGGCTAGGAACAGGGCTGTTTTTAATACCTGGCTGTTATTGACAAGCCTCAGACCAGTGTGTGGTACAAGAAAACACCATTGGGCAAGAATACCATCAATAACATAAATTAATGAAAACAATGAAAGAGAACTCACCACTTAAACATTTCTGCCCCCAAAAGAAGCTAACCAACCACAGTGCAAGAAAGACTGTTGTGAAGAAATTGAAAACAGGGTTCGACACTAACTTTTCAGCTAAGTAGCCAAGTGGCTAGTGAGAGGTTTGATTTCACTAGCCAAAATAAATTTTCACTAGCCAGACGTTTTTGCGTAATCTCATACTGTGTTCAATATGTCTAATTTTTAGCCAAGTTAAGTACTGTAAACATGCCTCTCTGTAATCTCAAGAGTGAAGAACTTGAATGTTGACTTTTCTTTCCCACGGTTAAAGATCCTCACACGCAGAATACAAAGTACAATGTGCCTTCAGGGCAAATTCCCAGGCGCGATGTAGTTCACGCTTCTCTTTTCTGTTTCGGTGAGATCATGACGAATAACTCGGAACAGTTAACCTTATATGAGCATGTCATCCGGTAAGGAGAAACGTTGGGAAGACAAGACTAACATTGTATGAACGTTGTAAGGTACGGAGAAACGTCAGAAAGACAAGACTGATACAGCAATCAACTCAGGTACGAAAAAAATGTCCACAAGAGAAGACTAGTAAATTATAAGCGGATTTAAGTGCGGAGAAACATTGAGCAGAAAAAAACTAATAAGGTTCAAACTTACTAAGATACGGAAAAACGTTGACAAGTCATATCAAACACGTTGGTTGCAAATGCACTACAGTAGGGAGAAACGCTGCCAACTTACCAAGATACATGAGATACGCAACTACTAACTTACGGAGAAAGATTATTAGACAAAACTAATTCCGTAAGATAGTGTGTGACGTACGGAAGAACGCCGAACGGACAAATTGAATTATTACAGTGGGCCAATAAATTACGGAGAAACGTAAATGAGACAACTAAAATCGCACTAACGTTCGGATAAACGATGAGAAGCCAAGACTAATACCGTATGAACATACTAACGTACAGAGACACGCTAAGCAGTGTTGAATTATCGTACGAATGTACTAACACACTGAAAATCTTAGGAAGAGCAGAACAATGTCGTGCGAACGTTGAGAAGGCTAGACTAATAAATCGACAAACCTACTTACGTATGGAGAAATGTTGTGAAGACGTTACCTAGAAAGAAA
>Ga0126336_10002810_pt1 | contig 10103 bp, 10 predicted proteins | sample SidCmetagenome_FD_92530 | JGI IMG/M metagenome (GOLD analysis project Ga0126336, IMG submission 92530) | Coral microbial communities from El Islote,Puerto Morelos, Mexico - Siderastrea C C metagenome | ecosystem: Host-associated > Invertebrates > Cnidaria > Coral | place: El Islote,Puerto...
CCCGCCCCCCGTTGAGGTTTTTTTTTTTCCCTCATTGACAACTTTCTTTCGCGGTGGGGAGGGCGAACCCCCCCCCCCCCCCCCAGTCCCAGAACACCAAAAAACACCCAGTCTGAATGGGGTTAAAATATTGCATGAACTGAAGAGATCACCATGAAAGCAATGTTCAGCATTTAACATGATTGCAAGAACGGTATGTAGAAAAAGAAAAACTGAGCAAAATCAGTAGGTTGATAAACTGACATCACTTTTATCTGTACTTGTAATGACAATGAGTGAGCACATCATATAATATTTCAATAATAAAACAGCCCAAGGTCTACAGGCAACTTTGGTTTAAGGAAAAATCACAACCTTCATTACCTTGTGCTGGACTTGCCATTGCTGACATTCAGCAAGTTTTTCAGTAATAGTTTGTAAAACTGCATCATGATCAGCCAACAGCTTCTTCTTTTCATCAAACCTTTGAGTGGAAAAAATTAAAGCAAAGCACTTGAACATGTGATTTACTGCTTCAAAGCTTTTCGCATGGGATCTTTTTAGAATTTGTTCAGTATTGTCTGTAATGTAATACAAATGGCTACCCATTGATAATCACAACATGATAGTGTTACATTTGACTGAACAAAGCCACTTGTCTGTTACACAACCACCTTTAACCCCCAACATTGATCCCTCTATTGTTTTTGTTAATATGATTACTGAAAACTCCCCTTTCAGCAACAGCCAAAAAATACTGTCCTGAGGGTTATAGCTTAAGTTAGGTTTTCCAGAGTTAAACATTCTCAGTCAACACAAACAAAATGCTTAGTGTATAGCTGTGGGCTGCTATTATGACCTAATTCTTCCACACATTTAATTACGATATACAAGGAGTCCAGTTGAGAGAATTTGTATTTTGATCATTAACTTACTTGGCTTGTACTGAGTGAAGGGGATGCTGTGGGTTGCTAATAGCTGCCTGCAGTGTTTCCTGCTGTTCTTTAAGCTCTTCAGTTGATAAATCCAAAGATTTTATTTGTTTCAGTGATCCCAAGTATGTGTCCAACTGTTCATCTAACTTTGCCAGGCCCGACTGTAGTTCATCCCTGGGTAACAAACAAGTATTTAATTTTGTCCTCCTTTGTTTCTTGCATGTGCATTTCACATACATGCTGTTAAAGTTGTTTTTTGTTTGTATGGCATAGCTCACTTTTATACCATAAGGCTTGTCACACTGATGAAAGGCTAAGCCTGAAACGTTACTGTCTTGCCTAATTTTTTGACTCTCTAAGAGTTTTTTCAAACCTTTTTTCTGCAAGTGTCACACATCATCTGAGCTTTGTCTCCAGTTTACATAACAAACAAGTATTCTTTAAAAATTACCCATGTGATTAGTAGTGATCTTCTGTTCAGCTAAGTCCATTGACATTTTTTTGTTCTTACTTGTTGTTTGTCCAGGTGACTTTCATCTCTGCCACTCGTGAAGAAAACAAGCTTTGTGTCACGTCCCTCTCCATCTCTTTCTTGTTTACCTTGTTGTCTGTAACACCTGGTGCTCCACCTCCATAGAATGCACTGGCAAAAGCATTGTCATTTGCCGTGGTCCAGTCAACCAGTGGGTCATAAACAAAGGCCTCCAAGAGAGTCAGCAGCGTCTCACGGCCTTGTTTCAAAATCTTGAGGACTTCCTCACAAGAAAGACGGAACACTCCTTCCACTCCTGTTACTCCCAAGGCTGTCTCAAGGTTAGGTGTCATCCTAAATGGAACCTTCTCAGGTACTCGCAATCCTTTACCCTTCTCAAAGCACACATTGTAGTCTATATGAACAACCTGGCAACATAAAACAAAGGCAGTATTCTTTGACTTGAACTTGAGGGGTGTTTCAGCAATAACAATCAAGCAAGGCATCTATGAAGAGCGACATTGCACAGTGTTTGTGCGATACATGTAGAGAACAGAGATTGTTAATGCAAGACTTTACTGACTTGATGGTTGCAGAAATAAAAAAAAAGTAAGGACTAATTTAATGTGACTAAATGTAATTTAGGCAAAGTTAAACTTGAAACAAAAATGCTAGGCTTGCTTGGGGCTTGTGGCTGCTAACCCTCATTGGATTGTGGTCAGGGGTTCATCGTTAGCTGACATGCCCATGTGAGGTGGCTCAGTGATCTGGCAGGGGCCACTGATATTTTACAGCTCTTGAGTTTGTGTCTATGCAGTTTGCTGTTTGCTCACATTCTCGCATTGTCAACCACTGTAGTTTTGCTCTGTTTTTACTAATGTCGCATGGCTCCACCTTTCCTTTCCGGCACCTCCCTCCAAGCTCATCTTTTGGTGATGAGTTTAAGATGCCAGAAGGGAAGGTTTCTTACCTCCCCAGTTGTGAAGTCCACCAGCATATTATCCAGATGTCTGTCTCCCAAGCCAATGATGTAGCCAATCATGGACATGACAGCAGTGGAGCGAGCATAACTCTGAGTCATCTGCCACCACTCTGCTGCACTCGTGCTTGAACACCACAACTCCCTGAAAACAAAAATAATTTATAGCAAAAGGAGAATCAGTTTGTCTTTAAACAAAAAACAGATGAAACAAACAAAAAGAGAAAAAAACAAAAACGAACCTCACAATAAAGAGATCCAAACTGACACATGACCAATCACTTTTTGGGGTCTTTCCAATCGGTAACATCACGACTTAAGGACCCTTCTGGTCAACTTTCAACTTTATTTCACACTGTTTACAGCATTGACAATAAAGTGACAACAACTTTTCCAATTCATTCAGGATCACAAACATAATCAATAGTTGGTCAGGGATGGCGGCAGATAAATATTATTCTAAGTCTTGAGACCCAAATGGTGGTGCACTCCTTCTGTTGTTACAATTTCTCTACCCTACTGCAATGTTGATGGGTTGGAATAACAGTCATAGAACAGCATATGATAGATAGATGACTCACTTGGCCAGCAGGTCACTGGGAGTTTCCTTCATTAGTTCCTCCAGTACTTGCCTCATCACAGAAAGAGGCCAATCTCTTCTGTTGGACACGTCAGTGATACCCTGTGAATGAATAACACAGTTATGTAAGGTCACATTCACACTTGGTGCCAAAGCATCGTGCAGGACATGGTGCTTGGAGGGCACCAATGTGAACAAGGCTAAATAAGAATAACACAGTTATGTAAGGCAGTGTTCACACTTGGAGCCAAAGTATTGTGCTGGGCATGGTGCCCAAGGGGCTAAGAAGTAGGTAGGGTGTTCAGCCACCTGTACTTGAGCACTAAATCAGCACAGAGAGCAGTCTGTGTACTATCTTGTACTCTAGCACTAAATCAGCATAAAAACCAGTCTGTGTACAAACGTGGGGGTGGCGAAAGGTAAATTCAAGACTTTGGGAGATGGCGAGACAATCCTTGTTTTGTGCGAGCCCAAGACCCTTTCAATTTTTTAATTACGAGACAGAGATTTCAGAGTTTTCTAAATGCGAGCCCAAAAAGTATTAGGACATAAAAATTTGAACCCAAAACTTTCAGATCAGTTTCGGGCAACTCAAGTTGTTACCTACGCACATCAGAAGTTCAAGATTTATTTTATAGTCCTTCAAAAAGTCAAGACTCAGGGAACATTAGCAAAAAGATCGAGATCCTGGGACGGCAAGGTCAAAATTGAGTCTCCGAGACTGTTTGCTGATAATTCGAGACTCCAAGACTCCAAGACTCATTCACTTCACGGTGCCTTGTCTGGCAATTTTTCCCCAAATTCTACAGGTCCAGACTACGTTTTGGGCACTGATTGTGCACAACATAATATTAAAACTGGACACTAGCAGTTGAAAATACACACAACTTCTCGATCACAGCTTCCATAATATAGCTAAGCATTATGACTGCAATAAATTATTCACACTATTGTGGTGTATTGAAAAGTGCCCACGCACAAAAAACAAGGTAAACTTAACCTCTTATGGGGACCAAAATAGGTTTATTTACTTCTTTTTCTGTTCAAAGTAAAATGAACCAGATAAGCTCTTACCTTCTCCTTCAGGGCAGGAGTAATTTTGCTGTAGAACAGTTCACTTGGCTTTAGTGGTGGAGGTGGAGGTTGATTAGCACCCTAAAATGTTAAGGAGACTCTAGATCAGTACTAATTACATCCTATAAGCAGTCACTGAGTTGTGCTCCAAGCAACATGCACACTCTACTAGCAGCTTACAGATTCAACCAAGAGCACTGACAAGGTTTCTCTTAGTCAAGATCTTTTCAGGTTACGAGGCGCTATCTTATATAACACTTCTTTATTTTGCCATACCTGTGCAGATTTAACGAGTGCAACAGCCAGGGCTTCCCTTTGCTGCCAGCGTTTGAACAAAGCAAACACAGGAACAGCACCATCCACCCACTGAATCAGACCTGACCGCGGACCAAGAGGGGTGACAGAGTAATGACGAGCACAAAACACAGCAGAACTGTGGCTGCAGGTCAAGAAGAAAGACAAGAAAAATGTTCAATGACATGAGAAAGTCAACAAGGCACTCAAGAATTTGAGGGACCAAGATTCATATGAAAGCACTGCTATAATATGGGTGTTTGTATATTCAGTGTCCATACCAAGGTCGACAACATCATTGCTCAGCTACGAAATAATTTTATATGGTAATTACCTGTCAACTGTGGCGAACATGTTGTTACAGATGGATAGGAACTGCATGATTCTCTCATCAAGATGAAGATCTTCAAGTCCTTTAAACAGGTATGTGTACCTGCAAAAACAACAGTGATTTACAGTAGTTAACACAAGAACAAAAGTAAAGGTCAAGCCTAGCCAAAGCATTCTCCAGTACACCAGACAGTGTGTCCTCCAACTGGACTATGTGCATACTATAAAACATATCACTTGGCTGGTGTGTGACCTTTGACTTTATGAAAATAACTACTTTTTTCGTCCTTACCTTTGCCCATCAGATCCAACAAATACCAGTTTCTTGGGCTTGGTTTTGGTTGGAAGAATATTGACCTCACTGATAACAGAGTCAATGGTGACAATCTGAAAATTTATTGAAAAGTACAGTTAACATGGTTCCATCAGTATTCAAACAAATCATTATTATTTTATAGTTTCATTTTAAAATCACTGTGATCAAATTACCAGTACCTTTCCACTGAAATGGGTCTGGCCTGGCATGTACACTGCAGAACCTTTTAACTTTGCCAAAGCAGGACTAATTTCATCCATGCGAAGCACATAAGCTGAACGTTTTTGAGACCTGGCCTGTAGTGCTTGAAGCAGCTATGAAGGCAAACAAAGAGAGACAAGGGTTATTTCCAGCCATGCACAATAATAACCAATGGTAGTTCTAACAAAGGAACTTGAAACTTCTAGTTAATTCCAGGGGGGATATATTAGTTGTACAGTAGAACCTTTCACTAGTAGACATCCCTAGTGACTTAGTAGGGGACAGATGCCGGCCAAGGGGTTTGTGTGTGATTAGGACTGTTACTGTTAAAGAGAGGTGTCTATTAACAGGAGCTGCTAGTCAACTGTATGATCCAGGAATTGCAATCAGCTGATGAAGGTCAGACATAACAACAAAAATACTCTCATTCAAAAACTATTCTGGTTAAAATCACTGTCTACATCAAGTAGCAAGAATCCTTCAATGTTAACCTGTTTAAATGGCTCCCAGCTAGATCTGTGGTCTGTAGGATCAGGTGGGTTCTGTACTGCCTCAAGTGCTCCTTGAATAACACCACTGTAGGTCATTTGGAACCACTGCTCATGGGGCGTGGCAGTCTCTTGGGATGTGATTTTGTTCAGCTGTTCTATGGCAAATACAACCTAGCAAAGGCACAAAGTACAATGCATTCATAGTGACAGGGTTTTCAATAGGAATCTGAGTAGGTGGCAACATTTTAGGAGAAGGAGGAGGATGAACTACTGGCATGGAAGGTGCAAGATTCTAGGGGGGGATGGGGGTATGCTCCCCCAGAAAATTTTGAAAATGTGAGCCTCTTAGAATGCATTTCCTGCATTCTGGAGCAAGAATTAGGGTATTTGAACAGAACAGGAAACACAATTCGCCGGTGAATTTACTCAAAATTCAGGCAAGATTCTTTTGTTTTTCATGAATAAATCTTGGCCGATCCAAGGCTCATGTTTTGTGGCAAATGTTTCTCATGTTAGTCGTAAAATATGAGGTAATTTCTCAATGAAATAGGGGGCGCGTTCATGTGGAATAGCCGGCGAGTTTCACCAGCTGCCGGCCCTTATTGAAAACCCAGAGTGAACAATAAAGTGATCTTACTACCCCCTCACCACCAAGTCAAACAATTTTACCTTCTTAGAGTAATAAACCCTAGGAAATTTAACTGCAACACGGCTATGGTATCAAATTTGAAATTTGGAGGTCTCTGGTTTATGTTTTGCTCTGACCACTAAGTGGAGTAGTTTCATTTTAAAGCGGAGTTCAACTCTTGGGCCACGCCTGTAGATAGCCACCAGTCTGCTGCTTGCCAGTTGGGATTTTTAAGCTTGTTATGTGGCATCTGTATTGTTTGTTTCTAATGATTTTGGTGTGGCATCTGTACACTAGTTTAATCTCTAGTTGGACATCCACTTTAAACAAAGTATTTTTAATGTCACAAAGGGCAGTAACCCATAACCACTGTTACGGCTGAGTGTAATCGGCAGGACCTTGATGTTACTATGATCTTGATTGCTGAAGGTTCCGTTTACTCACAAAACCACATGTTTATCAATGGTGTATAGATTTGAGTTGAAACTTTCTAGCAGCTTTGTACAAAACAGAGGCATTTTACCCTACAAAATAAGGGTGCAACAGCACTTACTGGTTTCATGATAGCAATGTGCTTCTCTCTGATCAGCGTAGCCTTTTGCTGATTAGTCAGATTCTGATTGCCATTGACCCTCTTGATTTCCTCCTCCAGCTGCTGCTGTCGACGTGTCACATCATGGTGGGTCTGCAGGAGTGAGCCATGCCACAGCTCTTCCCACAGCAGGGTGATTCTGCGCAGCTCCATGATAAATCCCTGCAGTTCTGAGATCAGCTCAGGATTGTGTGCCCTGATGGATTCAACTATAGTCTGATAGCAGCTGGTTAGGGCATCATTTTCTGTTTTGCTGAGGGTCTCACAGGTTTGACTTCCTTGATTCTGACTGTTTTCTGACAATGAATCAGTGGAGTTTGGCACGAGAAGAGGCAGGAGACCTGTGACAAAAAAACCAACATTAAATTCATGACAGTAGAAAAGCTTATCTGGCTGTAGTAAGTCAAATGTATTGACCTGAAACAAGCAGCTGCACAGATCAGTCATGAGAAATTTTCTTTCATGATAGTCAAATTACTTTGACTCTGATGATGACCTTCACACCAGTTGTCAAAACATCGCCACAGTCACGAACAACAGTATTTTTCGGTTCTTTTGTATCAGTATTTTTATTGTTGTTGTTGTATTATTTATAATAGAGTGTGCAAACATGTGATCTCTACATCTACATCTTCATTTTATTACGTTGGTAAAATCCATATGGATATCACACCAACTGAACAAAATGTAAAAAAAATTTATCAATTTGCACACTTCCAATTAAAATTTGAAGATATCCTCAAGGAAACCAAGGGAAGGTCACAAAGTGAACTTAAGTTGGTCTCCTGGCAGCTACCCCGGTCATCAATCTCCATGAAAGTAAAAAATAAAGCGTTCTCACCTTCTCCTTCTTTGCCCTTGTTTAACAAGTACTTTGGAAGAGATGTAGAACAGCCAACCACAGCAGGGTACACAATAAGATGAGGAGCATCTCTACCCACTCGACACAGCAGCTCTGATACACTCTGTCGCACATAGTTTTCTGGATGGTTCAGTCGCGAAAATAACTGTGGAGTTATATCTGTCAAGAACAAACATGGGAGAAAATACAACTGCAACACACTATTGTGTAGCTGCAGAAAATATCCCTTACCCCCCCCCCCCAAGGATAGTTTTTTGGTTTGAACCCCCAACCCCTCCAGAAATTCCAATTTAGCTTCATACTTTTCTTTAAAAATTCTAGCTTTTGAGATCCCCACCCCCTCAGAATTTCCAATGACCATCCATGGGGAGGGTATGGATATTTGTTGGAGCGGGACATTTCAGAAACATCAGACAAAGTAAAACCCTCAACAGACTATAGCATCCTTCATAGACAATGTCACAAAATGAACAAAAATTGACAGTGAATCCACTCCCTTGATCCTCGTGGTTTCAGTTGAGTTTCAAACATTTTAAGGTCCTGTTATTTCTATGGTCCAAAACAGTGTAGCCATGACAAAATGTGGTTGCTTTGCACTGTTGTGTTGACTGCCAGTAATAGTAGACCTGTGATAATATTATTACATTCAAATAATTATTGTCCCCGAGGTTAAATTGTAAATCAGGGAATAAATTGAATAATTCATGTCTCAGGTAGGTTTTAGTGCCATATTTAACAAATTCTTGGAAAAAGTTCAGTGGTATTCTATAAATTATAAGATAACTTCAAATATAGTTACCTTTCCAGGGTCTTGTAGGGGTATTAACCAGTCCCTCCTCCAGTTCACTACGCAGCTCACCAGCATGTTTCACGAGAAGGCGGAGCAGTCTCAAGGTTGCTGTAACATTACTGTCATCGTCACTGTTGTTAGAACAGTGTTTGTTTACTGGTTCATCCTTTATAGCACCAGAGGATTTATCAGGGCTCTAAAGAAACAACAACTGGATTATCAAATAGTGTATAAGAAGCAATAACACCATAATTATATATAATTAATTAACATTGCAAATTCAGAAAATTTCCCTCTGTTTTTCATAATAACTGAGTGAATTCTAAACAGATTGCAACGAGGAGGATTTTCAAGGAAAAATGGCCATTATCTTTTCTAGTTTGCAACTCCATTTTTGTTAGGCATCTTGTACATTTTGCAAGTAAGTTTTGTGATCTAAATCCATTCATGTTATCTTCCCAAATGCATCATCATTTGCTGTCAGTAATGGATGGTGAACAATTGTGTTTAGTACTCTAGGAGATAAAAATTTTTAAACAACAAAGATCTTCTTACTGTGGTTCCCATTCTGAGGTACATGAAATATGCCTTGGCAGCAAAGTGGTAGTGTTTGAAGAGTCTGTCCCTAACACCTCTCCACACAGACAACAGATTATCCAGCAGCTGAGACTGGGCCTCCTGTAATCCTGGGCAGACTGTGCCAAGCTGTTTCCTAGTGTTCTCCACTCCATCATCATACAGCTGAAATAAATTTGAATTAATTTTAACAGGCATTTCAAATGCTGAAAACCAATGAGAAAAACCTTAGATGGCAGAATATTGAACAGAATGTCTTTCTTAAAGCTATACAAAGTTCTTCTTAAACAAGAAACTAAGCACTTCAAAAGGGCTAAGCTCCTCCATCTCACATGCATACATGTATAATTTTTGCTCATGGTGAAAAAACTTCTTAACCCTTGCAAAACTTTTTTCTTCTGTTCTAGAAATTGACACTAGGAAGGAAATGAATTCACATCTGATAGAAAAATCTTTACTTGACAACAGTGTCACGTTAAATGAGTTGTTTTAGTTTAGGTATTACCTGATCTTCTTCTCCAATATCTTCATCCTGGTTAAAGTAAGCTGCCACATGCACTTGACCGAGAACAAGCAGCACAGATTCAACCTCAGCCTGCCGAGCAGCCTACAGCATGACACACAAATCACATACATTCAGTACTAGCAAGGGTTTCATAAATAGTCCTTCAGTTGAGAATATGATTATAAGATTGTGTATGCAAAGCACTTTCAGATTTAAAACCAATCATCTCACCAGAGCCCTTGTTCCTCCCTGTTACTGTTCAGTGGAGAAGGAAGCTCTTAGAATGAGATCGGTCACACATTATAATCTGAAGCATGCATACTAGATTTTGAAAGTCGTACTCAGGCTCAGTCTTACTGCACTCTGTTCTGAGCTGGAGAGCAATTACCTTTTACGGGTGTGTAGAAATATTCTATTTAACTCCTTTGTCAGGGCTTGAAATAATTTCCCGGCTGGTGCCGGTCAAGTTGTCCGGTCAAACCTATTTTTGCTCGGACAC
>Ga0126336_10002811_pt1 | contig 10102 bp, 2 predicted proteins | sample SidCmetagenome_FD_92530 | JGI IMG/M metagenome (GOLD analysis project Ga0126336, IMG submission 92530) | Coral microbial communities from El Islote,Puerto Morelos, Mexico - Siderastrea C C metagenome | ecosystem: Host-associated > Invertebrates > Cnidaria > Coral | place: El Islote,Puerto...
AATAAAAAATTTGGGTATTTTTGTTTAAAAAGGGGTTGGGGTTTAAGAAGGGGGTGGCCAACGCCCAGAAAAAATTTTTAGGTAACCCCCCCCCCCCCCCCCCCAATCCGGAGGAGCGTTCGTGTGGTGTCAGGATACAACCTCGTTCCCAGGACTTTTTCCCGCCTCAGCAAATTTAAAAAAGGGAAAAAGTCCTGGGAACTCGTCAGGATAGAAAGTTTCCCACGTTCTAACAATTTTGTGGTCGAGAAGCTAACATCTTAAAGCGGGGCTACGATACAACAGGATCACCGGTCCCGGGGAACTAAGCAGCCTAAAATTAGATATGTCATATTTCCAGTTCACATTCGGCTACTGAGTCATTTTTATTTGAGTACCGTTAGGTCCATCTTGTACTTTTTTTGCTCTGTGTTTGTTTTGTTGATTTGAACCTTACAAAAGCGGTTTGACGTACTTAATGTTTGGCTCACCCAGAAGTATATGAAGAAAACAATGCATTCAACTCCGATACCCACAGATTTTCGACTCAGTTGGACTTATCGCCAAAAAATTTACCCTTTTCGCTCTCGCAAGGTTCAAATCGACAAAATAAGTGCAACATCGGTTATGATATTTTTGGCTGTTTTTATTTCTTTTTAGCATGCTTCAAAGCCTGTAGAAAGGTTACTTTGAAAACTGACATTGCAAAATCAACTTGGGGAATCAGCAGAGAATCGCAGCGGAAGTCGTGACGGGTTCTTTTGGTTCTACTTGAGTTTTGATTTAGCAGTACGTTCTTTCAGTCAGTGCTGTTTCCGATGCTGAAAAAGGGTTCCGCTCAAAATTGTAAGAAAATAGGAGACGTCTCAGCGCAGGCTAAGGTACCGTTCGCTATTTATGCCTAGATGGAGGTGGGTTGGCGGGAAATAAAAGGGAGTCATTAAAAAATTGAGAAATAAAAGGGAGTCATTAAAAAAAAAACACGGGCTGCCCTTTTTATAGTTATCGATTGTTTACGTTATTCTCTCCAAGAATATTTAAAACCTTTTAAAATCTCAGTATATCAGCATAAATACGAGCATGTCCATTCACTCCAACGAGCGTCAAATGACAAGTGAACTGAAATAAGTTAAAATAAACGAAGAATCATTTTTAAGTCGAATTTCAATACTCAGAAAAGTAAATCCTGAGTCTTACCAAAGGGAGTCGAACCCATGACCTTTCAGGTGCCGGTTGGATGCTCTCTCACGCTTTGGGGGATTCGTGGTGGGCAAGTTCTTACAACTAAGTTCAAATAAATGAATGTAAAGAAGATCCTCGCAGTTATTAACGCAACTTATGCAGTTGCGAAAAGAAGGCCTGAAAAAATCAGGCTTGCAGGGATTCGAACCCTGACCTCTGCGATACCGTTCAAATAGTTCAAATAGTCAGAGCAGATAGCCAACGCAACAAATGCGCGCCAGCTTTCCATCTGAAACTCAATCAGAGTTACTCACTTGTGGTGCCGTGACTTTAGTAAGTTCAAAAACTTTGGGTTGCAATTGCCCGTCGTAATCACCCCGTTGAGGAACAGACCAGCCTCTTCTCTATGGTAGCCTATATCAGGACTTGAACATCCATGCCTTGAAGATTTTGTCTGGCGTTTGCATTCTAATTATGGACACTCATGATAATGAAGGAAGCAAAGAAAGAGGTGGAGAATGAGCAGAAATTTGTATTATATATGTATAATTAGCTGAAAACTTAGGGTTGCATGGACACAATAACGGCATAAACGTATAAAGCTAGTTTGCTTTTTCAAACGTGTTGTGTCTCGCAGGCTTCTGGGGGGCATGCTATCCCAGAAAATTTTGAAATTTGCTGGCGTCTGAAATGCTTTTTTCAGCATATTTCTTGAGAGTCTCGTGCAAGTGTAAAACGGTCTTTGTAGAGCTTCCAACAATTTTATTGCCCACAACTAGGAAGAATCCCACCTGACTTAGAATGACTGAGTCTATTCATTACTAAACGCTAAGGCGATTCGTCTGTGGCTAGAGAGAACCCATCTTTTCAGAACTGTTTAAATCTCCGCTGGTTTGTGTATACAGGCCAAAGCGAGACCGTTAAGCCTCGCATCTACCATGCTAGTGAACGAGCGTTCGCATGAATAGGAACCGACTGGAAGAGTCAGCAGAAGCTGTAGAATGGTCGAAATGTTTGGATAGAATGCTTCATCGCAATGGCTCACCGCTTGTTGCAAGGTCTGGATTTGTTCATCAGCAGAGTTGTTGTTTTTCATCTTCCGACGTAATAGCTGTTGAAAAAATGTTTAAGTAAACTTAAGGTGTACTGCAGGCGTAGTTAATCTGTAATCGTTTACATTAACATTACTAAAAAGGAATCAATTCTAATACCTCTTGCTAAAACTCAGCCATTCTTGGTAGTTCATCTGTAAAACTTTGCTCTATTTTCTGAACAACAGTCTCATCCAACAGATGTCACTTTAATAGCGGGAATCAGGTACCTGGCAAGCAATATGCCCTTGATCTCCTCTGGAAATCTGTCGTTCAGATGCTGGATCACATGATCAATGAATGGGTAGTAAAAGTTCACTTTATAGTGCGTTTCAATGTCATCACCAACATTTGCATTCCCCCTGTTAATCTGTCTGCTAACAGTTCTTGGTTTGGCGGGTGAAACATTGATCTTATCTGCCACTTGCAGCGAAAGCTAGAGATTTCCTTGGCAAAACATCACCTCGGACTTTCGTAAGAAGAGGACTTATTAGTTCCTATTCACCGTGTTTTCGGAGGGTCAAATACGTCGTTTAGAGTGCAAAATAAGGTCAGCTGGCACTTTTGGAAAGCCATCAGCAGCTCGGAAATTCGGCAGATAGGATTCTGTTTCCAAAAATTTTCTGCGGTCTAAATTTCAGCTAAGAACACCAAACAGACCAATCTGTATTAGCTTACAATAATGCGCCTTTAAAAAGTTCTAAACAATCTAAGAAAGCTGAAAATGATATTTCGGGTATTTTGCTAAAATTTTCTCGTTGCGTGCCCCTGTGCTAAAATACCTTACACAGACAGAAAGTTGTGTTTTCGTTGACTCATCCGTTGTCTCATATAGCCATTACACTGTAGAAACTTTGACTTATCTATTAGCTTTACAATACTATAGCGAATCTCGTCTCCTAAACGAGAGCTCAATTCATTTTGAATATGCGGAGACAGGTAACGCGCATTTCTCGGCGAGGTATCCAGATGACTCCTAAGAACTGTGTCGAAACTGTTCTTCCGTTGAATAAAGTAGTCAAAATTTCCGTCTTCTCGATGATCCATCGAGTTCCAGTTTCCCCTGAGTTATATACTGACACTGCCAAGCCGGTAATAACATCGATAATTGATAATAAAGTCAGTGCACGGTTTCTTTCTATGCTCTCACTGTAAGCAGCGCTAACCTGTGACGCAACTGAAAGGTTTTATTATCACAGATGGCTAAAAATTGCTCTGCCTTTGGAAGGGCATCTCTGTGAATATCAGAATTGACATGCTTCGGTAATGTCCCTCTTTGACTACCCACCGCATTCTTCCAGTCTCTGAATGGCATCGAAATAAATTCCATGTTTCGGGTGGATTCAGGAGCAAATACCAAGCAGCAGGTACAGAAACAGCCATCAATGGAGGGAGAGTAGCGTAGCCAATTGAACTTTTCATCCCACTGTGGATTGAAGTGCCGCCCATTGGTTTTTGGGTCTGAAAATCGACGGAAGCTCTGTGTTTTTCTATTCGTAAAACAGAATGTTTTTCATCATCTGTAAACTTCCGGCGATCTTTTTCGTACTGCAGCACATCAAGAGGTAAGGATTCTAAAAAATTGGAGTGAGCAAGTATTGAAACGGATATAATTTATACAGCTTTTCTTATTTTAAATCAAAAAGTCGTGTACAGTATGTGGTCCTTGGTCTGCGAGTAAAAATTATAATCTTGAATATCTTACCTGAATCAAAACTTCGCGAGCTGAATTATTCTCTGAAGATAGCTTTTATGTTTCTCGCGATAATTTTAAAGTGGCAAGTTCCAAACTGAAATATTTTTCTTGTAATTCGAAAAAAGGTGACCGTGCTCGCGGGCTCTTGGTCGGCGAATCATGTAAACAGCACGAAAAGTACCTGTGAATCTCAATAATTTCCGTAGAAGAATGAAAATTTTAACAATCTTTTATTTATTCTTTCTTATCCTTTATATATCTGAGCTGCACTCTTGTTGGAAAGTCGTTGTGAGTATAAAATAATATGTTTTACTTTTCAGACAACAGTTTCCCGCACAAGCCCCAAGTGAAGTCGAAAATAATTACAAGACTACAAGCTTATATGCATTCTACGTATACAAGAGAAGTTAACCCCGTTCTTAAACACGTGTAAAGAAGATTTTGAAAATATTCAGCAAAAACAAAGGCCGTTTCCATTTATCTAAGGTTTTCTTAATCTGCTTTGCGAAATGTAAGTTCTCTAGGGTCATAGGTCGCGGACCAAGGAACCATATGCGAAAATTGTTGATATTTTTCAAGAGTCGATAAAACAAAAGTTTCAAACTCTACAGCAAATCCGTTCACAACCGCAGAAACAAGTTTAGCTGTAAACTTGTTTTTCAAAAAAAAAAAAAAAAAATTACGTCCTCCCGTTGCGTTTATCTACGCACAAGCTAAGTAATCATTACCATGTGATTTACTAAGCCGCAAAAGTAAACACTTCAAGAAAGACAAATTGGCCTACCTGTCAACAAACTTGAATTCCGCGCCTTCACCAATAGCAAGAAAGCCGAAACTTCGTCATATGGGAGAAGACTAACCAATAAATCATCGGACACATTCGTTTTTGTCGTATTCTATTTAACGAGCAAATACTACATCATGTTGGAAAAGTCGCGGACCAAGGACCACATACTGTAATAATCTCCGATTCACCAAACTTGCAAGGGACCGTAATGGGAGATTCACAATATCAGCCCTCAGTCCCAGCGACTTTTACTTTGAAAGAGCAAGGCTAACTCACTGAAATTGTTCAAGTTAAGATGGTCGCAAAAATTTTCTTCAGTGCGTGACACATGAGTGACACCAGAGGAGAAATGGGAAAGTCCGCATAGATATTATTATTTGTTAGATAATATTATGTTACTTAGCGTGATTACTTTGTCCCTCCATCCATCCATTCATCCGTTCATCGTTCGTTCGTTCGTTCGTTCGTTCATTCGTTCGTTCATTCATTCATCGTATCCCATCGTTTCGTATCGTATCGTATCTCACAGCAATTCTTTTATTTAATCATTGATTAGTAAGTTAATTTACGTATCATTTATTAATTTACGTGTTTACTACCCTCCTTAAATAGAACCTGTAACGTATAGTATTCCTGGCAAAATGGTATGGAATATTTTCCAACTGATCGATCGTAGTTTGCGTGAATATTTTTTCTGAAATCAATAACGAGTGAAGTTAATTCCTGACGGTTGCGTTACTTTATTATGGAGATTTTGTAACTCCAAAAGAGAGATATTTACTCCATAAAGATTAAAAATAACTCCATTTGAAGACTGGAGTTGTTTCAACTCCTGATTTAGAGTCAAACTCGTGAGTTAAAATAACCACTTTAAAAAGACATTACTTTCAACCTAAAATTAATTAAATAAAATTTTGGTGTTAAAACGATTTTCTGAAAATCAGTACTGTGCTGGATTATTAGTTTAAATGCTAATTTCTTTATTTTTGTGATCAGAATTTTCTAATTAAGTAATTAACTCAAATAGTGGCCAATTAGTGCCGACCCTTAAAGGCCACTTTAAATTTTTACAGCCTTTAAGCATAAGACAATTTAGCTAACTATGGGTAAAGAAACGCATAAAATAGAATGATGCTGACTCCCTCGTCTTTATTTTTGTAATTTTTCAGAGAAATGTCCTGGTGAAAAAAATACTACAGCATGTTAATGACCTAGCCTGCGTAGCTGCCGGGATTGTTTGTGCGAAGAGCAGCGAAGTGGGGAGAAGCGGTTTGAAAATTAATGACATTGAAAGAATTGTTTTCTAGAAATGGTCAAGGTTTCCATGGCAATATATTGAGAAATAAATAACATGTAAAACACCGCTAATTATTTTCCACTAAATGTGAATTAGCTAAGTTAGGGGTGCACATTTTGTGAGATTGACAAATTAACACGGGTAGATTCGGGCAAGAAATGGCTATATCACTGAGTAGAGATTGACTATTTCGTCATCTTTAACCATCTTTAAATACCAAGAAACAACATCGGCAGTTGACGCTAAGGGAAGGCTATAAATGTTTTATTCTGTAACCATTTAAATCAGAAAACAGCATCACCAGTTGCGGAGATTAACCACTCGAAATCCTGCCATCATTTAAACCAGAACAGTCGATTTCGCAACGAGAAAGGCATCAAGATCACAAATTCAACATCGCTGATATGAAGAAAATACCTCAGTGTAGCCAGAAAACAGAGAAGATCAGACCTGTTGGTACCAGCGTTACGGGACTATCTGAAAGTGAATCACACCAAATGATGCCGCATGCGGCCACCAGTATAGCCGAACGCCATGGTGAAACAAAAATGAAACGAACCTCTGTCGGAAAAAAGACCACCGATTCTTTATTTCAAAGGAACTGGTCCACAGATGAGTCAGTTATTCTTACAGGGGAAATTTGTTACCTGGATATCGATCGTTTGATTCCGATCATCGAACCGAAGAAGGATCCATGTAGCAGAAGTAAATCATATCCCACTGATCAATCAGGCAACCGCCGAAGAAACCGTCGTCTATTACCTAGAAGACCAAGAATCGACGAAGAGCAGCCGAAAGTACAGCCACCAAATGAAAAACCCATTCGCCCTGGGGCAAGACTAAAGAAAATTATGGAAAAGTCCTTCAGCGTCAAACCAGCACTTATGTCTGTGGCTCGCCGGAGATATCTGGAATACCAAGGACTTTCAACTTGCCAACCTCACGAGCTACCTCCGTTGGCTCAAAGGAAACCTGTGGCTGCATCGACGAGTTCAAGTAATAATGGTAGTGTCTCCCAAAATGGCCAGCGTGAAAAGTTAATCTCAATTTCAGATTTGCCAAAAAGCAGTGATTGCAAAGACATTTTTCTCCGCGCTAATCTGGGTCCACTTCGAGAACGAGCGAGTCATGCAGAAAAGAGAGAATTAATATTTCAACATTGGAAACGACAATTTCACGCGAAGACGAAAAAAGCACTTTATGAAAAAGAAGAAACATCCACCTCGCCAAAACATCATCGCGGAAATAATTTCAAGAGTTGCATACCAGGCGAGGTCGATAGGCACCGTGCCTCATGTGAAACGTCTTTCCAAGTCGACAAAACACAGCAGGCTGGTCAAAACACTGAAGCACTGCCAGTGGCAAGTGAGAAAGACCCATTTACATCCGTTTCCCCTTCCCAGAGTGCAAAGCAACCCGACAAAGAGTTGTTGAGTTGTTCCACAGGAGAGGAACCAATTGTGGACTGTCCTAAAGTCATTGGAGACGCAGAAGAGAAACAAGGATTGAAGCGGCTGCGTTCCGTCGAGGAAGAGAAAGTTTTAAACGAAGGAACGAACACTTCTGAAGTTAAATTCCAGTCTGCAGAACTGCACAGAGAAGATAAGAGCGAAGATGGAAGGAGGGATTACTCTGTTGCAAAGACTAAAACCGCTTCCAAACCAATCCAAACCGACTCTCAGAAACACCAGACTGGGATACTAGACAACTATCAAGAAAATGAAAACCAACAAAGGGGAAATGTCCAATCAGCAACCCAACCAGTCATAAATGGAGGCAGGACTATACCAAGTGGAGTGGATCTGTTGTTAATTAAAAAAGTGAACAAAAGGAGATATTTGTTTCAGGCATCCAGGCAACAGCAAGCATGCGAAAGCGATGAGCAGGAGCAAGCAGATCGTGGCTGTTCATCCGACGAGGTATCGGAAGACCAAGAAATTAGAAGACCAACTGTCAACTGCTACACTGGCCACCAAACGAAGAACAAATTGGTAATATTACTTCTCCAGGGAAAGAAAAGAAGAGCTTCACTAATGAGAACGACTCCACCTCAGAGAGCCAACAGTCGAGCATTTATCAGGAGTGCAAAGGCAACGGCGAAGAAGGACACCTAAAAGAAGAAGGCCAAATTGAGCAGATTACTATCACAGCGAGAAAGAAGATTAGTTGCTTAAGAAAGAATTCTTTTCATTTGCAAGCCAAACATCCCTGTACTTCATTTGAAGGAAAAGATGGCGAAGAAGATACAACAGTACACACCACCTCTCTTCGTAACAGAAATGCGAAACAGAGCATAGAGTTCATTGGCGTTGAAGAAAGTCCATATCTAGTGGATACAAATGAAGAAGATGCTTTGGAATGCAAGAGACATGTGAGCCTGAGAAAACAAATGCAAACCCAAGCAAACGCCCATTCTTCGAGAACAAGGAGACGCAGAGAAGGCATTAGTTATGCGCCTTTTAGTACAGATATACATGTAGACGATGTAAATAATGAGACCAGGGCTTTGTCCCACGGATATAAAGACATTTTGGACAGCAGGAAAAATGAGAACGGCATTCAGCTAAAAAACCGTTCCTCGATGATAAGGACTCGTAGAGAAGGCACTTGTAATGAAACTATTTCTCCAGAGCAAGAGAGCTTTCTTCGTGTTATTAGGAAGCGTTTTTGAAGATGGGGACATAATTAAAAGAGGAAAACTAAAAAAAAAAACGCCAAGTAAAACTGCTGCTTGAGGGCCCTCATTTCAGTGGCTTATAATAATAATAATAATAATAATAACAATGATAATAATGATGATGATGATGATGATGATGATGATGATAATATAAACGTATGCGTTAAAGCCATAGGCTTGAGGGACATTTTAAAAGAAATAATGAACTGAACATTATTAATTTATTACCAGAGTCAATAATTAATTGCCAGACTCAAAATTTAAAACCACTTGATATGACAGAATTTTGTTCAGTGGACTGACTGGGCACAAGCGAGGGGAGGAACCGCACCGCTTCCAGACGAGGTCTAGGATTGGTCGAGGAGAACAATAGGTAAAGAACGAAACAATAGCCCTAACCCTGACAACGATAGACGGTGCAGGTTATAGGGACCAATGAAATTAGAGGTTTGGAACCGTGCAGGTCTACCGCAAGCGAGCGATTAGAAATGGTGATATCAACAATCACATTGCTGAGCACCATTTTAAAACAAACCACAGAATCGACTGGGACTCTGCTGTATGCGTCCAGTACAGTACGGACTACTACCAACGAATCACTCTGGAAAGCTGGCTTACTAACTTGAAAGAAACACCACTGAACTGTTGCCAACAGCTACCTGCACCTTACAAACGACTTGTTGACGACAATAACAAGACAGAGAAACAATAGACAAACCGACCTAATTTTACTAATAATAGACCAACGGACATTTGACTAACAAAGGACGGATTGAGACACACCAATCACGTTTTACAGTCTTCACAGCCAACAACATCACGGCTTAACTGACAGACGACTAATAACATCACGAGATCGTCGACCAATCAGGACAACGACCAGAGACTTATAACACCTACTGACGATTCACAGCTCAGGTTATCGAAACGTCAGTCAATGTCATCACAAACAGTCCTTCTCAGGACTATACTCACCCGGACGATCATAATTTACCGACCTATGATATGACTCCTGGGTTCAAACCATTTACAGAGACTGAATTAAAAATCGACGATAATCCCCAGGGTTAACTAAATCCTGCTTTGAACATCCAGGCCCTCTCTGAACAGATGTTGTGGCGAAAATACAATAAGAATCGCTGTGGACATAGTTACTCGAGGGACTGGTTATGAAACTTTGCAAGTTTCAAAGGCCTTAACAAAGGTGCTGTAATTTATGTTGAAAGTACTACGACAGTGCACAATCTTTTGTTTTACGTTCGCACACTACGGCTGAATAACTTAACAGTGACATTCTTATTGGTTAGTTGCTCATGCAAAATTCAAAACCTATTGTTGTTTGTGCACCGTCAAGGCTAAAAACGGTAACAAAAACATAAAACAAAGGACTTAA
>Ga0126336_10002812_pt1 | contig 10100 bp, 7 predicted proteins | sample SidCmetagenome_FD_92530 | JGI IMG/M metagenome (GOLD analysis project Ga0126336, IMG submission 92530) | Coral microbial communities from El Islote,Puerto Morelos, Mexico - Siderastrea C C metagenome | ecosystem: Host-associated > Invertebrates > Cnidaria > Coral | place: El Islote,Puerto...
CACAACTGATTTAATAAAACTGGTTACTCCTTACGCTACGAGGCGAAAATTTCTAAATTTGAAGAGTCTTCATATATTTGGCAATAGCCTCAATTATACCTGTTGGCAAGAGAGTTTTTTTTATGAACAGCTTCTAGAAGATACGTAAATAAGGTGAGGTTAATACAGTTCTACAACATTAGTGTTAATTAAAAGCGTCTTAACCCTTGTAGGTTTCACTAATGGCAGTTTAATCGGCATCGCTTTTGTATACATTTCATTGCCTACTTATGTGAAACAGGCATTAGATGTAGATAATAAATAAATAAATGAATAAATAAATAAATAAATAAATAAATATGTTATGACCTTGTTGTACTCTACAGTGCCTGAGTTATGTGCCGATAAATTGCGCTTACGAGTCCGCTGTCAAAGCTTGTACCTGCGTGATGTACGTCCTACTGCATATAACCCTAATTTCATAACCTCGCTCGCAGCGAGTGTTCCAAATTTCACTAGTAGAGTGCTCTAGCCAGTATCTGCAAGGTCAAGGGTTCGATTCCCTTTTTTCGTGTGTAAGATCATGACATTCGTTTTTTTTAAAAATTTATTTCGTTGTCTGATACTTGTAAATCCATCGTAGTTTTAAGTGCCTTGTTGGCTTCAAATGTAAAGATCACGGTGAATTCAATTGTTTTTAACTATTTGGCTGCTTCTTGCGTGGTATGCCCAAATGATTTCCGCCTCTTAAAATCGCTTCAGAGTCCATTTGTGCTTGGTTGCGTGTTTATCTAATCAGATACTCTAGTAGGCAAGAAACTTGCGTTTTGCAGAAAAGCAGGAATTTAGACGTGATTTGACATTCCAATCTAATTCAATTCAGTATATATAAAGGTCCCAGGAGCTAAATTATGTATTTTATTTTACGAAAAACAGAAATTTAGTAGATGAATTCAGGACTATTTCACTTGGGCCATGTTCGGACGCCTACATGTAGGACTATATATAAGTCACTTAATTTTAATCAATATTATTTATAATGTTATAATAATATCAGATAAATTAGGTCTTCAACCCGATTTTAGTCTGAAAGGCCAACTAAATATCGCCAATATCATCAATATCATCCGACATTGCTTCAGTTCCTCATCGCTCAGTGACAAATTGTCAAGTTATGACAAAGATCCAAAGAATAAACAAAAGAAAGAATAAAGGCGTGGTAAAGATATAATTAGGCATCAGCTCAGCTAATTTTGCCTTGGCCATCCAGCTCGGAAAACTTATTAAGAATCTGTAAAGCTTACAAAAAACGTAAGCGCGTCTGTCATGCTTTAAGTTAGCAAGTTACAAAGTTCTGAATATTTCTCGCAATATTTTCGGAAAGGAGGGCGTAAGCTAAGAATGCTGATGGATGATGTAATTCCATATTAAGACTTCTATTTGTTTGAATTAATTGATGGCCTTTAAAAGCATTAAGTCAGAAATTAACAAAAAATAGAGCTCTAGCGAAAATCTTTTCGACATATTTTAGACTCTTGCCTGACTTGAGAGCAATTTATCCCACAGGTGAGATATTTATATCGAAGTTTTTTCTCGACCCACAAATTGGTGCTTTGGTAGCATACAAGACGGCGTGCTATTTTTTCACTGCGCTTAGGAATCTCTCCGCAGACGCTGGTTCACACAAAACGAGGACTGTATCTTTCCTTTTTCTGCGGTTTATTGCGGCTGCCCAACGTTACAACATTCAGTACAATCTTCAACAATCTCAAACGATCCTAAAACAATCTGGGTACAATCTGCCCAAAAGTTGCAGTGTTACCTTTATTTATATTAAGTTATGGATATACGCCTTAACTACGCCCTGATACGTAAATCCGGCTAAGAGTTACAGTAACAGACATCTAAAGTTAAATTCTTTACATTCTGTTCTGATTCATTTCCTTAAACAATTACAATTATAAAGTGCGCTAATCGCCGAGAATAATCTAATCCCACGCGTGAATAAACATTCCGGTCTGAAAAAAGTAACACGATTCTTTTACGTCTTAGGGTGTTTCCAGTTACACCCAACCCTTCAGTTTTGTCTGCTTTCGTACTCACTAAAATAGAATCACGTTCTTCACAAAGAAATTGTCATAACACTATTTTCCTGTCGTTATCATTCATTTTTCGGGGTTGTTACTGATTTGTCAATGTTACTGATTTGTCAAATTTTTCTATTTTACCATTATGCAGGTGAGTGTGTAGTCATAAAACCTTGTTTTTTTCTTTATGAAGCAATTTTCACCTGTTTGAAGAAGTGGCAAAAAGAAACTACGGTTCCGTGAAATCTCGGTGTTCACTGAACGAAATTTACCTCTCTTTTTTCCAAATTTTCAATTTCATTGAAAGGAGAACAATCTGAAATTTTTCGTTTACATTTTAACTTATCAGAATTTTAGATATCGTACTTGTAATGTTTATAGCAGAAGATTTAACAATAAGAAAAATATAACAAATTAGATCAATCGAAATTTTTTTGTACACATTTATCCTCAAACATACAAGTCCATCGTAGTTTTGAACGCTTTTGTGGTTTCAAACAAAGATCACCGTGTGTTCAATTATTTTAAATCATTTGACCGCATATTATACGGCCAAATGATTTCCGCCTCTTAAGTTAAAAACACTTTAAAGGTGCCTTTGTTAAGTTAGACTGTATTTATCTGCTATTACTATTTTCGTCTGACACCTATATTTCGAGCACATTGAGTGCTCTTCTTCAGAGTGACTATATACATAAAAAAAACAGATATTTTTTTTTACCCGTGAACCTATATTTAGCGTTCATCAGGGGTATATATACAGAAGGTACCCAAACACAAATAAGGTGGAGGCCGGGAATAAGATTTAAGAACACGCAAATTAAGTCGGTTGTGCATATTTTGTTATCTAACACATGCATGCGAATCCATCGTACTTTTGAATGTCTTTTTGATTTAAAACAGAGCTCACCATGGATTCAATAGTTTTAAATCATTTGGCACTATTGAGACCATTTGTTGTTAGTGCGTATTTATCTAAAGATATTTCCGTAGCAGCCGAGAAAGTGTTTGCTCTTTTTAAACCCCCGTAGACAATGGGAAAAAAACACAAAAACTGTAGGATGTTAGTCTTCGATAGACGTAAACGTCTTTCGTACTCCGTTTGGAGTACGCAACGTCCTTCGCAACAGATTAGTCCTGACCAACAGTGTAGGCTTCGTTACGACAAAATTGACTACTGGGAAAGAACAAGGAAGAGAACAAATTTAATGACTGGTGGTAAGGTTTCGTTGCTACCGTAAAAACACCTCGACTTGCCGAAAGGCCACTGGGGTCACTCGGGTGTTACTAAGCGTTAATTCTTGGAGGTGAGCGTGTTCGAGAAACACTCAGTGCTGAAAGTCCCTCGTGTTTTTAAAATGTGTGCTATGTGACGGAAGATCTGAAGGGTGATCATTTGCTTACACCGTTTGATATTAGGGCATATATGGACAAAATGATAAATTGTAGAATTAATTTTCGTCTATTTTTGGGAAAATGACGTCACCAGGAAACACCAAAACTATATAAAGACTTTACTAAAGAGGCCTCAAATCAGATTTTAGAGCAAGTTCTAACAGACCTAATTATGCCGATAGGTGAAGGAGAAAAGGTAAACGAACAAGAGAAGTATTTGCAGAAGTTAACGGTGGCCATATTTGGCGACTCTGGCGTTGGTAAGACCTCTCTTGTCAACCGTTTTCTAGGGATAAAATATAATCCTAAACATGTGCCCACGGTAGAAGATTTCCATGTGAATCATGTAGCCTTCAAGAACAAGACGTGTGAGCTTCAAATTATCGATACTTCAGGAACGTATGAATTTCCAGCCATGAGGCGAGTTGATATGGAGAAAGCAGACGCCCTGGTGTTGGTGTATTCCATGGATCGACCAGATTCCTTTACAAGACTCGAACGCTACATGGACGAAATTCGCGAAAGCAATCATGGTGCTGCACTGAAAGATTGCGATAAACCAGTTGTAATTGTTTCAAACAAAACTGACCTTCCGAACTTGACAGAACCAAGTTTCAAAGACGAGCGTGGTCGCAATTTAAGAGTTGGACTACATCTAGAGTCAAAATATGGTTGCCACTGGTTTCATACCTCAGCGAAGTTGGGTTATAATGTTGAGGATACATTTTACAACGTTTTAGATTATCTACTCACAGGTGCACGCTAAAGCCATTTACTAACATTGATGTCTTTTGGAAAATCTTTTAACATATTTGACATTGAAATCCAATTTTGTCTGTGACTGTTGAGCTATCTTTTAACAACAATCGTTTCAGCCTACTAAAAACTAGGCTTTGCCAAACACTTGACAAGTTGATGGAATTCATATTGGGTCATATTTAGTATTAGCAATGACTCACAAGGGAGGGAGTGCAAAACGTGGCTTCGCTCTGACGAAGAGTGAACGTTCGAAACGTCAGCTTTCAATGTCTCTACTGTGGCCAATTTACCTTATCAACTCAGTGTTGCCCACCACTTCCCCTCCGACACAGCACCACAGTTTCTTTAGACATTAACTTGTTTATCAGCTGCTTCGCTGAATTGTCATGGTTGCCACTGGTGGCCTGGAACTCGTGAATGAACCCCTGGTTTGTCACAGATATTTCAGTACCTCTACGACTGATAAACTATTTTGCTTACTTGAGGCTTGCAAATCACAAACCTCTTTCGTTATAGAGTTAAAAAAATATTTTGCTGGCTTTTTGCAAAATTTTTAAGTTCTACAACCTGCAAACTATTTCTCCGACTTGTCTCGGATACTTCGGGCCCGTTGTGCTACTCACAAAGTACGTCGCTGGCTTGTCAAGGATTCGTCCGTTGTACAATTCACGATCTACTTCGCTTGTCACCGATACCTTATTTGCACAACTCACAAAAAATCACACTGGCTTGTCACTGAAGCTTTTGACGTACACCCACAAACCCCGCCTCACTGATGCCTCTTTCCTAAACCTGACACAAATAAGCGCTTGGCTGGTTTGTCTCAGTCAACCACAACCCCCTACCCCGGCTTATCACCGGTCATGCCTTACTTTCACAGCTCACCAAAACGCTTCGTGGGCCGATCAGTGAGATATGTAACTTTACATTCTAAACACTTTGTTGGCTTGCCTCGGATTATTTACTAACTCGTTACCCATTTAGGATCTTATAAGTTACAGACGACTCTGCTCCTTTGTAACAGTACAATAAACTTCCACATTCAACAACACCACGCTAGCTTCATAAAATGGAACTGAATTCTTAACACTCGCAAGTTGTCCAAACCAAAACACTTGACACAAAACGAACATAACAAAGCTGGTGAAAAAGAAATTGTCCACCATATTGGAAACAATTATACCACCGCAAGCGCACAACACGAGAAACCACAACGAACATAGATGATTTAAAGAGGAAGTTGACTTACAACCAAGGCATCATAATCTTAACTTCAACATCGAAGTTAAATGAAGGGAACTAAAAAATAGAAAAACACAAAATAGAAAACAGAAAACACAACTTGTACATCAGTCTCCAAAATTAATGTACCAACAGCATGTATTACTGTCACTAGTAAAATAATAGTTATTTTTCTATGGAATAACAAAAGACATCGAATCAAAAAAGACATGTTTATATCAAGGTTATAAAATGGGAGGAATCCGTATGCCTGATGTAGATCTTATGCAAAGCAAAACTGGAAATCAATACCAGACTATTTCTTCAGAGAACGTGTAGGTCTCAGAGGAAAATTAAAACTTTCCTCTGAGATGTAACTATGACGCAAGATATTTACATCCCAAATCATCCCAAGTTACCCATTTTTACAAAGATATATTATCGTTCTTTAGCGATATCAAATCTCGATATAAGCGTGCAGAAGAACAGGAAACAATTTTATTCAACAATAGAGCAATCCTAATAGGGGGAAGACCCTTTTTTATAAAGGAGTGGTTTTCAAAAGGGATCATTTCTATAAAGGATCCCCTAAAGGACAATGGGTAATTTCTATCTTTCCAAGAATTCCAAAGAAAATGTAACTGTCAAACTAATATCTTGAACTTCTATCAAGTAGTGAGCGCTATCCCTAATTACCGACGGACGACCTTCCAAAAGGACATTTATCTTCAGAAACACCCAATATTCCAACTGGCAAATAATAAATTTAAGGAAAGCTGAAGCAAAGGACTTTTACTGGATGCTAAACGAAGAAAGTCACCAGACATTGCAAACTCAGGGCCCCAAAAATTGGAACAGGGAATTTGACGTAGAATTACGAACAAATGGCGTACTATTTTTAAGGCATTTAAAAGTATTTGTAGAGAAAATAAGGTGAAAGAATTTCAATTCAAATTTCTACACAGATTTGTCATGACCAAAAAGGAACTATGTCGCTTTGGAATCAAACAAGAGAGTGATTCAGCCGATATTGTGGAGAAGAAGATTCCATCAATCACAGTTTCATCCACTGCCGTTTTACAAAATCTTTCGAGCAAAATGTAATATTCAATTGATTCAACTCTATGAATGACTCCAAGTTAAGACCCTCAACAAAAGAATCGCTGCTTGGAATATCTTTGCACTGATTCATCCACCAGTGAAGCCCTGGTAAAAAAAAATGAATTACACACTGCTCTTTATGCGATTTTATATTTATTCATGCAAACTCCGTATTAAGTCAATTAAACTTTCTGACTTTGTCAACCAAATGTCAATGAAATACCATTTACAGAAATTGTTCAACAACTTAGCTTCTTTATTGCTGTTTTTTGTGCATTCTTTTTTCTCCTTTTAATTTTAGAATATCTAATGTGCACTTTTGTTAAACTTTTTTTAAGCAATAACAGTTTTGTACGTAATGAATCTCTCACTTGTATGTTATACATAATGCAATGTATATTACTGATAACGCAATGTATGCATTTGTGTATGTGACAATAGAATTTAACAAAAAGTAGAATACTATAAGCATTGACGAAAAATGTCAAGCTTCTGCTAAAATTGTCAAAGAAGAGCCGATTATAACCAGCACGCAGGAAAAATCACAAAAGAACGATCTTATCGGCTAAAATATTATGCTTCAAACCTAATTTTGTCTAGAGAAAAATAATCTTTGTCTCTACGTTTTTGGGACTTAAAAACGTGAATAAGGTTTTTTTTTTTTTGGTTTCAAACAAAGATCACCGTGTGTTCAATTGTTTTAAATTATTTTTCTGCTCATTACACGGCCAAATGATTTCCGCCTCTTAAAAACACTTCTGAGTGCCTTTGTAGTTAGGGCGTATTTATTTGCCATTGCTATTTTTGTCTGACACCTATATTTCGAGCATATTGAGTGCTCTATATAGTAATCAAAAATGAAGACAAACAAATATATTTTTTCTCACCCGTGAACTTATATTTCAACTGCTTTTAGCAGCCTTCAGGGTTATATATGTAGAGGGTACACAAAAAAGGTGGAGGAAATAAGTTAAAAGAACACGAAAATTTAGTCGGTAGTGCGTATTTTATATACATGTGAATCCATCGTAGTTTGAATGTCCTCACTGGCTGTTGATTTGAAACAGAGATCACCATGGATTCATTTGTTTTAAGTTATTTGGCCACTAATTGCACGGCCAAATAAATTATTCCCCCCTGTGAAAACACTATTTAGAACATTTGTTGTTAGTGCATTAGTTATCTAAAAGATATTTCTGAAGCAAACAAGAAACTGTTTGCTCTTTTTTAATCCCCGTTAACCATGAAAAAAAGAATATAAAACTGCAGGATGTTAGACTTCGATAGACGTAAACTTCTTTCGTACTCCATTTGGAGTACGCAACGTCACTCGCAACCAATTAGTGCAATGGCGGAAGCTTCGTTACGACAAAATTGATTACTGGGAAACATCAAGGAAGCGAACAAATTTCCTAACAAGTGTTAAGGTTTTGTTGCTACCGTAAAAACACCTCGACTTGCCGAAAGGTAAAATGGGGGGAATTCGGGTCACTCGGGTGTTACTAAGCGTTAATTCTTGGAAGTGAGCGTGTCCAAGAAACACTGTTGAAATTCCCTCGTGTTTTAAAATGTCCGTTTTCTTGTATGTGATGGAAGATCTGAAGGCTGGTGATTTCCTTACACCATTTGATATCAAGCCATGTATGGACAAAATGACTAATTGTAGAATTAACTTCAGTTAATTTTTTGGGAAATTTACGTCACCAAGAAACACCAAAACTCAAGACTTCGTTAAGGATGCCTCAAATCATATTTTAGAGCAAGTTCTAAAAGACCTAATTATGCCGATATTTAAAGTAGAAAAGGTAAACGAACAAGAGAAATATTTGCAGAAGTTAACGGTGGCCGTATTTGGCTACTCTGGCGTTGGTAAGACCTCTCTTGTCAACCGTTTTCTAGGCATAAAATTTAATTCTGAGCATGTGCCCACGGCAGAAGATTTCCACGTAAAGCATGTAGCCTTCAAGAACAAGACATGCGAGCTTCAAATTATCGATACTTCAGGAACGTATGAATTTCCAGCCATGAGGCTAGTTGATATGGAGAAAACAGACGCCCTGGTGTAGGTGTATTCCATGGATCGCCCAGATTCCTTTACAAGACTCGAACGCTACATGGACGAAATTCGCGAAAGCAATCATGATGCTGCAACGGAGGATTGCAAAAAAAAAAAACAAAAAAAAAAAACAGTTGTAGTTGTTTCAAACAAAACTGACCTTCCGAACTTGACATGATAGATAACATATGTAAGATATGTAACTTCACATTCTAACCACTTTGTTGTCTTGCCTCGGATTCTTTACTAACTCGTTACCGATTATTTGGGTTCTACCACTCACAGACTACTCTGATCCTTTGTAACAATAAAACAAACTTCCACATTCAACAACACCTCACTAGATGTTAGCCTTAGCCAATCTCGCTAGGTACATGACATGAAACTGAATTCTTAACGCTTGCTAGTAGTCCAAACCAAGAAACCTTTACACAATTGTCGAGAGCCGATCAGGAAGGCAGGAAGGAAAAATCACAAAAGAACAGTCTTATCCGCAAAAGAACTTCCTTCAAAAAGGGTATAATATTCTGCCTCAAATCTAATTTTGTATTGAGAAAAATAATTTTAGGAGTTTTTCGATAACTTCTTTGGATTATCCAAGCCTGAGTTCTTAGTTTCAAAACAGCAAAACATGGAGTTATATCTTGATGGTAGCCGGTTATTGATAGAGACAATGTCGAGCATAATGCGCAGATTCAGTTTATTGCTGGTTTTCATGTGATGTAATTACATTCGAAAACATAAATTAAGGCCATCACCAAGCTCTTCTTTTCTTTTAATATATTCACATACCTATCAGAAAAATCTTCATGGAAAATTTCATGTCAGTATATTGCATCGCTTTAGAAAAAACTACTTTTTGTAATTTGGTCAATTTCGCGGCACCCCAATACGCAGGAAATCTCAAAATGTCATAAAATCAATATTTTAGCGTCCCCTTTCAATTTTCGAGTAAGATAATGTTGTAAAAGGGACGTCTAAATGATTCTGAAAAGAATCTAAGAATATCAATTTTATTATCCGTTTTATTGCTTTTAGCTTGCACTGACTTTTATGGAGGCCATGTTGGTGTTCTAACGAAGGACACCAAGATGGCGGACGCATACTTAGTCATATTTTTCTGAAAATTATTTGCTCGATAACTTTATCTAAAGTTTACTGTTTATTTGTTTTTACCTACTGTTTATCTCTTTTATCTCTAAGTATTGCTTATGCAAATAAACTCATTTTATCATGTGATGCAAACCTAGAATATTCGCAAAAGCAACTCAAACCCTACTGTGTGTACTCTAAAAAAAGTAAAATCAATGGACACTTGGAGCTCCTATCGGCCATAACATATTCATAGGCTACAAAATATTTTACTTGCATGTGATAGCTTAAACTGCTTCAAGTGACACGATATGCTTCAACTAAAATTGGGAAATATCAAACGTTATTATATGGCAAGCAATTCTCAAGGCTAAATGGAGCACTCAGATTGGTTAGTTACAGTACGGACC
>Ga0126336_10002813_pt1 | contig 10097 bp, 2 predicted proteins | sample SidCmetagenome_FD_92530 | JGI IMG/M metagenome (GOLD analysis project Ga0126336, IMG submission 92530) | Coral microbial communities from El Islote,Puerto Morelos, Mexico - Siderastrea C C metagenome | ecosystem: Host-associated > Invertebrates > Cnidaria > Coral | place: El Islote,Puerto...
TAACCACAAGATATTTTGGTGGTGGTGGGGGAGGGGGTTGGGGCTGAGGGGTTAGGGGGGACTTACCGGAGATGTAAAGTCCCATAGGTTGTCAGGATAAATTTCACCATATTGTGAAAAAAACGTCATTGGCTCTGCGCGCATTGCGTGCCTATGTTTTCCTGTACCACTGGTTTTTTCATTCACTACTTTAGATTCTCGCATTCTTGCATATCAGTCGAAAAAAGCACAGCTAGCTGTGAATCAACCCTACCGACACTTTTTGAAAAGAGGATCCAGGAACGTGCATTACGAGCAGTTTTCAAAGACAAAACTGCATCATACACGAGGAGTCATTGAGAGAGGCGGGACTTTCTAATTTACAAAATTGGCCTCTGCAGGACATCGTAGTCTTTATGTACAAAGTAAAGCAGGAATTAGGCCCCAAGACGACCACGACTACGATCACGACTACCGCTTCCACCACGCCGACACCTCCGTATGGATTCTCTTTTAGAATAATGAGTTCGAGTGTCAAATTAGATCTTTCACATAATGAGCAATTTGTCTGTCCGATGTCTTCTCACCCCCACTGGCTGTTGAAGCATTTGGAGTGATTACTAAAGTGTTAAGATGTGACTGTAGTTCCGCCCTGAAGAGCATTTTTCAAAACAATTTCAAGGCTACAAATTACAATCAGCTCAACATCGGTATTTAAAAAGATGTTTATTTTTGTGAGACAACATTCATTATGTACAATTATGTTTATAGAAAAATTCAGACTACCACGAGTAACTGAAAGTAAACCATTTCACCAACCAACTATTCTCAAATGGTTTAATTTGTACGGTTCATTACGATTCCGGCACATTAGTTTCTAACTCAAGCTATAAGAAAACTTAAATAATGTGAACGTTGTTCAAAGGATTATTCAGCTGTCAAGAAATCCACGAAAAATAAAACAAACTTGAAGGATTCATTGTTCAGCCAACAGTCACTGATCGGGCAAAAACACTTTTCCTGGAGTCTTTGAAGTAAGAAACTTCACTTCTTCTTCACTGTTAAGAAAAAAAAAGTCAGAATATATTAGGGTGGCTCATGCCTGATGTCCTTGATGGTGCCATATGGCACATCATGCCATAACACGGTTAACGTTTGGTCAACGTTCGCGACGCAAATGACCAAGGAAAAATCTGCCCATTGAAAGCACAAAATTGAACACCCCTCCCATATGTGATATAATTGACCACCTCTGCTACGTTTCAGGCAATTTTTTTGGGCACTGAGATCTACAAAATGAGCTATAGTTTGTGGGTATGTCTGATATACGTTTGTATTACTGATTTATTGGTTTGAAAAAGAGGGTGATCACCCCTGGGGCTTGAAGGTCATGCACTGAGTGGTCACTGCCAGATCCACATGAATACTGCCTCCGCCTTTTCTTGAAGTAACTTTATTGGTCATTGAGATTTCTTGGAGAGTCCCATATTTTACAGGAAGGACCTGGTGGATTTAGCGATGAAGTTCAACCATATTACACTGCAGGAACAGCGTCGGCTTTCGCTTTTGGCTCAGAGGGATAGGTAGTTGATTCTTTTGCATTCATTGGTGAGCTCACAGTCTGGACAGTCAACTACAATCTTGGATAGAACTAGTCATAAAATAAACGGTGATCAGGGAATCACATATTTTGTGACTGTTTCACTATACAGAACGACAAAAAATACGCCAGCTTTTCATCATGCAGAAATTAACCTAGCCCGTTCCAGGCTCCAAGATAGTCGGTAAAGCTGCTTTTCCACTGCTCGCCCTCTTTTTTTTTGCTTGCCTCCACTGACCGAGAGCCTGGCACAGGCTACAATAACCTTGTCTGTATGTAGAGCTATCTTTTCGCTGATAATCAGCGGTGAGGTAGCTATTATATTAGTCACTTTAATTAATCACTGAATGTAACATTCACATAAAAATGTCCGTTTCTATAGATATAAACATTCGCATAATATGTGACTGTATGCACACCCTAAAATAAATACACCGAAAAATACTCGATGCTATAATGAAATTGCTAGAAAGTCTAAAATGTTTCTTTAACTTATTTGACGCGAAGAAAGTTGTATTGACACTCGTGTTCGCGATTTCGAGAACGAATTGTTTTTTTCTAAGATCATCCGCATGGTAATATTGAGGTGATTTTTAAATCTGAGATTTTTTATTAAAATCCAAATTGATTCACTGGAACACTTTTAGATTTAACGTTAAAGAGGACGTATGAACCGCCGGAAACAGCTTGCATTACAAATTCACGGCTGACAAGTTATGCTAACACATCCAAGCATAATGCGTCATGCATTCCTCCGTGATTTTCACATTTCATTGTAATCTACAGTGCAATAAACAAAAAAAATCAATGGAAAATCACAAAGCAATGTATTATGCATTACCTTGAATATATTAGCGTTTACTTGCCAATCTAAAAGTGTTCCAGTGAAACAATATTCAAGAATAAAATTGTTCACGTCATCAAGCATGCGTATTAAATTTTTCTAAAAAATCCATCGAGCCGTTCTTGGGGTTTTTGCAAAAGACTTGAAATTAAAAAATTACCAGAAAATTATCATGAGAACGATCTTAGAAAAATAACTCGTTCTCGAGATCGTAAACACCAGCGTCAACAAAACTTGCTTGGCGTTAAATAATATGTAAAAGACACATTTTAGACACATTTTCCAGCCATTTCATCAAAGCATGGATTATTTTTCGATATGTTTACTATTGGGATGCAAAAATAAGGTTAAAAATGTTTTCGTGATTTATTTCAAATCAAACTTACAGAATTTTTTTATTCTTGTATATTTTGATTGCCATACACCACAGTTTAAGATGTTGGTATTGGCTTTTCAAAGCAAAATATGGATCGCGCAAAATTTCAATTTTACTGTTTTCGAGGATTCTTGTTTATCGTTGTCATGGAAACATCGAATTTCACAAGAAGTGAACCACACTTAGTTCAATCCAAGACCAATAACTGGTGCAAATTTAACGTTGAATTAACAAGGAGAAGACTGTCTAGGAGCCGATTGTAAAAGTTAGGTGCGCTTAAAAAAAAGCTGTATCGAAACACCTTATCAGGGTGAATTTATAAAGCAAAGAAAGATTTGCGTTAATGTTTGGAGTTCTGTATTTGTTTAAAAATTATTTATACATTAACCCTTTCACTGCTAACTTTAAAAAAAAAACGCACTTTTTACCGTTAAAGTGGTTTTTTTAGCGCTATGTTGCCAAATTCCACCTAAGTTTGCTACAAAAACATTTCTTTACAATTACGCTAGATTTTGAACCAGATTCTGTTGTACAATATTTAGATTTGACGAATGTGCATAACCCAAAATTTGGACTTTTTTTGGCAGATTCATTCCCAATTTTTTCTTGCTTCTTTTCCTTCCCTTTTTCTCTTCCTTTCTTTTCTCTTTATCTTCTACCTTTTATCCCCTTCCAATCCACTGGAAAAGTTTTGGCCTCAGCCCTTCAAAAAACCTGAAAATTGAACATTGATCAACTATAGGTGACCTGGCCTATTTTACCACAAATTTTGCACCCAAAATTGGAAACGTTTTTCTGGAATAGCTTTGCCAGAATTTAGTTGATGTTGGAAATGGACACGAGTGAACAGATCTGTCCTTGCTGTGTTAGCTGCTAATCAAAACAATCCGGTGACGTCAAAAAATGATGACGTCACAAATGTTGACAAAAGTCGACTTTTGCAGCGAAAGTGTTAACCAAACTACCTAAAACAGTTAATCATGGCAACTTTCACTGGTTTGAGACTGATTTTGGTAGATTAATCAGATTTAATATAAGTTCTACAGGACGTCAGACAATGAAAACCAAAGTACTATTCAGTACGCCTGTACCTTGTCTCTGATGCTCCTTCCAACAGCTTTCGTTGACCATAAAGAATAACAGGAGGCATTGCAGCTCGTCGCACATCTCGATCACAGTAATAATTGTGACTTAGCTTGTGAGCTGGGCCATCAGGAAGGCTGGGATTTGGTTGTGTCCTACAAAACACTTTACGTCATTACTAAAGTGCAAATGATAACCACACTGTATAATCACCTTTACATAGCAAACTCCAAAAGGCTGGGAAAGTCACGTTTTCACATGACAAAGCACTTTCACTAAGAATCCATCTTACAGTTTAGTTCCATGATAATCGTAATCATAATAATAATAATAATAATAATAATAATAATTTATATAGTGCCTATACAGGTTAGCTCTAGGCACTTGACAGTCACTAGTGAGTGCTGCACTCAGATTTTTGCAAGTTGATAAGGAGGCTCGAAAGGGTCTTTAGCTGTATCCATGCGTAGCCTGCACACATGGCTAGAATGCATGCGTCGCCTGAGCGAATCAAAATTTCTATGAGAAGTGGCATGCTCAAAATACCAGAAATGAAAATACAGCATATAATCGCACAAACTAGAAATAAAATGTGCACAAAACATTTGTTTTTTATAACAAAATTTTGTTCAGAGGCCAATCCTGACTTTTTGCATGCATGTATCATTTAGATACATTGGAGAAAACTTATTACATAGAATTTTTTTGTGATTCAAAAAATGATTTTTTCATAGAACTTAAGTTCTATTGAATAACTTTTTGCCATACCACCAGAGAAGTTAAAGAATTTAGGGAATTTTCTAAAAATGCAATAATTGGCAAAAACTGAAATTTGGAGGTTATTTTTGTGGACCTTTAGTGTTGTCATGGTAATGGCAATGACGTCGCCTGACAAAAGAGGTCTAAGATATTTATAGTTTGCCCACATGGTCAGAAATACTTCTTTGCAATCTTTCCTTATTTCAAAAGGATTATAACAATAAAAACTCTTTCATGCCACCTTAACGAAAAGTATGTGAGCCAAAGCAGGGAACTTTCGACACAAGCTGTAAATAAACTGCAATTACCATTATTTCACACCTAAAGTCGAGTGTTCAATCAATGGTATAGAAAACACACTATCGACAGTTCATTTGTTTCAATTATGCATTAGACCATCAACACAAAATCAAAAGAGTGCCTTCATAATGGTATTCAAATTGTATGGAAAGTTTTGCATCCCTTCCTTACTTGTTTGGGATCTATGTACCGGTAATCTGTTACAGCTTGATCACTGGGTTTCCTGTTTGTACATGATTGCTATAATACTCAAACTCAATCATTAGCAAGGGTAACAAACCTGGCCTAGCTATTCAGTATAAACAGCAGTGTGTTGTCAGTGGCTGTGGTCACATTATTAAGTTAAATCGCGATTTAGGCTTCAAATCACACTTGATGAGTAATCATGATTTAGCACGGAGAATCCTGATTTAATGTTTTCGATCACATTATAGAGTAAAATCGCGATGAGTCATTGTTTAACCTGCCAATCATTTGGAAAACACGGATGGATGACAACAGTCATTGTATTGTACTGTATTGTATTGAATGCCTTGAGCAACAGATTTGTACAAATGCAACAAAAAAATTAATTTGCTGCGAATTTTTGTTCATGAAGATTTTACCTTTTTTCCCTTAAAATCTTTTGCCTCCGTTCAATCACCTTTACAGTAAAAATCATCAAATTCTTCCTGTGCAAAATAAAAACTGGTAGATTTCTTTTTTTGCTGATCCGAAACCAACAGCTTTGACACCTAAGTTCACACAATGATTTTTAACTGGCAAGGTCTAGCCAGTGGAATTTGTTCAGGTTGCTGCTTCCTTGATTTCTAGTTCAACTGATATAGCAACAGAATCTTGTGAACGATGATGGTATCCCTGCTTTGATTATTTATAATTCAGCATTGTAGCATACCTTGTATGACAACCTTTCTCAAAATAGCTGTAAATTGCACAAAAAAAAAATGCTTTGGCTAAATTAGCCAATCACACCTGGTGTCAGGCTAAATCGCGATTTAGCCTTAGTCTGTGTATGACCGCAAAAGTACCTCCATCTAAACAATGATTAAAATGATGTCATCGAGGCTAAAACGTGGCAGAATTCAAAGACATAACTCTCCATCTCAATCTCAGAAAGTAATAGGATTTAGTTCATGATTTGTCTGAAGCTCCTTTGGATAACCAATCATGTTGCAAAACAAACAATGGGCATGGGTTTTGAAACGTGGGTTGCATCTCACATTGTTGAGGGGAACAATAAAACACTAACTACACCTCAACTCGTACAGTTTCTAAACATGCAATGGTTAATATTATCTTTGGAGTTTCAGGACCAATTTTATTGCCTCCAAGAAAATAGGAGCACACGCATTTATAAAACATTTGATGATAAACATTCCTAATTGCACCTTAGAATCTGAAAAAAAAAGTATTTAAAAGTGAAGAGAACAATCAGACATTTTTGGCAAAATGTTGTTTGTGCAACACAAATGCACAGACGGATTGGCAGATGTGTTTCACATATGACTGACAGGTCAACACAACAACTAATCACAACTTCACTTTGTGGTGTGTCACCTTCAAAAGTCAATCTTGATTCTCCGCTAAATCTTGATTTTCTGACCGCAGCTTTGAAAATGCAATTTTCACGTTAAAAAACACTTTGACTCTGAAAACAGACCACAGGCTGTACTTTTGAAGATCATGTACGTGGAAAGTTAGTTTTTTAAACTCTTAAGCTTGTTTTGCTTATCACATTTTGGAGTGAGATCTACAAATGGGTAATTTATGCAGTCACACAATGATTTAGGTTTAATCAGGATTTAGCTAGCTAATCGTGATTTTTAACTCTATAGTGTGACCACAGCCAGTGATCTGTGTGAAGCAGCTTATGTTTGCTATATATGCCGACACCTCCATACGGGCATTGAACTTTGTATGTAAGAAGGATATCACCACATTAATAGATGACAGATATATTGGGTGATTCCAGAAAATAACCATACCCTACCACGGGCGGCATCTTCAACTAGACCCCCCCTTGCCTTAGGAAATTCCAAAATGCTCAGCCCCCCTTGCCCTCGGAATTCCAAACGGTTCTACCCCCCCATGCCTTCGGAATTCCGTAATCATTCACACCCCCCTTAGGAATTGCCGCTTTTTTCTTCCAACTGATTTGAAAAGCCCTCTCTATATTCCAAACACCTTTATTAAATGGAAATTAATCCTTTTGCTCCCTCCGAAAGAAAAAAACCTACATTCAGCACAGCAAACAATCAACGTTGCGTGATGACAAACAGCGGCCAACTGAGTCATATTTTACATTGTAACCATTCACGGCAAAACGTACACTGCCGATATTCCGTTAAACATTAGAAAACTCAAACGGCTTTGAAGTTATTCCAATGCTTGGTCCAATGTTTAAACATGTCAATAATTTTTGGTGTCAAGGGCTGCCGTGAATAATTTGTGGGGCGTCAACAAAACCCGGAACATGGAACATTCCGGAACATCCCGGAACATTCCGGAACAGGGCAAATTATCACAAAATAAATGAAAAAAAGTAATTAAAAAAAAATGCTGATTGTCGATAAAAGATAATAAATAAAATAGAATGAAATAAAATAAAATAAAATAACATAAACGATATAGAATAAATGGATAAATAAATATATTATCTGTGACTAAATGAACGAATATACGAACTCTGGCTAAATGCGCCTCATTTATCGAATTCAAAAATATCTTGGATAACATTGAGGCTTTATTTTGGGCATCAAGAGATGGTTTACTTGATGTGAGAAAATTAAAGCATTTTCTCAGTCACGCACGCAGTACTCTCCTTTGGCGTTGCGTGACGACCCTAAGAGCGGGTGCGTAGGAGACTAGGCATGCAGTCACACAGTTCCACTTTCCTGGCACCCTTTTGAGTTTCTTGGTCTCATGTTTATTCGGTTGTTTAAGGACGTTTTGTGTTTAAGTTGATTTCCAAAGTAAAAGTGTGGAGAGGTGAATGAACCTAAATTATACTAACCAAAAGAAAAAGTCAGCTGTTCTACACTTGGAGATCCCACCTTCTAAGATAACAAATTTCCCTCCCTTTCTTAAGCTGCAACTGTAAAAAGGCACTGCTTTCGGCAAAGGTTTGTGTTTCAAACTGAAATATCCGACACAAAAATTATATCGGTTTTTAAATTTAGTTATTATTTTTATAAAATTTATTCTTCTTGTCTTTGTCTTTTCTCTGTCGTAAGATGAGTTAATTTGATGTGGTTTTACTTTTGTTCTGTTTTTCTGCAAATCCAGTTCTTTGTCACAGATCTGGTAACTCTTACTGGTTACTATGTGGCTTAATCCATTTTTTTTAATTCAGAAGGAGGCCAAGAAACCAACACGGTAGAAAATCACATGATAAAATTGACGGGAAAGTACTACTGTTAGACCTTATTGTAAGTTTTGTTTGTTTGTTTGTTCGTTTGTTTTTTGGTTGTTTCTTTAATCGCTTTCTCTTCCTTTCTTTCTTCTTTTTCATTTATTTTGTGATAATTTGCCCTGTTCCGGGATGTTCCAGAATGTTCCGGAATGTTCTGGGATGTTCCGGAATGTTCCATGTTCCGGGTTTTGTTGACGCCCTAATTTGCGCGCCGAACGCGACATAAAATTAATTAACAAGAAAGCTAAAATTTTCAGAATTGAAATTGGAAATTGCGTTTGCCAGACTCAAACCTGCCGTCAAAAGCGAAACTGTTGAATGCAACCTATTCTAAAAACCGAAGGTTATGATGTTAGGAAAAGAATTAGAGTAAAATAGCAAGATTTTTTCCTGCAATTATTATTTTTTGTTCACAGTGAACTTAATTTGCATACTGTACTGCGGCCTCAAATAAATTGTGCGAGAACAAATCAAACTTTTTCCCTGCACTTTATCCTTCCATTAAAATTAAAATAGTAAATGAAACTCACATTGAAACTCAAAGTCATTGACAACTTTAAAAGAATTTGTACAAAATAGTGAATGTAGTCTGATCAAAAGTGCATCACATTTGCATAACGCGTGAAATCTGACCTTTTCAATGAACGTCGCATGGTGCGTAACGCAACAATTTCACATGTGTCTCGATGATATCTATAAACATAGGGACTGAAAACCCTTTGCTGGGATCTACAGTATGGTATTCGAGCAAAACAATCGAAGAAAAGCCTACGATCGCTTTTGTGTCCGATCTACTGGCAAGTGAACAGCTTTCAGCCATGACCATGACCATGCATTGAAATGTGTGTCCGGCATGTTGTAGTCCAGGAGCTATTTCTCAAAAAGGCCTTATTTAAGGAGTTAGCACAACCCAGACCACAGAAAAGGTTTGACACCAGATTCTGGTAGAACAATATCTCCTCTTTAATGACAGGTACTATTTAGAGTGAGATTGTGGTATCACTTGTGAGATACGGAGTGATATTTACCTTGACCTTGAATACAACATGGAAGCAAGGCAAAACTAATTAATCATCGGAGACTTTATTTCTCTTGCAGAAATGACTGTGAAACATACCAAAACAGAAAGAGAACAAAAATAAAAATATTTTGAATTAGGTATGAGGACTCTGAGTTAGTCACGTGACTGATCATTTGACTTTTAGCATGAATAACTACTGCATACCTGCAATATATCAATTTCTCTTCTTTGCGAAACCTAAAAATAATAACTTCTCTTTTGCTATTATTACAGATTCCTATTACTGTCTTACCTACAACGAATTACAGAAACTCAATTAAATGAGATTTTATTAAAATAATCTAAGAAGAAATGGCTTAGTCATGGCCCTAACAATGTCTTTGCCGACAGCATGAAAACGAGGCTAACTGCATTTTTGGCTAAAAATAAAGCACAACGAATATACTTAGAGATAAATCGGCCATTATAATAGAAAACAGCGCATTCTAACATCTATTAGGTATAAAGAGTTTGTCAGGTGACAGGACACGTGACCCTTAATGTGTAGAAAAGCCTGGTATCTACAATAAATCCTATTCACAACTTTTGCTTTGTGTGAAATCTGAAATAACTTTTCCTTTGCTTCTTTTACAGTATTTAGTTAGCGTCCTAGCTATTCCAATCTTCAACATTGCAAAAATGGTATTTTCATTAAACATATCTGGAGACAAAATGGCTAAAACA
>Ga0126336_10002814_pt1 | contig 10096 bp, 7 predicted proteins | sample SidCmetagenome_FD_92530 | JGI IMG/M metagenome (GOLD analysis project Ga0126336, IMG submission 92530) | Coral microbial communities from El Islote,Puerto Morelos, Mexico - Siderastrea C C metagenome | ecosystem: Host-associated > Invertebrates > Cnidaria > Coral | place: El Islote,Puerto...
AAGAAACCATTATTGACGACACGTGTTTGACAACCCGATTTGTCGTGCGAAGGCTCTTTTATTAAAGTTAGATAGTGCTCACGTGAACGTCGTAACTGCAGGTGGCCAGCATGTTCGCAAACTGTGGGCAACAAATATAACCAGGCAGAGAAAACTGGTTGTCTAACACCTGTTGTCTACTGTTTATATAAATACATAAATTGCTTTTAATTTGACTTTCCGTATTTTCCATTAAGTTTCTTTGATTTGTAGTTGAATTGGTGACGTCCGTCTAGTGTTGAATTCCATACAGTTAAAGCTCTGCTCGGGAAAAATTGATCCACTGCTCGTATCTTGTAGCATTTTCTTCAGCAAGTTATTCACCGTGATCGATTTAGTTTACGCTTCCTCAAATTTAGATCATAGGGCCCGATTGTTTGATATTAGACGATGAATCCATAGTTTTTTTCCAGCAGTCTTAAAATTTTTGATTGCCAGAACAGGGCTGTGATTAATTGAGAGCTTCTTCAGAGCCTCAGCCAGTTCCAAGTCACTTACGTAATGACTCAACACGGCAACCATGGATGGCTAAAGAGTCAAAGCAACGTCCATGAATATGTTATCAGTGGCACTTGAAATCATTTTAAGCAAGCATTTCCACACCGAAAAGAGTGGTTTACTAAACATATACAAAATAAGCATACAAACATATATAACGAATACTCAAAGAGACCCATTAAGCCAAAATGACTTGACCGTGCAAACGGGAGAACAGATTTTCTTTGACAAATGTCCCTGCCAATGTGCTGGAAATGACATGTGGACAGCGGAGCGACAAACGCCTAAGGAGGGAAAAGTGGCCAACGAATTAAACAATGTTTTTCACACGTTAATTAGAACAGAAAAACGTTACATCAACACCATTCAACAGGGCGACCAAACGCGTTTAACATGCCAAATTCAACATCATTCAACACTCAATCACTTCAATCCAACAATGTTGAACTTTGATAATTGCAAAGGTTGAACCCCTCAGTTTTCCGAGGCCTTACGAGTAATGAATGCACTTGGCCCCGCAACAGTACTTATTGTCCAAAATGCAGCTGAAAAGAGATGTAGAAAAAGATACGGGGTTTGCCTGGTCGACTATGGACAATCGAGGCTCGTCCGAAACGGCTAAACCACGTAGTGGGCGTTTACTTGGCGACCCACCTACAAGAGCAAGATTAAGATTTGGCAGCCGTTTTTAGCAAAGACATTTGTCATCGTAAAATCTGACAAATTCTCTTACGGCATTTAAACGAGCAAACCAAACTTGCCTTAGAAAACTTGTCATAACAAAATTGCTCCTGTGCACGGCACCTTATTTTTGTTTCGTGAAATTGCCCATTTCAGATCATGTGACGTTGTCTCAATAATTATTCTTTTACTGTTACTTCAGTTCGTCATATCACTTTACGATGCCTTTACGGGAAACTCAGCTAAATGGCTCCATTGATCGATACAACGCGTTCAAGCTGAAACCATGAGCAATGCCCGGTTGTCATAAAACAAGTTGAGGACTACGCAACTGTTTTGACCGTACATACGAAATTGATTTTCTCGCAAGCTTTCAATGAACTCTGGCCGAAGGCCAGAGCATGCTAAAGAAACACTAAGCGGGGAATGCGAGAAAATCATCCGACACGAAGGGAGCTGCTTAATACATAAAACTTTCACTTATGAGGGTCGCGTTCTGTTTTCTCAGATTCCTGTGGGGGTATTTGTGTAAGCTAACACAAGTTAATCTGTTCAAATTCCCTAGCTGAAAGTTTAACAAGTAAAGAACTTGAGTGCTCCTAACTTATCCCACGGCTGTTACGGCAACCTTGTCAAGAAGTTTTTTCAAACTGACTTTTCTTTTTTCTTTTGGCTTTGTTTTTAAATTAAGGAAGAATAAGGAAGAATAATCTTCGGTAGCAATTATCGATTGTCCTTTGAACAAATTGTTATTTTTTGACGTATTTCGTGACATTTTTTTGTAAGCTAGTCAAAGTAAACATGATAAGTGGGGTGACGACTGGCTGAAATGAATTAAAAATCGATTTATTCAGACAAAAAAAATTTGAGTGCCAGTCCTCCCAAAGGGAGTCGAACCCATGACCTTCACGTTAGGAAGACACAGATTTTTTTATCTGAGTAAATCGACTTGAGAACACTTCTACTTTTAGTCCAAGTAAACACTGTTCATAACAGAAAACGGACAAATATTTACGTCCTTTCAGCTTTCAAGTACATTTTTTGCAAATTTTCCAATGTTGACTTCGTAATTGACCACTTTTTTTGCCTTCTTCTGAACGCAGGCTAGTGAATACATCCACGCTTAAAGTAGAAGAACAGAAAATTAATTGCTTTTTAATTGCTGTCTGTTCAATTGACGCTTGAGGATTACCGTACTTTATGGATGCGAGTGGAAATAACCACTCGCATCCAGTAAGTAGGGTAGTAACTAAGATATATCTTTCTTCTCAATACAAATCAGAAAGCATTAGGAACTTAATTTTGTTAGGGAACACGGCCCCTTTCATTTTTTTTTATTTCGTCAACCTCGCAAGGAATGAAAATATGATGCATGATCCATCATCTATCGGTTACCCCTTAGTTTTTCTTGTTTTAGATCATGCTGTCAAATTAAGCAACATACGGATTAACATTCTTTTATCTAACTTCACGTTAACTACAAATAATCAGGATGCAGTGGTTAGTGCTGTTGAATTCCTTGGACAATATATATCTATATCTTATTAGATGTTTCGGTGTGCAGTATCGCCGTATAATTATACAAGTTGTGCTGTAAAAAATGAGTACAAATATACGGCGATACTTAACACCGAAACATCTAATAAGAGATTTATTTTCCAACTTAACCTCTTTCAACCTTTGTCTGTAACTTGAAAGAAATCTACAAGTGTAACAGGATGAGTGCGCGCACGGTACTGTGCAATAACCAACTGCACAATATCGTGGGATATTTTTACTCGTTTCGCGCGCTTTCTTTCCAATACAGATGGATAATAAGAAGGTATTAAAATATTTGGCGAAGAAACCTCGCTGAAACGGGTACTTTGACTACATAACTTGTAGACCCAAATTTTCATGGCAGCCTTAAAGATAGAGACCTCAGAACCAAAACATGGGTCTTCTGTTGGCATCGTTTTGGTACAGAAAATTTGTATCTGAAGAATCACGCTGTTTTGTAATTGAAAAAAAGCAAAACTGTTGAATAGACCCTTTCGTGTCAGTCCCCCCCGCATAAAAACGTCGGGAAATTTTCCAGATTTATTCTGTAGAAATATATAGCTTCGACTTTAAACTAGATCCGACTTTTAAGCTTGCCCAATTTACTAATCTTATGGGTTTTAGCAGCGTCGGTGGATTCCTACAGCTAGGCAATAGCAATTGTTTATCCTATATGACTGCGATATTTGGAAGGAGTATTCGGGCAGTACGTGCGTGATACGCTGCGGGTTTAATTGAAGGTCAGCTATGGTGCGTGGATAAATACAACCTAAATCCATGAAAGGGAAGTCGATGTTTAAGCCCAGATTAGAATACCGAAAAGATTATTCAAAAAGGATTCATTAACCCACAAATCTGAATTTAATTGAAAACTGTCTGTTCTTTTGCAAACATTTCTGAACGTTCACTTTGTATCTCACTATATACGCGTGACTCCAGTAAAGTTCCTAGAGGGAACGTTCAATGCGGAATCCATCGGCGACATTTTGATTTGAAAAGGAATGAAACCGTGAATGTTCTAATCTTCTTAAAGACTCTTATTTTCTTTATTCGATGCAGAGGAAAAAAACTCTTGATCTCACGCTAGAACTTTCGACACAACCATAATGCTACGGTAGTTTTCAAGGCAGACTCTCTTGTACTCAACTGCACAAGCAGTAACCTGTCACTCAAATGACGTTCACTTAAAAAAAAATGATGACGTATTGACTGAAAAGCAAAACGATTCCACGTAAATCTTATTATTAACTGTAACTGGTTACGCTCAAAAGAAGACTGCAAAGCACCAGAAGCTTGTCTTTTGCAGACACACACAGCAACTGGCGCATAAAAGATCTGGACTTATGCCAAGATTTACCCCATCGCACCCTGTGCATATGAGGCAGTGTTCAAATCGAACTTTCGTAACCTATTGTAGCATAGCTAGATCCCCTCAATTCAACAATACTCTAGCTTAAGGTCATGATAACAACAATCGCTAATGAAAGATGTGAAGAAAAACGATATCCTTTTACTCTTCGAAAGCAAACGACAGGCCGGGTAACTAGAGCAAGTGGTGCGAATAATTGCATGAAGAAAAGCGACAAAATGACTATTTGTTTCGTTTTGGCAAAACAGCAGCCCTCAAAAAAACAAACAAACAATAACAGCAACTCTAAAAAAAAACACCTATCGTATCAGTTTAGTCCTGCCAGCAAGGGGTGGAAAACATTTCTAGATGCATCTTTATAAAGCAATTTGCACATTTATTTTCTCCACCTTTTGCTGTTTTTAGAAGATGACAAATTGATTCTTTGGAATGTAGGTCTGTCCTTAGTATATATACGATTAGCAAAGCAAAAAGTGAATGATTTAGTCCGTAAGCTCCTGCGCGGTAAGTGTGCTGTTAGTTCAGTGATAGAGTACCTATCCTCACTCCATTCTTTATTAGCTGACATAAGTTACAGTTTATTTTAACACGGTATTTTGTACGCAATAATTCGCAGTAGAACTGTAAGGTTATTAACTACACTGGAGACACTCAACACAAAGTGAACGCGTTCACAAATGGTTGACTGGAGTGAGGCCAGACATTACGCAAACATTTCGGCCCCCGCGCATTAATGGCCATATCAAAAAGGGAGAGAACAATAGCCGTTTACGGTAATATTACGAGGCATCGCAGAAAAATAAAGGGATAAGTTTTCAACCTAAGATGAACATTAAAGGAGATCGAGGAACTGGACTGTCAAAATTTCTTTATTTATTAATGATTAGGTTTATGTGAACTTCATCATCAAGTTAAACTTGAAATTGACGAAATTGACTGCTGGTAATTTGTCCTGATGGAAACACACTCTCAAAAAAAACTCCACCCGTCCATTTACTTATGCAAACAAACGGCACAGATGCTTACGGTCGTTAACATTCCTAGTCCAATCAAATTAAAAAGTAATTTGCAGCTCAGTGCAAAGCGATTTACAGTATTTGTTACACTCTTTTTTTTTATAAGAACGTCGAATTTTTTAGCTGAGGCTGAACCGGAACTGAATGTTCGTATCTTTTTTGGCGATTTAAGATTTGTTCTTAAGATTAATTGAAAAGCTTTCAGTAAATCATAGTTCTGAATGAACGAAAGAACAAATAGGTCAAGTTCTACCAATTTCCTAAAAGTTATACGTGTTTGCTTTTTTTTTTTAAATCAATGGAAGATGATTTGCAACATCACGAAAATTCTAGCATTTTGGGCTCAAATAGGCTGTAAATTACTTTCTTCAAATTATTACACTTAATTTTATTCTCACATAGCTTGTTCTACAAATATGAAGACAAGATAAACTTAAGACGTTCTTAACAAAAACTCAGCCTGGGTATGTTCTTAGCATGTTCTTAAAATTTTGGCCAATCCCAGCCTCGACGTTCTTATAAAAAAGGTTCTTATTAGAAAACAAACGAGTGTATTTTTTCCTGTTAACAAATCGAGTTGATTGGAATGTGTGATCGGTCCTTATGTATGTTTCAGTGTATCTAAAAACAGTGCATTCGTGTGGAGCATAAAGGCCTGTTCAGGCTCCTCGATATGCAAAGATGTTTCGTTTTCTGTGTTGTTTGTTTGATAACATAACCACAGTTTACATCCACTTCAGCAGAGTTTCTATAGCCCACTTTTCATGTAGATCAACAGAAGGAAGGTTAAAAAATTAACTTGTATAAAGTCATTAAACACATTTTCTGAAACTTTCTTCTCTCTGTTTATTTGAGGTCGGCACACACGAGGGGACTAGTCCCTGCGACTGGTTCACGACCGGTTCATACCTCGTGCGGTCTATGAGTGTTTGTCATTTGCAATTTCGATAACATTTTTTCTCCAGTGTCCTATATTGCTGGTACAGAAGCGTAAAAAGACAACTGTTTGATGAAGACTCCCAATACAGACAAGGTCAACTGAGAAAAAAAGTAAAAGATCCAATGAAATATTTTCATTTGGTCGCAGGGCTTGTCCCACGAACAGAACACACGAAGGGACCAAGCACAGTTTGTGGGACTAGTCCCCGGGACTAGTCTGTTCCCACGAATTCAAGCAAGTTTGAATTCGTGGGACTAGTCGCAGGGACCAAATTTTGGTCCCTGTGACTATATTTTTTGACTAAAATGGGTAGTTCACACGAAGGGACTTGGTCCCTGGGACTAGTCGCAGGGACCAGTCGCAGGGACTAGTCCCCTCGTGTGTGCCGACCTTTAGACAATGGAAATCGTACCATCTATTCTTAGTCTATTCTTCACAGTTACAATAAAGAAACTTCTTTGGTTGCGAATTTCAGGTGCTAAATTGCGTTGACCATACTCCTTATAAAGTTGTGCTTTACACGGAACCCGATGGGAGCCACGTACAGATGACGAGAAGGCTAATACTTGTATTTTGCCATGGCTCAAACAATACGTTATAAAAATACTGCGGCCGAAACTGAATTATCAGACTCATTTGGCCAAGAAAAAGGCAAACGCCATTTCAATAATAACGATGGTAAGGAAACCTCCATTATCGACGACCATGGCGCTAACTTATGTGAAGAGGGGCTTAATGGTATTCCTGATGTGCAGCTGCGCAAGTGCACTGTTTCAAAATGGAACTGGACAAGCCGTCCTGGGAGCCTCTGTCCAAAACGCCTTTCATGGGAACCTGATGACCGCTCGTCGTCGAAAAAGAGATCGCAGTGTACATGTAATCACGCTTGTGAGCGGATGATTTTGATCGCTGTATGCCTTCTGCAGCTTCAGTTGCGCTGACATTATTGATGTTGTTTGGGGTTTTTGGGCCTCTGAACTGCGCCTGCTCTAAGAAAACAGGTATTTCCACTTGTATTTTGTGCCCGCCGCAACACAAAAAATTATATATATGCGTTGGGCAGTACACGTTTAACAAAAGAAAAAAACGTAGCTTACTTCCTCCGTATTACTCATCGAATTTTGTGAGGTGATCATCTTTTTAATTGCTTTGAAACATAAATAGTCTTGATTTTCAACAAGGTATATTGTTGATCCCACAATACGAAACCGATTAAAGCACCATCGTTAATACATTTACAAACAAGAGAAAATTAAGTATATCATGGCAGCATTAATTTGTTTAACCTCTAATCATCAACAACACGCCTAAACAAACTTGCCGACTTACAAATGGAAAACGGAAGAAAACTCAAGAAATCTGAGCTTGAACTAAATTTATACAAGATTAGCCAATAAAAGTACAAGACATAAGACAGGCCTCACAAATTTGAAAACGGCGTCAGATCGAAACGAAATAGGTTTCATGCTTTCCGGCTCTTAAACAATTTGTCTCACGCTTGCTTACATATGTTTAGCAAAGCTTGGACTTGGAAATTCTCTGCCTTCCTTTATTTTATTTTCACGCAGTTTTATCGCAATTGCGGCACTTGAAGTGAAGATTATAACCACCGATATAATCCGAAGGAAAATAGGGTTTAAGTGACGGACTTCGAGTTCTCACGCGAAGTTTTCTAGACGTTCTTAAGCTTCTCTTTGGTTAAGTAACAGTTTCATCAGTATTTTGGATCGAGCTTTAGTTTATTATTTACTGTTCAGTGTTGATCTAACGTTAGGAAACACGTCACATAATTATGTTGGTTTAGAATTATCAGCTTAGTATCGCCCTGCTGTAAATTTTCGAACTAGCGCCAACATTGTTAAAAAGAACGTTTTGGCCATAGGTCCCACGCCATGACCTGTAAACTAGTTTTTGGCCAGTTTTTAAAAGTTCCACGAGGAAAGTAGACGTTGATTGGGTTTCTTTTTTCTTAGTAAGAAGTAACCCATTGCCTGGGAGAGGAATAAGCAGGTTGCTATCAATAAATGGTTCCTAGGTCTGTGGCACAGTTGACAGAATACAACTGCTACCGACAATTTGTTTTTTCAAGAAGGTCGTGACACACGCAACCTGAAAAACGTTTTTTATGTTAACTGTTCAGATTCTCTGATAGTCTTCAAATCCTTTTCATTATGGATTATTATCACTTCTTAAGCTACCTGTTCAGTAAAATTACGAATTACAATAGTTGCAGACCTGATCAGGAGATACGTTAGCAATCGAAAACAATTTGCTGCGTCCTTGGCTTACAATGAAACATCAGTCAGTATCGAGAAGGAAGCATTTTCATGAATCCGTTTAAAAACCAGAAACATAAGAGACAACTATGGCAGTCCAGCGTTAAGGAAAACTGAATGCTTCACATTTTATTCTTCTTTAAAGCTGCTCATTGGCTAGGACGTTTTATTTGAAGGCCATCACTTTATCTGTGACCACATACCCTGGGAAAATATGACACTCACGCCGGCTGACGTTGTGGTTGTGATAATTTTATTTTTATTTAATCAAGCATATCAATATTGTCAAATTCCTCTGGAAAACAAACAAAGTTTGCCGGTTAATTAAAACGATACCCGTTTTACTCGCTACATACACCATTACTATAGTGAACATGCACACTTCGTGAAGATGTATTCCCTTCAGTAGCATCCCCTATCCCGGGCTACCCTTTTCACGAAATGGCGTTATCACTGAACATCAGTGTCCTCATTTGTCTCGAAACTTCGTACCGTCCATTTCCGTTGAACCGTCTCCAAAACGTTTTACAGTGAAACCCCGATATAACAAACCCCTGTGTGACCAAAACGCCTGTATAACGAACGATATTTTTTGGCCCAGTAATAGTAAAGTGTACCGGACAAGAACCGCGATATATACATTTCATACTTTCGTGTTTTTGTTATTTACGGTGCATTAAAGGAACTCGCAGCTTCAATGGGTCGGACTTCAGGTCAGATAATTGAATCCTGAACGTAGCCATCTTAGCGTTGCTGTTGCTTATCTTTATTCCAGGAGAGTGATATATTTAACAATTATTCTACGAGGGCGAGCTGGATATCGATTGCAAAGCTGAATGAATCAATGAAAACTGCTCGGAAGTGAACTAAGTGGCACTAGTTTTGGAAAAAAAATCTTCTAATTATTGGCTCTGAAATATGTTACATGTTTGATTTTTCCTGAAACATTGTTGTAATCATCATTTAAAGCGGATTGAAGCTGTACAATTTCACCATATATAGCTGCTAGAGTTGAAACTGAACAAGTTTGTAATCTGTTCGCACAACGGAGCCATCATGTGAGTGTTTGATCGAACTGAAGACAGAACAAATTTGAACTTGAAGAGATAATTTCTATGCAGCTCAGAAGCAAGATTACTGTAGCAAGGAACATTAGAATTCACCATCATAGTTTGTTAAACGCCAGGCGCAAAATGCAGTTGTTCTCGGTTTAGAGGTTGCGGACGGAATGGCAAAAACAGCATTCAAACAACTGGAAAAACGATTCAACTCCGTTTACATGGCATCCGATTTCTATCTGAGCACTTGGACCTGTTAGAACACAGAGCTACAAGGAGTGCAGGTAAACCAGTATCAATTTTGCGTGTTAATTAAAGCCGAAAAAAATCTCGCCCTCTCTTCCTTCTTGGTAGTTTGCAGCTGTATTTTTTTAGTACTTGTTTAGACTGCTTCATGATTTTCACACCGACTGGCCATGAATGTGTGATAGTTTTTATTAAATGCTCCTGCCCCATTTCACTGTGTCTTATTTTATATCTTGTCTTGATATTTTGAAGTGGAAAGCCTTTCTGATAAAACCTACCGTTTGTTCAATTTCAATGCTCGACGTGACGGTCGATCGATGAAAGAAATTAATTGTAAACACAACGCTTAATGCTTAAATTTCTATTTCTGCACAGTTTCTTCAAACAATTTTGACTTGTGTTAGACGACGCTGTTGGTGATGCTTGTTGGTGAC